>Ga0307514_10000507_pt1 | contig 78648 bp, 76 predicted proteins | sample 16_EM_MG_FD_203088 | JGI IMG/M metagenome (GOLD analysis project Ga0307514, IMG submission 203088) | Populus trichocarpa ectomycorrhiza microbial communities from riparian zone in the Pacific Northwest, United States - 16_EM | ecosystem: Host-associated > Plants > Roots > Unclassified | place...
GACAATACCGTCAGGCTCTGGGATCCATCCACAGGAGCATCGCGCGGCACCCTCGAGGGCCATTCAGCTTGGGTCAGTGCAGTGGCATTTTCGCCGGATAGCCAGCTCCTTGCCTCTGCATCTGGAGACAATACCGTCAGGCTCTGGGATCCATCCACAGGAGCATCGCGCGGCACCCTCGAGGGCCATTCACGTTCGGTCTATGCAGTGGCATTTTCGCCGGATAGCCAGCTCCTTGCCTCTGCATCTTTCGACAATACCGTCAGGCTCTGGGATCCATCCACAGGAGCATCGCGCGGCACCCTCGAGGGCCATTCAGGAGAGGTCTATGCAGTGGCATTTTCGCCGGATAGCCAGCTCCTTGCCTCTGCATCTGACGACAATACCGTCAGGCTCTGGGATATCCAATCGAAAAAAGAAATTCAGAAACTCGTTACTGAACAAGCAATCTGCGAACTGTCTTTTTCTAGCAACGGTGATTATCTGGCAACAGACCAAGGGACATTAGAGCTTAAAAATCTTCCTCACCGCCATGATCGATCCCAATCAAAGCAGTTGTGTCCGTTATTGTCTGTCAATGAGAATTGGGTAAAATTCGGAACAGAAAATATTCTTTGGCTCCCTCTGGAGTATCGACCGGGGCGTGTGGCTGTTCGACATAACGTCCTTGCAATTGGTAGTGGATTTGGTAGAGTAATTTTTGTGGAGATTGATCCAAATACTATCCCTTTTAGTGAGTTGTTTCAGATTCTATTAATCGTAAAGATCTAACTCCTCTGCAGCATCTGTATGTGAGGAACATAAATTTTGTTAAAATTTGGTCGGTTGACTATCTCCAGGGATTGTTGCTAAGAGCAAGGATATTACGCAAGACAGAGTGATGTTGGTAGAGAGTTTAGGGTTTAGTAATTAAATACTAAGGTAGCGAGATGATGCAATCAATTCGAGTTTCACATGTGAGCCGGAAAGCATGGTATTGAAACTGTTGCATGGCAACCTGGGTAACCTGCATAACTGATGTTGAACGAAACTATCGTGTAGAAATAGCCGGTTGTCGTGTGTTCAAAGCGACTAGATAGATGCTCCTGGAACTATAATTCTGGGGCAAAAGGTGTTCCGAAAGTCAAGATTACGAATATCCTGGATGAGGTACCCAATGAAGGTCGTATGACGTCCTGTCGTTTCGGACGTGTCGACCATGCCTGGATAATCCTGGCATTCATTTGGCCAGCTCAACCAGGCAGATTAAGTATGCAATGAAGCGGTGCTATCCCTATCGCAAAGCAGTACTACTCAGATAATGATATGGTGATTCGGTAAGTTTGTCAGAGCTACAAGCATGTCAGATGGTGTAGCATACATAGAAAATTGCTTGCCTACATCTATCTTACTGCAGGCGTAGTCTCTTGCGATGACTCTACCGCTTTACTGTTAGCATCAGTGCTTTTTTTTTGCAGCATTAGCGCACACAATACCCTGCTGCATAGAATTCTAGCCCCTAACGGCGTTGATGGCAATGTCGATAACAACATGCCCGCGGTAAATAATGGGGTTGACGCCAAAGGCGGAGGTGAGGGAGATGAGATTGGCCGCAAGATCAGATGTGGGCGAAGATGAAGGCGGAGGTGACGGATTTGTCGTGGGAGATGTTGTGGAACGAATATGTGCTGGTATATGTCATGACATTGTGCTTGAGTATTAACGCTAGCGTATACGCGACCTTCATCATCCTCTCCACCTCCTGCTCTTGACAAATGCACTATAAATTAACCCATCACATCCATCACATCCGCTGCGCTCCCTCCACCGTACTAACTGTACCAAGTTAATGCAGTACAGTAGAAGACTACTTCGAAGGTTTCCTTGCCGCACGCACTAGAACGCCAAAGTCGCACGAGAAAACAGCTGAAAGGCGGCATTGGGAGGTGGCGATGGTTATGCAGATGTAGGTACGGGAAATCCCCTAATGGATGCTATCTGACATACTGTTCTTAATTACAAAGTCACTAACATTATCTGTGCAGCACAGCATTAACCTCGTCAACTGCAATTGTCCTCCCGTCTTTCGCTTCAATTGTTGCAGAGCCTCAATCGGTACGATGGATGCTGCCGAGATCGAGGCTACGGAGATGGTTATTGGGAGCATGAAGCTGGGCTGGAGTTAAAGATATAGCGGAGTAGTGTGAGGAAATGGCGGAAGAGATGGCAGAAGAGATGACGGAAGAGGCGGTGGCGGGAGTCTATCCGTCTTTCATCACAACTGACTAGAAATGCACCTGGGACTACCGGGAAGCGCACTTAATTGCGTACTTCGGAAGCGCCCTTGGGAACGATGGGAAGCGCACTAGGAGAATATGAACGTTAGGCGGCTTTGAACAGAGCGCAGGGTAGAAAAGACGGACTGGGGGGGGGCGGGAGTTATAAGGTAAATAGAGACAGTATATACACCCATTTACACACGTGCATAGATGTATGGGGGAGTTGCGCGAGGGTAAGGATGAATGCGAGGGAAATCTTGAATGCGAGAACGATAGTGATCTCCACTGAACCCACGCAAAGGCCACCCCACCCCACAAATCCCCAGTCTCGAAGCGTCTTACACTAGTAGGAACCCTGCCAATTTAGTTCTAGCACCGCAGCGTTACGATGGTGACGGTAGCTCCGGTGTCATTGCCTTTCACGATAAAGTCGCTGCCTCTAGCTCTGTAGCTCTGTCTGTCTCCAACCCTAGATATTTAGGCGCAATAGAAGATACGGTAGATAGTGTCTACGTTGGTTTGAGCCGGGGCCGCATATGCTCAGATTTATCCGTCTGATTGCTTTTCTTCGTGTATGCACTCACTGTTTCTGGTTCGATGGTACTCTTAACATATCCTTGTGCAAGGCGGGATCGGAAATGCTTTGCCGCTTGGGTGTCCATCCCTGCTCCGACCCGCGTGCTCGGTTCGGCTTTTACGGGAGATCAACGGTAGGGATGTCAGAAAATTAAACGAACGTAATCTAACCGATAGACCCCACCAGTTTACACACACCACCGAATTCTCCTTGCAGACATCACCGTTATCAATCATTTTTATCATTCAACTCCAACATAATCTTGCTCTCTTCAGAACTTGTTTTCCTTCAACTATCGCAATATGATGGCACGCGGAGGATTAACTATTAACAGACGATTACTTTGAACGTATCTTTCATAAGGGGATATCCTCTCCAGGCAAAGGGTCATCTATCGACGAACGCTTACTTTAGCCTATCTTTTCAACAGCGACGTCCGCCCTACGCAGATGATTAACCGTTCTTCATGACCTTATCTCACGATCCAGTGCCCTCCCCTCGCCGGTTGGCTCTTTCAACCTCCTCAGCTTCAAAAGGTTCAGTTTATCCCAGTTCATAACAGAGAGAAAGGGGAAACTTTGGAGGACATTGGCTAACTCACCCATTGGATAGGTTGTGTTCTGCCGCCTATCACGAACACCACATCACCGCCAGCCCTAGCCCAATGTTCTCACCGCCAACTACCTCGAGAAGCCGACGCTACTGTCGACGCGATGCTCGGATGTACACTACCGAATTCACACCCACTATTTACTACCTCTAGGAGAGAAGTACCCACGTAGCCTCTCTTGCACAAAGTCGTGATAATGGAGTACAAAGACAAGCTGCAGTATTGTCTGTAGACTCTAATAGTCCCCGTCCTCCTCGCGTCGGTATTAGCCAGTACCTACGCTTCACTAGCACAACTGTGTCATCTCTCTTCTTCCTCTTGACGGTACTCATCCCATTACCACCGTGCAACAACCACAATCCGAACGCGCACCTACTGGAATGAGAATGCCGTCGTTTCAATAAGCCGGGGAAGCGCTGGGCTACCGGTTCATACGTACCAATTCGATTGCCGCCAGCAATACTTGTCGCAATAGGGAAGGGGAGAACTGTACGAATAGACTTAGATACAGAGAAGAGAGAAGGAGAAAGACTCGAGTCATATAGGAGAGAAAAGTGTGCCTCATCAGACCCGCTTATGGTCACCTCGTGTCAGGTCTATATATACATGAAACAATACTACTAAGTCTATATCTTACACCTATCCTTTTACCATGGCATATCTACCCTACGCGAAGGACTAACTGTATCGACGCTTACTCGTACCCTATATTTCTACATATAAGGGAACATCCGCTCTATACGCAGTTAACCCGAACGTACACACCACCCATAATCGGACCGCACACCAATAATCCCAGAATGGCATCAAGTATGGCCGCGATAGCGGAGTAGAATCGTAGTCGATGCGATGGCAAGGACACTCGTACGACAGCCGGGGCAGAGCATACTTCCGGTGAGCTTCGTACTCCCGCCAGACCAAGGCAGCAGCATCACCGCCAACAATTTCCCGTGATATTAAGATGAAGACTACCCAGGTGAGACGGTTGAGCTCGTGTGGAATGGCGAGGCGGATGAGCCATGGATGGAGTACATACGATACAATGATTTGGTGATGAAGAAGGGAGTCAAAGGTACTGCGGGCATCCTGCGGCGACAACAGTACACAGCAGCACTGGAAAACTTGGGGCATTTTGCCCTACTACGGCCGAGAATAGGCTGGCGATTTTGGGGGAATGATGGAGGAAAACAAGAGAATGTAAAGTTGATCACTGAGCTTCTTGCAGCACGGTGCGCGTCCCGAATGGAGATGGAGGCTCTCTAATCTTTGTAGGACTAGGTGAATAAGATACTGTACTACTCACAGTGGTTCGGACGTTAGCAGTTAGACGGGGGTGTTCGTCCGGAAGATTAACTGTAATTGTTAGCGTCAGTAGACTAGTGTCCGGAGGGTTAAAATTTGTCAGCATATTCTATCTACAAAAGTTGACAAGCTTCAATGGTCTGGGCAGCTCTTTTCCCCACTATTCCACCTTACACCTTACCATTAGGCCCTGTGCCTTACAGTGTCCAGTCATCCAAAAGCTGTCAGCATTGGCTGTCCGGTCGGAAAATACTCGTCAGCACCCATCGGTGTCCGGACCACTGTGAGTAGTACAGTATAGCGCTGTGTATGAGCTATTGAAGTAGTTTTGTGGCATGCTGGAAATCATCACTCGGTCACCATATCATCACTCGCATCATAGGCCCTCACTCGAAGGTTCGGGCACTGAGTACTGAAGTGTGCGATACTGCTGAAGTTCTTGATTTATCTAGGTGAAGTACTTATGGCTTATATATAATGAGAGTTGGAGATCCTGTTGGTCTCCGAAGGCTGCCGGGAGTGGCGATAGGTATTGAGATTGGAGGTGACGAGTACGGAAAATATAAGATCTGAGATGAGCTACGGACCTGATACAAACTCAACTTAACCGAGCCTTACTGTAAGGCGCACAAGTCTCCTGTATATATCTCGAGTTCTTCCCCGTCTCTCTTCTCTCTACGATAGCTATAGTATGTAAACACGGTTCTCCCCATATCGCAACACAATGGGCAAGCGCTGGCAAAAGTGAGAAATCGTGTAGGTTTGTACCGGTGACTCCGAGAGACCTATCTAGATCTCGTTTTCAGCGTCATAGAAGCACCCAGAGTCCTGCGTTCTAATACTTCCCAAGGCAACAAACCATGATCCAGCGCAGGGTGAGGTCTTGCCCGAACAGGCCGGATATTGACACGTCTGTACAACGACCCGAAACGACTCCCAACCATCAAATGGAAACGGAGCGTGAAGGAGGTCAATGCTTCAATGACCTCCGAGGGTAGTTCCAGTTATGCTGCCACGAGACCCAACTGCCACGTAATATCCTACGGTATCGCGATATCTGATGTGGGACAAACTCTGGGGACGGTTAAAGGAGATTATTGCTCTTGATGCTATATTCAACCTCGGAAAAGAATGACGTCTTTTGGCTATCACCGCGATGGGTCATGTGATCACTTTCAACGAAGAATCCTGATGGGATTCATCTTAACTCGTATGTGCTGATGACAGCCACTCAGCTCTTGGACGCTTATGCGGAGAAGCTTGGACCGAACTCGATGGCCTTCAGCTCATGGATTTAGTACACTAGTCTATGCAACGATTAGGTGTTACCACCACCCTAAAATGTTGTACGTATGACGTTCTTGGCCGAGATAGATACGACTCTCTGAGACTTCCGAGAATGTAAGTTCGAAATTCGAACCGGAACTGTAGCAGCTACCTTACTTGCGTACAATGAATGTGTACGCCACCACAGCACGGATGGGTATTGGCTTGGAGTTGCCCAGAAGCGAATCGGGAGACGACAGATGGTGGTGGACAAGAGAGGGCATCGCGGGAGGTGAATACCGCCGAAGTGGCGGAAGAATGGGAGAGAACGGGGGGACAAGAATGAAAGGATGTTGGGAACGCCTAGAAGGTGCTTCTGAGGGCACTGCACCTTCAGACATGGATGGAAATAGTCCGCCTCGTCCATCCCAAGGCGTGGCTTATTCCGCACTACCATTTATAGGGTAGAGATATCTGGTACTACTGTACTAGCCGATGAGATTGGGACGTTAGTAGTCAGGAGTGTATCCCAAAAAGATTTCATTACAGATTTGGCCTGGTATTGACCATCCTGTAATTGAGAAAACGTGGCCCAACCTTATCCGCTGCTACAGTATTTGTCCTAGCTATAATATAAACTTTGGACAGAGAATATAATGAACCCTCTAGTCAGCCGAGTGATCTCACAATGATCGAGTGACTTATAATGATGGAGTGATCGACGCATTACTCCACCAGCACCGAAGACTAAGGAAGCCACCGGGCCAAATCCCTAGTCAACACAGGGCTACTACAGTTGTCCTTGAGGCGGTGCGGGTGGATCGTTTTCACCCCAGCCTCTGGAGACAAGGGATATGATTGAGACGGATAAAGAGATTCAAGCGGGCAGAAATTAAGCTCATCAAAGTATAAATATCAACCAGCTTTACTCTGACAATGATAATTCTAACATGCTTCACTTTCAATCTACTCGTGTCTCACCCACCCAGTTATATAGACCTTTGGATATTCACTTTACAATCGCAGAGCTAGCCATAAACTTCCCAGCTTGGAACTCATGAACTTCTCGGAAAGCCAAGACTCGAAATCGCAGTCATATTTAATTCACTACCGCCGGCCATGTTGAGACCCAGCCAGGAAGGAAGTCCACTGTCACTTAGATATCAGCCAACTCCAGTACTTGCTTAGGATAGTTTATTATTTATTCTTAGGCAAGTATGACATTATCTTTAGATACGTTAGAGGAGGTGGTCCTGCATAATGTTAACTATAAGATGAATAAGATGTGGCTAAGCGGTGATGATGGTGGTAGCCAGTTTAAGTACACAATAGACGAGCTGTAGAAGGAAGAAGGAATAGAGCATGGTTAGGGGTTTAGATATCCCCAAACTAGAAACTATGACGAGTAGTGTGCTGGCCAACCACCCCACTCATATCCGATAAGTCTGTGTATTTGGCCCGATCCAGATACAATATATATGTCATGCAATTGTTCACTCTTTGATCTCCCGAGCTCGGAATCACGAATACTTCAAAGGGCGTAGAGTAACTCTAAAAATCGCTAAAAATCGCGTATTCTCAACAATCATTAAATGGTTATTATGGATGTCGTAATTCTATCATTTATGTACGTTCTCCTTTAGCGTTCCCTCATTTACCACTTCCTCTATCTTCAGAAACTGACATGTTACACAGGTAAGCAACCATCACATTTTACACATCTGCCGGCGTCATGGCAACCGAGTTCATCCACTACTTCTATTGGAGCCTGAGTGCTGCATACACGAATGCCAATAGGAATATTCTTCCACCCTCCTATCTCCTAAGAGAGCATCATTTTCCTTTCAAAGTAATTGGTCCGTAACTCTGCCGCAGCTATCCTCCACTGCGGTCGCTCTCGCACTCTCCGCCATATCGAGGCCACCATGTTGGGGATCAAACTGCCCCCACACCACTTTCTAACAATCGGGCTGAGCTGAAAGTGATCGTCGTAGTTCTTCCGGGATGTTCCTTTATTCTGCGTACAGCTGCAGCAGAAGTTAGCTGCGGCTCAATCGCTTATGCATATGTATGTGCATGAGGCAATTCTGCAAGCCAGTTGTTCTGCTGCGAGCTGCTCCGTTGTTGGAGGCTGTGTTTTGTTGGAGCCAAAAGCTATCTCTGTTATCCACTCCATCTTTCCTAGAGGCCCAATATTTCAGCGTTTTGCATCTACAATTTGTCTATTACGTTCATTTGCATTTAATTCTCTGGTTCTGCTGCAATAACAAAGACCAATCAACAAAGAGCTACTATCAACACAAAAGGATCATTTTTCGGTAATACAGTTTCTCTCTGCATATATAACTTAATGCCCTTGCTTAGCGTAAAGTTGGCGCTGACGTAAAATAGGATTACCGGCTACCATATCTCTACTTTCGTATACGCAACCTGCTAATCTTCTGCACTTCACCCTCTACACACCATGTTTTCAACGCATAATTCCGCCCTAGTATCACATTCCAATGGAATGTTTACCCGCTACTCCGCCACCTCAACGAATCACACCGACGGTGAACCTCACGACGATCTTATTGAATTGCTCTCAATTGTCCAAAAATACAACGTCGATTTCCTCTCCATTACGTGGCAGCCAGCTCTTGGTAATATAGGCAAGGGTGGTTCTGGGACGATAAGCCAGTCTACATTCAGCACCGAGATGCCCCTAGCATTCAAGCGGTATCACGAAGATGGAGAATTAGACAACTTTTTACCTTTGATATCAGAGGTACTAATTTTGAGTCAACCCCCTATTCAAAGTCACCCAAATATAGTCAATCTAGAGGGAATTTGTTGGGAAATCAAGCCTAGGACGGGAAAAGCAGTCCCGGTACTGGTCTTCGAGAAAGCCGCATGGGACCTCCATCAATTCATGAACGTGCAAGAGGGAATGAACATGTCGATCGACGGTCGCCTTAAAATCTGCGCCGACATAGGAAGTGCCATCATAGCTTTGCATGCACACGGTTTGTTATACTATGGGATCTTTGCCTTGCACGTAGGACATCTAACAAGGTCCCAGATGTGATTCATGGCGATATCAAGCCACAGAACGTGCTGGTCTTTAAGGATACTACAGGCAAGACGACAGTAAGGATGGCCGACTTCGGGTATTCCACTCTTGCAGCGGGTGAATCAGGAAGAGTTCTCCTACCAAAGTCTAGGCCGTGGAATGCTCCCGAACATCATTTTGGTGAGTTCGGCATATCTGAAGCCAAAACAACCGACGTGTACTCCTTTGGTATGCTGTGTCTTTGGCTTCTGTTTGAGAAATTACATATTCCGCACGGTCAGAGGGACACTGCGACTGAATTTATTCCATTCGACGCATCTACCGGGTCCCGCTCATCACTGGAGCAGCTCAAAGATAATGGTAAACTTGAGCATATTACCTATCAGCTCATTGACTTAATACCACTTGCAAGCTTGAGCGCGGAGCATAGGATACATCTGAAGCAGTTTTTCAGCTTAACTATTCCACTTAACTCCCAAAAACGGACGTCTAATGTGGGAAGATTAGTGCGTCTCTTAGGTCAAGAACAGTGAGTCGTACTTAACATTAAACTGAAACTGCCAGTCGGACCTTCACTAAGACGGTTAGAACTGAATTGCAACTCTCTACCACAAGAGCGTTGGAGGAAACGAGAGCGTGCTTAACGCACGTAGATTTCCGGGTAGGCATCAGAGTTGATATATTTCACATTTGTCTAAGAACTTGGCTGAGTACGATTATTCAAGATTGCAGAAAACCTCACCGACTTCGTCCAAGCCGATTATCGTGTGCGAATGCAAATTAGGGACAGCCTCGAAAATCATTACTTCAAGAATCAAAATCAGCCTTGTGCTACCCAAATAGCATTCCAAGTTGCGTTTTGTTATTCCATTGGATTTGGAGTCGAGTCAAATGATACTCAATGTCGTATCTGGCTAGAACGGAGTAACAAACAACCAGTCGATTTGGAGATTGAAAAAAAAACAGTACGGCTTCCGAGTGGGAAGGAGGATAAAATGTTAAGGCTCCGCCTCCGAGGCGTTGTTATGCACAACCTTATTCACGAATATCGAAAATGGGGATTGAACCTAGAGGAAGTCCTGAACGTATACGAAAGAGAGGCTGGTGATATAGCACGAGCGTTTGGAGAGCTCCATTTCATATCATTGACCTTATACAGAACCATTGGAGATCTGTTAGACAAATTAGGCCACTTTGCAAAATCAAATACATTGCGGATGCGGATCAAAAACCAAATAGATAAAACAGACGGAGTTGCTCATCCATTTTACCTTTCTTCAATTGTTGAACTCGCTAAATGGCACGATATGATGGGAAAATGGACGGAGGTACAGTCATTGTATGAAGAGATACTAAAACATTGGGAAAGCGATCACAGAGTCCCGAGCTATGAGATAGAATCACTCAAAAACAACCTCGCCTTAACATACGATAAGCAGGGGCGATCCAAACAGGCCGAGGAGCTACTGGTGCAGGTAATGGAGTCAAAAAAGAGGATACGGGGTGAAAACCATCCGGACACCTTGCTCAGCATGGCCAACCTCGCCTCGATATACATGAACCTGGGGCGATGGAATGAGGCCGAGGAGCTGTTAGTGCATGTGATGGAGACGATGATACGGGTGCTAGGCCAAGAGCATCCAGACACCTTAGCCATCATGGATAAAGTAGCATTCATATATAACAGCCAAGGACAATGGAAGGAAGCTGAGGAGCTGCGGGTGAAGGCGCTGGAGACGACGAAGCGGGTGCTAGGCCAAGAGCATCCAGATACCTTAACCACCATGAATAATCTAGCATTCACATATAACAGCCAGGGACGATGGAAGGAGGCTGAGGAGCTGCAGGTTCAAGTAATCGCGACGAGAAAGCTGGTACAGGGCAAAGAGCATCCAGATACCTTGGACGCTATGAGCAATCTCGCATCAACATACGAAGACCAGGGGCAATCGAAGGAGGCTGAGAAACTTGAGGTGGAGGTCATTGAGACGAGTAAGATGATACTAGGTGAAGAGCATCCAAATACCTTGACCAGCATGAATAAACTCGCTTTGATATACCGTAGCTTGGGACGGTTGAAGGAGGCCGAGGTGATGCTGGTGCAAGTCACGGAGACAAGCAAGAGGGTACTAGGCCAAAAGCATCCGGATACTTTAACCAACATGGGCAACCTCGCGTTGATATTTTTGGACCAGAGACGGTGGAAGGAGGCAGAGGAGCTAGAGGTACAGGTCATGGAGACACGAAAGATTGTACTCGGCCAAGAGCATTCAGACACCTTGACCAGCATGAGTAACCTGGCATCGACATTATGGAACCAGGGGAAATCGAACGAGGCCGAGAAGCTAGAGGTGCAAGTCATGGAGACCAGAAAGAGAGTATTTGGTCAAGAGCATCCAGATACATTGTCCAGCATGGCAAACTTTGCGTCGACATTTAAGGAACAGGGACGATTGAAGGAGGCTGAAGAGTTGGAGGTACAAGTCGTGGAAATGAAAAAGAGGGTACTCGGTCAAGAGCATCCAGATACCTTGATCAGCATGGCCAACTTCGCGTCGACATTTAAGAACCAAGGGCGACTGAAGGAGACAGAGGAACTTCAAGTGCGGGTCATGCAGACGAGAAAGCGCGTCCTAGGCCCAGAGCATCCAGATACCTTGACTAGCATGGGCAATCTCGCATGGACACTCAAGAACCAAGGACGATCAACGGAGGCTGAGGTGCTAGAAGTACAGGTCATGGAGACGAGAAGAAAGGTGCTTGGCCAAGAGCATCCCCATACCCTCATTAGCATGATCGAGCTCGCATCTACATTTTCAGCCCAGGAACGATCGCAGGAGGCTGAGGTACTGGAAGTGCATGTCATGGAGACGAGAAAAAGAGTGCTTGGCCAAGAGCATCCAGATACCCTGACTAGCATGAGTAATCTTGCATCAACATTTCGAGACCAGGACCGTTTGAAGGAGGCAGAGGTGCTGGAGGTGCAGGTATTGGAGACAAGTAGGAGTGTACTAGGCAAAGAACATCCGGATACTGTTACCAGCATGAGTAACCTCGCATTGATATTTTGGGATCACGGGCGATTGGAAGAGGCTGAAGAGTTGGAGGTCCAGGTCGTGGAGATGAGAAAGAGGGTACTCGGCCAAGACCACCCAGATACTTTGACCAGCATGAGCAATCTTGCATCAACTTTTCGTGACCAGGAGCGATTGAAAGAGGCTGAGGAACTGTTTGTGCCGGTTATGGAGATGAGAAAGAAGGTACTCGGCCAAGACCATCCAGATACTTTGATCAGCATGATCAACGTCGCATCGATATACCAAGACCAGGAGCGATCGAAAGAGGCCGAGTCACTTCAGATACAGGTCGTGGAAATGAGCAAGAGGACTCTCGGCGATGAGCACCCCGATACTTTAACCAGCATGAGTAACCTGGCATCGACATATTGGGACCAGGAGCGATTGGCGGAGGCCGAGGAGCTGGAAGTACAGGTCATGGAGATACGAAAGGCTGTACTCGGCCAAGAACATCCAGACACCATGACCAGCATGAATAAACTTATGTCAATGTACATAGACAATGGGAAGTGGAAAGAGGCCTCAGAAATACAGATACAAACAGGCAATAGAGCTCAGACAGCATTGGACAAGGACGGCGATCTCGGGACAGATGAAGAAACACTCCGGCTTGTACTTGCAATGTCCCCAGAAATGGACGACGCCAATGATGCAGATGACGAAACGGTTCGACGGGTGCTAGCAACGGCAATAGAAGTGGATGAGGATATTGAGACAAATGAGGAACAGCTTCAACGTGTACTGGCTATATTGATGGAGGCTGAGAAGGACGATGATGAAATTCGTTGCTCTAAAAGAGAGGGTTTGCCTGAAGCAACGGGTAGGCTGGTTTTGTTCATGACTGGCATTTATTGATAGATTGCTAATATTTTCCAGATTGCAAAACTTCAGCATCGAAGCGCCTAAGGCGCGAAGAAACACTATCCCCGAATTCCTCTGAGGACCCGAGGAGTATGGTTAACTCTATCGGGGGACCGGCACCACGGAATGCGGTTCCGTAGTTCAATGCTCAGCTAGTGATGAAACAGAGGTGTGGATATGGATGAAAGACTTGGCAATGCTCAAAAACATTATGGGAATTGTTGGAGGACATAGCAAGCGTTCTGGATAACTAAGAGGGAACTTTTAGGTATTCATGTGGGTGTTGATATATATTTGATGACCTTTGATGAAATAGTGGTGGAGTGACTTGACAATAAGATTTGTATGGCTTTCGGCTCGAGACATCCGCAGCTAGCGATCCTCAGTCCTCCATAAGATCAGATGTGTCGAGCTTTCTTCAAGTTTCGTGTCGTGTGCGACGTATACACCTCAACTTTGTTTGTAAATGGTTCCCAATTCAAGTTCAGCGACCGTGAATACAGTTCATATTCTCATATATGGTGTGTATAACACCGAACACCGGTGCCCGTACGATTGGTTTGATTCCAGGCCAATTCCTAGTCCCATCATTCTGCCACTTGGATCACGGAGTCATCACTCGGCCAATGGCGTAACTCAGGACTGCCACTTGCATTATCACCCTCACTGTCACCTCAAGAATTTTGCAGTAGCTAAAAGCCGCCAGATAGATCCTATTCTTTATAGACTATCTCAACTACTTATCTCTTATAGTATTCTGTATACCCTTTTACTTGTAATCAGTGGGGATATAGATAGTAGGAAAGAGTCTTCGATTAGTGAATCGGTATCTTAACATGTATTCCCATCTGGATTCATTATTCTGCAGTAAATACAGTGTCTACTGTCTGCCCACCACTAGCTGGGGACCCAAAATTGGTTTCTAAGACCATTCTAGTAGACTGCCACCTGATATATTGTTGGAACAGCTCTAGCTATAGAGTATCTACGATAGTGGAGATGCCATATTAAATGTGATATCATACTGATATAGGAGTCCAACTAGGGATTTCTGATGGATTACAGCGGTGTTTAGATACGAATCATCTAACTGGGGAGCGATATCACCGACCGCCTACCAGCCCCTAAAAGGCTCTACGTCGTCATCTATCCCGGGTTTCGAATTTCAAATGATATAGTCTAGGGCGTCTAGCTTCTGTCCCCGGAAAACTATTGCTCCGTCACGAAGGCTAAGGCACATACCCCGAACTTGCCATTATTTTCAGTTTGTGGTTATCACCAAAACACAGCAGCATTTAATTTACAGGTTCAGCACAAACACCTAGAAATCCAACCGCATACGTGTATACCTGCGGCGCCTAAAGGGCAGCTACAGGGCTATTACCGCCTCTATTGGAAAGATGGTACTCCAATCACTTGTTCATGCTGATATCACTCGATCATGACCATATCACTCGGCTGACCGAGAGCCCGCTATTACGATACTGGGAGAACTATGTGGATAGACTAGAATATAGAGAGAAGAGAGAAGGAGAAAAGACTCGAGATATATACAGAGAACCTTGGGAAAACTTTTGATATATCTTTGACACTCTTTGCCACCCTGTGCGACTCGCCATACCGGATATTCAACACCCGCCAGTTTGCCCGTCCATGGTTTATAATACCTAGGGTAAATAGTCCTAGAATTCTCTGCTCCATAAATGGTAGTTCAGGATAGGAAGAGCCTTCGGACTGCTCTTTACAAAAGCCGCCGTTCGAACAGACTCATGCTGACTTACTCGCCATCAGATCTGGCCGGCCTAGTAAGGAACACTGCAAGTATTCAATATAGATCCCAGTGGGGATGCTTCAGTTGAAAACTATACATTGTCAAAGTATCCATAAAATTTCCGATTATCAAGACCGAACGTCCTTAGTCGGTATTGAAGACCGAAGGGAAATGAGCGGTAATTAACTCAACCGGCAACAGGAGTCAATGGCCAGGCATGACGGTTCTATAGCACACAGGAAGAATCTATTGAGAAACCGTTGCAGCGTTAATCTAGTTTGAACTGCATTCGATAGTACGCCTCAGCATATAGCATCACTTGGGGATTTCTTGAAGTGGTGGTGAGGGTGGATCTGGATGAAAGAGGGTGCGATAGTCCGGAGACGCGCCGCGTTGATACCGCTAAAAGGCTTGTAGAATATGATATACCCGCAGAAAATAGCTCTAACATATATTGCAGCAATCGGTTATGACAAGCATGAAGAGATCGTGGTTGCTAGTCCATACCGCATGTTTCACCTGCCACCAGCAGGACGCTCCTCCACGACACTCATGACCGCTAGCAACATCTAACCTAGATGTTTCACTTGTGAATAGAGACTGTACCGTCACACTAAGATCCTACCCTTCAGTTAACGCCAACCCACCAGGATGCCTCGACGTCACCTCACCGGGGAAGGCGTACACTCTTACTCCTGGCGAACGAGAACAACCGTCTGCGTTCCACCCAGGGTTGTGCCATCTCTGCTGGAAGAGCACGAGCTATAGTAGCTCGATGCGTACCCGTTATTGGAGTCGAGGACCTGCTGTACTGCGTCGCGCGAAGACTTGACGTAGCGGACGGCGAAGTAGAGAATGCCGGAGAAGAAAATGCCGAGGGCCAGAATTAGAATGGCGATGGCAATGTTGGGGAGCATTGTTGCAGTCTGGGTGGAGGGGAGATGGGTGTTGACGGAAGGAAGGGAGATGTATGGCAAGATTGGCGGAGATTTTTGAGATATGGTATTGGTGTTGGGGAGAAGTCGGTTGGGGAAAGCAGGTTTCTTGTGTGTGTAAAGATCGGGAGAGGTAAAATGCTCACAACCGGAAGTACATGTATTTGGGAGGGGTTAACCGCTTAGGGTTTGCCGTGCTCGTTCTCCCAATTCTAACGGAAAATCACTCGCTCCGCATCCAAAATTCCGGCGTGCCTTCGGACTAGCACCCTCATACCACCCCAAAGACTTTAGGTTCTCGGCAACCGACTGGTACCTGAAGTCCCGCAGTCCTACATTTCAAGGACGACTCTCACCGGGACTGGACGGGCCTCGTCGACCATTGTTCTATGCTGGCACTAACACAACAGAACTTTAGTCAAATCGGCACGGTTCGGGAATGTTATCGCTCGCTCAAAGCTTAATACAGTTCGAGGGAGAGAATCAGGCCATGAATCGACTAACCAAATGATTCACATGTCAACTGTGCGTGACGTGAGCCGCATGACCAACTTGTTGAACAGGAGCGCAGGCCGTTTTGCATATTCCAATCGACATTCATATCGTAGTTGTCTGCTGTCACTGCTTAAACCAACCTCCCCCAACAACCCAACCCCCTCCACACCACCATACGACGATGTCACCCTCTACCCAAACAACCAACCGGCATTGTCATATCTCCGATATTCTCCTGTCCGCATGTGAGATTATCCCCCTCGGAATCTCCGTCGCTAAAAGCGGTTGTAACCACGGACCATGCTCGATCCCCGCCATCTCCGTACCTCCCAACTTCGCCAATAAAAAGGCTCACCGTCGTCCAACCGCGTCACTGGATCGCCCATCACGCAATCATAACCGCAGCGGACAAACTCGTAGGTAGCGCCATTGACAGCACCTGCTACTTGATCCTCTCCTACGAGACATCAATGTAGAAGAATTGGAGCGCCCCATGGATTCCGCTCGACTGGTATCAACTGGGAACCTACAAGTAATGGCGCATCAATATCCCGCTCGTGGCAATGAGCTTCTCCTGCCTGCGGAGTTGGGAAATCCTCAACTGCACATGGTGAAAGAACGACCGCTACTCGTGGATTGCAATGGAACAAAAAGTCTGACTCTAGCACGTACCAAGGAAGTATACGTACCGTGTGCCCTATTCGTAGCTTGAGACCAGCTGACAGTATGATGAACGGAACAGCATAGCCACAGATCTTGCTGGCTGACCGCAGACTCGCGCGCCTGCGGATTTATAAAAGTAACATCGCGCGACACCTCCGCTATCATGAATATGCGATCGATTTAAGGCAATGTTGGGAGAGGGATCATTGGTGCACACAGCTGGCACACGGCACTGTTGCAAAATTTGCCGCCGATGATGACTGTCTGAGGAACGGGAGTGTTGCTTTCTTTGGCGTTATCGGTGAAGCTGTTGTACATCTTGGCTTCGGTTTTGGACATTGAGTTCTTTTGGTCGGGGGTATCTGTTCCTTTCGGGGCGTCTTCTGTGCTCTTAGATCTGTATGACCTTTGGTGCGGGTTCTTGTACAATTCAAAACTCACTGCTGTATTATATCATCCGGATATCCCCGCCGAATATTTCCTGTTATTGATCGCGGCCGGTACCACTGACCCAGAGTTCCTTCCATCCACTATTACCACCGTCACCAATAGTCATCTTGTCTGTACCCCTACCAAATCCCTATACCATGTAATTCGTCACTACCATCCCCGACATCCCCATCGGCATTGTATGTTTGTTGCTAATCAGATCAACTTCCGAAACAGCCTATTATTGACAACCACCAATATCAACCACATGAGATGTAGAGTACGGGTGGGCACTTAACTCGTCTACCATCGCCACGCTCAGCAACGGCCGACAGGCGCAGCATTCTGCGATGGTGTCATAAGCGGGCTTTGATATTGGTGTGGACAGGGCTTCGAGCTTCTTGCTCATCACGGCCTACTCAATTCGGGCTTACACCAATGCTCACCAAGAATGCCCTCAAATGCGAACACTACAGAATGGCTAGCCGTACGACTCACATGGAAGTGGAATCGATATGTACCCATTTCGCATACTCCTATGGAGTTTACACCCCCCGTGTTTCGCGCTCAAGCTCTCACCATCTCACAACGTGCTGAACGGACAGCGCGAACCATTTGCTGACTGCAAGCCGAGTCAGGTTGTTCTGCCGAAATTTGCAATCACAGTGCCAATCAGATACTCCTGCAAGGCCTACAAAACTGACATCATGTTCCCAAGATCTGATGTTGTTGCCCTGCAGCAATATGAGTTGACGCTTCCCACTCTCCCAAATGCTTCGTCCGGCTGTAAACGCTACCGTGAACTGCTCTTCCGACTACAAGCCGGGTCGGTCACCAGATGTCTAGGCTGTCTACCGGTCACTCGGCCAAGATGGTTTCGGAGGTTCACTCGCATATCCGAATATCAATGGTAACGATGACTATGACTATGACCAGGATTATACACCACTCGAAGTTAGGATGCTATCTGCTCCTTGTATTCCCTGGATGGCAGCAGAGATCGAAGGCACGCTCTCGGTCGCTCAGCAGAAGAGCGAAATAGCTATATCGTAGCTCGAGCACATCATGCACAATAAAAAAAAAGATTAGTGAAGTCATTCTTTGCTTCACCGGAGTTGCTGTTTTCTGGGGAATACTGGGTTTTAGGCTGGGTTTAGGGGCGCGCACTGTTTTAGTTTGCTTCTGCGGTTTTCATTTGGAGTTGTCCTTTCCGCGTGGGTTTTTACGGGTTGAACATGTAGAAGCAGTGTGGAGGTCAGAGTAACCTCCCACTAAACTGCGACCTTGAGTGTGGAGATGCAGGTAAATCAATAGCTGTACTGGGATAGTGGCGAAGGTAACATCTGACGGGCATGAACTGGTTTCCCGATTTTTCGGCTTTGTATTACGGACCAACCAATAAGCTGATTGGAGGAATGATTTATTTCCTTTGGCGTGCTGTGGGGTATACAACATATCCTTTTGATCTATTAACCGATGTTTTTGGTCTTGCCGTAAATGATGTCCTAACACAGACCTAGCAGCGCTGTTCGACAGTACTTCCTACCCTTACAATCCACTGTGAAGGACCGCAGTTATGTATGCGTTTAAATCCGGCCGGTCTACGGACGATTGCAGATGTCGACAGCCTACTTTCCACGCAGAGCATAGGGCTGTTGGTTAGTTAATGAACCAGGAGGTGAATGATATATGGGCAGCCGGCTGTGGTACGTAGACAGCGATATATAAAGGCTAAGGTAGAGATATCTAACCGGTGTGCTCGAAATGCAGCCGCTTCTTTTCGCCTCCGGCAAGTGCTTGCGAGCGACGAGAAATCTGGGAACGAGAGCATCTAACCGGCTGGCTAGTACAAATTAATGCACATATACAACGATTCAATAGCTCGGGATAGTATATTCTACAAAGCCGGACAAGATGTTCTTAAACCAATGAATGTTCGCAAATTTATACCAAACATAGTTCTTCCCTAAGCGCATAATTTCAACAAATCATTTAACTTTCAAGTATAAATAAAGCTTTGTGGTTGATGGGAAATCCGGTGCCAATTGTATCTGTATCGAGTGAGATATGATAGGCCATCTAATCTAATCAATCGGCACGCTGACCACGGAGCCTCATCGGTGTTAGAATAAGCTCGCGTAACTCTCTTCCTTCACTTCAACCACCACCACCTTGTCTTTTTCAAACGAGCCGACCTACTTAGCACACCGTCTGATTGATAGTTACTCGCAACATGATGGACTCGCATCATCTCGATACGCATTATCTTTCGACACCTCCGAGTACATCGCCGGCGAAATCGCTTGTACCCACTTAGCCATCTCACATCCCTCCACCGCTTTCCCGCCGTCGCCAACATGCAGCGCCTAGCAGATCCCAGCGCGAGACTCTACTGTACAGGTCACAACTGGGCTAAATTCCCAAGAACGGGTGTTGCACTGCTAGATTGACCTCGAAATCTTCCACATCCTCCACTTCTACAACTCTCTGGGAGGTAACGATGTTTTCGCTGATGCCGGTAACTGTATGCAATATGTATATTGGGTGGATGGCGAACGCGATTTAGAAAATGGTTAATTGCGGATTCGGATGAAGATGGGACTGTGCAGGGCGGATTGCGCACAAGTTTTTACAGGTAATATCGGATTTTGGTATTCCTAATTCCTCCTATCTTACTATGCATTCAACTGATGGTACGGCAGAGCTCGGCGACTTCGAGTATGGTTGGAACGACCCACCTTATCACTAACCTCGCCTTGTAGAAGACAAAACCGCCCTCAATTTTCGACAACTCACAAATGTATGGCCATAACAATACTTGTACTAGCCTGCATTACCGAGTGGATATACTTCCTACGCTGCTCGTCTGGACGAGTGCGCACGGTGATTGTCGCTAACTTTAACGATAACAAGAATGGCACAGCCTTTAGCTACCGATATTCAGGCTTTCTTGAGCTGTAGTGATACGACCCTACAGGCCGTTCTGCTTACCGGCAGAGTTGTATGATCACCCCCGAGCTGCCGCTGGCATATTTTGTACTGATGGTTGTAGGATATATTCCCGCATACAGGAGGGACCCGGATTCAGTGTGAGAATATCTACGGTAATGCCTCCGAAGCGCTATCTCTTGATCAACACTCGTTTCTGATCGAGCTGAAGTGGTTAGTGAGGAATATGAAAAACCACTACAAGGAGCAAGCCAGAAACGAGCTGGATTCGATCGAAATGAGGGCTTTTAGCAGGGAGGGCAATGTGGGCAATAGTTATGACGCATAGAATTCATTGTGGAGAGGTTCTCTTGTATGCTTCTATTAGTGTTCACATGCTCTTTTCAATATCAGATTGATTACATTTGAAGTACTTAATTGAGGAAAGCATCATGTACACCAATTGAAGGCGCCCCCGAAGCCCACAACAAAGCACAAGATGGGGTGTACACACCTGTATCATCTCTATTATGCAGAATAACCGCCCTGGAGGACCGTATTTTGTAGCTAACCATTAGTACTTGGCGAACTCCTCCAAAAGTACTGTTGATATTTCACCGCTCGGATGTCCGAGCCGTTCGCTGGTTGAGCAGAAGGCGTGGGCTGGAAATGGGGTGGTGTTGTATTGATGTGTAATGACACATATTGAGTCGTCATATCAGGGTTGACTGGAGCCATTGTATCTGCAAAAGCGCTCAACCTGTTGTTAGTACCTACTAGGAACTCTACTATACTCGAACCCGAAAAACAAGAGAAAATACCCGGGACTATTACAATATGTCAGACCTGGTACTACTCGTCGAATTTTCAAGTCTCCGGACACGTCATTGTAAGCGCCCTTGGCGACACATCAGTTTACAATAACTACTCATCTAAATACCACGACAATGCATTACAGTCGAATGGTAACTAAATCAAAAACCAAATGCCAGCTGCAGAATCAATGAAGTTCAGGAACAAATACTCCATGAAATACATTAGTGATTTCAAGCCCCAGGGAACCAAGGTAGGCATGCTGGTAGCGAGATCTCGATATAATCTAATCTTATTAAAGTCATTTAATTAATGACAAGGGTGTCCGGAGAATTGAAAATTCGGTAAGTAATGCATCAATTTTCGATTATTTTGTTTCTAATAGGGAGATATCGTGCATAATAAATAACATATAGTAGAAATAACAAACGTAAGGTTAATTGAAGTGGTAACTAAGTCAAAGAACGTTCCACTGCCTCCAGACTACCTCTTAACTATATAGTAAAAAGAATGGTATACCAGATATATGCTCTGGAGATATTAGTGCGAAGTTCCACCTCTTGATTCTTCCGTCTTACATGGCCGATATCGCGTCATAGTACGCAACTCGATTTTCAAATCTCTTGCTCTATTGCATAAATAGATCTCAGCCTTCGTATGGCCAGAGATGATGCCTCATATGGCCGGAGATTACTGTTGACTCTGATAAGGGCTGATGGCATTCAGCCGTATCTATACATAGATGAGTACGTACACATTCACACTTGTATGACCATATATATGGCCGTGTGGCCCTCTTAGATAGCACAATCAATCAAGCTTCTCTATCATCTCTACTTTTAACACGCCCCCTCGTCATATGCTGATCATTAGTTCTGCCACCTTCCATTATGTTCCGTTACCTCGCATCAAGACAATACTCAGCCCCCACTAACTTCCGCTACCTCTACCTGTCACCATATGCGACCGCTGACTACCGAGAAAGGGGTAGTAGCAACAGGCCGTGTAATAGCGGAGGAGAACGCTGAATCCTCGGTGACATTGATTCAGCTTTTCTACAGTCAGATGGGGGAACAGGGATGCTATACCTCGAGCGAAGCTCCACTCAGACCAAAGGCTCGCGGGGAGATAGGCACTGCACAAAGCCCGAGGCTGGCGGTGAGATAGGCACCGTACTAAGCCCGAGGCTCACGGGGAAATAGGAACTAGATATACTGAGCCCCTGATCGAGTGGCCGGCCGCCTTAGTCCCGACGCCAAACGGGCTAAAACCCGCGGCTAATCTGGTACCCACATTAGCTCCCGCATTAGCTCCCGCCATAGCGCCCGCCTTAGCTTCGATGGCCTTCGGACTAAATCCTTAGCCAACACTGCCCCTCCGCTTCTCCGCAATGTCGACCCTCAAAACCATGCCGACTTCCTCTTCTCCCACGTTTACCATGCAACATCGCATCCCGCAGCAACGCCTTTAGATACCGACGAGCAGAGACTCCGACTATATAAGCCGGATGACAGAAAGTTCACCATTCGGAGGGAGAACTGGTGGATGGAACTCCCTGGTAGTAGTTAAGGCGAAGTTCGAAACGTCACAGTTGGATGGCCACAAGGGGCACCGCAGAACTAACAAGTCTCAAAGGGCAGCTGTCCATGCGAATCATGACCCTTATACTTGTTCGGGCAAGAAAGTGCGACGGCCATAACCATATGTTACTTAAGGTCCAGAATGAGGTCTAGAGAGATCTCTCGGAGTCACCGGTACACTCTTACATGATTTCTCACTCTTGCCATCTACCGCGTTCATACTCATGCGTATGAGGTGTTCCGATAGCTTATATTCATACTTCAACAACATCAACGATCCCATTGAGATGTAGGAAACCCGCAAGAATCGACTTGATAATGCATCAACCCAAATGAGTCACAGATCCTGCGCCAGTTTCATGCCTCCCATCCAAAGATGAGCAGGTTTTCAAGCTCCCATCTCCCAGGATCCAGCTCTCCGCTGCACATAACTTGAACCCTATGCCCCCGGGAGGACTTGATTCCGGATTTTGACGGATTTCGCTGCAAAAACACAACATTTGCTGCGACTCAAGAACGGCAAGTAAACTCAAGATATTAAAGCGCAAGAAAATAGAGCTTGATGAGTACATATTTACGGTCTAAGGGCCTTAATTAGACTAGTGTTCGTGGGGTTGACGTGAGTTATACGGGGTGGGTTCTATTAACTTCACCATTCATCTATGCCAGCTCCATGAATATCCTTCCGATTGGGACGCTTGTTTATAGTCAAATGATCTACTCGACGTGTCTCTAAACGGTCAAGTTTTCAGATGGTGAATCGGCCCTTCCGTTCTCGAGTGGCAGCTAATTTCTTGTTTTGAGAACGGAGTGAAAGCCACCATCAATTGAAGTTATATCCAAGTCAACATTTACCCATGGTAACTCCATGAATATTACACCGATTAAGACATTTGTTGGACGCCAAGTAACCTACTTGACGACTCTAAATGGCCGGATTGCCAAATCGTGAATCCTTCGAGCGGCAGCCAATTTTGCGGAGGGACACTCTCAGATGCACGGAATTGACAGCAGCTGGGCGCAGTTGAGTGCAAGCAGTGGAGCGCCACTGGGAGCTAGGGACAGTGCATAACATCTTGATTTTGTATGTTGTGCACAACACCGTGCAAACCTATCATAATGCTGTGCATAAATGCCGAAGTTTGAATGTTGTGCAGCATACAATCTGAAATCGAGATATTTGTGCTCAACGCTGTGCAAACACAATTTGATGGATGTTGTATTCTCGGATACACACTCTAGAGCATAGACTCCTGAGGAAAAGAAAGCACAAACTTCTGATGGCACGGACGCACTTCCAAGAGCACTTCCAAGCGCACCCACTGCTTCTCTCCCGATCAAGCCTACTGGGGAAGGGAAAAACGAACGAGAGAAAGCACACTTACCGCGATATCTGGATACCAAGTGTACTTATCGCCGTGCCTCCAAGTCCGCCGAAAAGCGCACACAGCACCGCGCCTGCGGCTATCATAAAGTCCACCGGAGTCCACCCGGAGTCCACCCGGAAACCTCTCACCATATCATATTGTGGTACCTACGTCTCGCCCATATGCATTCTACGGCCATACGGTCGCTTATCAATGATTACATATATGATGACTCCATATGCACCATATTTAGAGGCAAAGTACAAGAAAAAGTTGATTAGAGTCAAAGTTAAGCGCACTACGAAGCCATTTGAACTTGTACATTCTGACCTCTGGGTAATTCTTTTTGGTGGCCGCCGGTGCTATATTTTATATGACTACACATCAATCTGGGTGCTTCCGGGTAAGAAGTTGAATACTTGCACCTCCGCCTATCGGTCATTCCAACTGTTTTGACTCCGTGTGATAAAAGGTAAAGCGATTCGGTGCGATAATGCATGAGATCAATACTATAACAAGCTCTTCAGAATGGTGCTCACCACCCGCGGTACCACATACGAACCTTACTCTCAATATGCTCATCATAAGAATGGTGTACGGAGCGAATGATTCAGGAGAATACCAAGAAGGCCCACGTGATGTGTTCTAACCCATCCATGGACAGGGCGATTCCACGAATAGTACCTGTTACTTTTGTGTGAATAATATTGTCGCCTTGATTGACTTGCTTATCTCTCTCGAGGGCAGAAGGCCCGTATATATACAGTAGTCCCGTGTGCCGCGCCGAGCTTCGTACCACCTAGGCTGAGTCCCATCAGCCCGTATTCTAGCATCAGCTCGTGCTCTGCCATCAGCTCGTATCGGTCTCACGGAGGCTGAGACTGATGTTCTAAGTATACATGCAACAGTACCACCATTCGTGGACCCATGAACGGGACAGGTGAGAATAAGGTATGCAAATTAAATTCGCACCGCTAAGAGAAGCCAGCAATCTAACTGCTGGTAAAATTAGCTGAGTAAAATAATTACAGATAAAGTCAGTAAAGTAGCAAAGCGAAGCCAAACTTATAAAAAAAATAGAGATATAGAGAAGCGAAGCAAATCCAATGGACTTGTAAAAGAGTTATATAGCAGTGCAGCGAAGCAAGTAAGGAATGAGATATACGGCAGCGAAGTGAAGCAAATAGACTGCTTTAAAAAAAAGAGATATGTAGAAGCGAAGCGAAGCCAATGGACTTATAAAAGAAATATAGCTGTACAGCGAAGCCAGTAAACTTATAAATGATATATATGGCAGCGAAGCGAAGCAAATTAACATATAAAAAAATAAGCATATGTAGAAGCAAAGTGAAGCCAATGGACATGTAAACAAAATATTTAGTAGTACTTATTTCATAAGCGAAGCTATTTTTTAATTTTCATACCTTATTTTTCACCTGTCCCAATCATGGAACTGCCTTGTCCATGTATAATACCACCCGTCAATGGATGGGTGGCTACCATGAATGAGTCAGAACAGATAATAATCGACTCTCAGGTGCCCAAGAAGCAGTTAACACTGCAGTCTATCTCTATCAATGATCTCCAAATGAAGGTATGACTGTAATGGCGATCAAGCACCGTATGCAGTGTTCTCAACCGTCCCGTCCGACGGCCGTCATCCACCGTCATCGGGCGGTTACTGTATATCTTTAGACTAAACCCAATCAAGCCCGATAATGTTGTACAGGCTTCGGAATGTATGAAATCCTGGTGCAGAGGGCGTAATCTTTGGAGAAACAGAGTCAGAAATAGTATGGATGGAGCAGATGCTCACAGGTCTTGCATCACAGTCAGAATAGTAATTGAAATGATTTTCTTATAATTTTTGTTATGTGCGCTAAGACTTCTCCATCGACGGCCGTCCTTTCCGTCCGTCTCCGTCCAGCCTCAAAAAGACGGCGCCGTCTCCGTCCTGCTCTCGGACGGACGGATTCTTGCCGTCCGTCCCCGTCCTGACCAATCCCGGACGGACGGGACGGTTGCGAACACTGACCGTATGGGACGCCACATGAGATACTATATACATTTAACATACCAACTCATGATGATTATGGAAAGGTATTATTTGCACTAAAAATATTTTGCACTAGGATCAAACCAGAGCAGGATTTCTAAGTACTAGTTACAAATTGTATATGTAGAGTTAGGTTTATATTTAGGGACTACTTGGGCCATGGGTGGGGTTCTCTCGTCCTGAACACCACCGTTTGCCCTTCACAGTTCGTTTTGGATAAGGGATAAGAGATAGAAAAAAGTACACAACACCTTGTAACGATTTTCAAGACTAGTTTCTCAGCGAAAAATTGAATACCGAGACTATTGTAGTGTAGACGAATGGAATGGAGACGATGATGTCGATTTAAGGTTGGATTTAAAGTTGTTTCAATTTCTTCGTTTTGTATAGATAGCCATTCTCAAGCTACGATAGTACTCTTCTCACTTCTCAGAGGTTTAAGGAGACTATTGACTACCATGACAATCACTAGCAGCGCACGAACGCTTGCATCGTCTCTTTTGTATATATGCGTGTTTGGAGGATACATTTGTATTTCGCATGACGGAGTGTAGCGAGAGAGCGACGTGCTATAAGGTCTGGAGCAAGGTCTAGAAATATCCCTCGGAGTCATCGGTACAACCCTACAATATTTCTAACTCTTACCACCCGTTACCCTCCCTTGCTACTCTGATCTCCACTTTGTCGGTCCCTGACCGGACCTTTGGTTCTCACTGTATCTAAGACATAGATTTTGTTTTGTTTGTTTTAATCATACTGCATTTACTCTATCTAGAGTATGACAGTATCCGATTCCCTTCCCTTCCCCTCCCTCCACCCTTCCCTTTGGTGATTGAAACAAAAAGAAAACAGAGTGAACGACCCAAAAAAGGAAAGAAAGAGAGTGACAAACGCAGACCCAGCTCTGCTGGGCGGTGTGAGGAACTTCCCCACATCCATGGCCGCGAGGAAGCCCATCGCTACTTGATCGCACTTCTCTAAGGAAGACAGCACCTATATTGGTGCAGGCCGATACCTTCCAGCTTTCCAGCTTGTTGCCCGCCCGACAACTTTCCAAACTCCGGCTACTCGACCTGCCAACAGCTACAATGCTGGAAGAGATGTTCCCGTGATAGGGCATAGATTCTACCATTAGATTGATTAAGTGACTTCTTCTGTACCACACAATTCAACATCATAATCTTGGCACGTCGCGAGTGATTGTTAGCGATCGGGAGTACGAAAGCTATCTTCAGGACTTTCTCTTAGGGGCGACTATTATCATTATTGAGTGTTGTGGAAAGCTTCTCAGGCTATCAGGCTAGCTGTTAATTTGTCTACCCGACATGGGATCCTTTCCCTGTAGAATCACGGCGTAGATACATATGCCCATCCATGCTGGGTGTCTCCCTGAAAGTAGGGTACAGGGGTCAAGCTCAGCCGCTCGCTTTCGATGTTATGCATTATGTATCATGCACCTCATTCGAGACTGCCGCGCTTGCGCCTGTATGTACTTTCATTGGAGGAAATTGAATCTCGCGCAAACTGTACATCCGGCTATTCTGAGGGACAGCTGCCGGCAGATTTGCAATTGTACCAATTACACTATCGATTGCCTTAATCAATTAGTGAACATTTTTATAGGTTAACATTATATTTCCCCGGGTTCCGCCAGTTGTTCAGTTCATATCTGTGACTTACCAAAGCCAAATAATTCTACCCGTCTCAACTTGCGTCGTGCAACTTCAACATGTGCGCCGAACCAGCTACCGCGATCGAAGTAGACCCCGCTCTTGTACGTATAGCTTCGCTTTGTACCATCTGTCTCTACTGACCGTTGGAAGCTTGGAGATTCAGGTTCAGACTACGGTTCGATCGGTTACGCCACCACAACCGAGAGTCTAAGCTCTTCCATCAACGAACACATCTTTGAAAATGGTATAACTTTAATCCACTAAGTCGCTCACCGCTGCAATCTAACATCCCTGTCAGGCCGCCGCTACCACGCTTATTTCGGTCCCAATAAGAACTTGATGCCAACTGATGAGAAAGAGCAAGACCGGTACGTATGAAAGCTTCCAGGCCTTGTCCGAGAAAATCCAACCCCTTGAGACAATTCGTAATATGCATGTGATGTAGGCTCGATTTGAACCACGAGATCCTGCTGCAACTGATGAATGGTGAAATCCTACTAGCACCGCTAAAGAATCCGCAGCGGATCTTGGATTGTGGAACTGGAACAGGGATTTGGGCTATCGATGCTGCGGATAAATATCCAAGTGCTGAAGTGATTGGGACAGATCTTAGGCAAGTTGCAGCATAGCATATCCCACAGAAGATCGGTAGGCTAACTGGTGATTTAGTCCTATTCAACCATCATGGGTGCCCCCGAATTGTAAATTCCAGGTCGACGATATAACGCAACCATGGACGTTTCAAGATGTATGTATGGTTATCACAGTTACGTGGCTTTTATACGTGTTATAACTCAAAACCCCGACAGAACTCGTTCGACTGCGTGCATTCCCGGAACTTGGCGCACTGCATTGAAGATTGGCAAGAGTACATGTCACAGATTTACCGGTGGGCTTATCACTTCTTCGGATCCCCAAAACAAAACTGATTTGTATGCAGTGTTACCCAGCCTGGAGGCTATTGCGAACTCGGAGAGTCAGGCGGTATACTTTACTCGGACGACAACACAATGCACCCGGGTATTAAGTTACATTACGACCTCTGCGGGGAAGCTATGAAAAAAATCGGCCGTTCTTTCCCGACATCATCACAATTGAAAACTTACCTCGAAAATGCCGGTTTCGTGGATATACAAGTTAAAGACTTCAAGATGCCGCATGGACCATGGGCGAAAGACCCACTCATGAAAAAGGTTGGAGCGATGGTAATGCTAATGGGCGAGACTGGTAGGTCATCTTTTCCCGGGTAAGCGAAGCGGAGGAGCCGTTGGAGGTATAAGACCGTTCGTGGCAGGGGGCACAGGAAACACGACAGGCTGGGCGCAAGTAGGTCTAATGTTTCCTAGGTTTTGAAGCGTACGGCATGGCTGCCTTTACGAGAATCCTAGGGATGTCGAAAGAGGATGCGACAGCAGTGTTCACCAATGGATTGAGAGGCATCAGGAATAAGAATCATCATACTTATACCTTCTTGTAAGTGATTCTCTACTGTACCGTGTCAACCATCTCTAACCTTAGATTTGTTAATCTACTTTAGTCACGTTGTGTATGGAAGAAAGCCTGCTAAGCCAGAATGAAATGAGTTTGCACTGATGTGGGGAATTCGTTTGGTCTATATATTAAGTAGCGTAGGGAGTAGGAAACGGGAGTGCAAAATGGAAACTTTCTCAGGAGAATATGACTAGTTAGTTATTGTTTTAAGATCAGATTTTAAAAGTCCTCAGGGCATAACAGCGTGGGCACACCAGCTGTAACCAAGCACTCATGATTTGTGATACCAACTTGACTAGACAAAGCCCAATCTTTCCAGGTCACTCTGAAGTTCACTCATAGGAAGCCAAAAAGTGCATCACCTAGTGACGGACTCTTGTCAGTCTATATGGCCTGTATCATCTACACTACTTAGGAGTTTTAAATCTATCAACTTACACAAACCATACGATTAGCGCTATGTTTGTTTTAATCGTTCTGCATTCACCCTATCTAGCATATGGCAGTGTCCGATTCCCCCTCTCCCTCCGGAACTCCCTGCGAGTTGCCGGCTAGGCTGGGAACATTGACGCTATGTTCAACCTTGAATAGCAACCGATATCTTTCGAGTTTTATCTCCGAATCTTTTATTTTCCGTATCCTCAATGATACTTTCTTTCGACGTGACTATTTCTTCCAACCTCTTAAACCGGCGAAGAATATCAAACATTTCTTCAACGTCTGCAAAAGTACGTTATTTATCCTAAACTCGAGCCTCATAGTCCACCGTTACTATCAAACCCCACACTGTCTTAAAATACAACTATTCAACCCGTTTGGCAAAATTCATTGAGTCATTGAACTCATCATATGTTGTATACTGAACTTCTTCCATGTGTGTTACCTTGTGAACACCCTTAGAATTCTACTGCACTATGGTTCAACCTCTACAACCTATTGAGAGCTACAAGGTTGTGGCGGTACCTAAGTTAGTACCCGACAGTACTGGGTTGTACTTGTGCCCGTAGCTTGATAGGTAGCAAATATCGTAAGTCTCGAACGGGGCCTTTAGATTTGATCTCAAACGTATTCTGATGCAAGTTTTTCCCATCATTCAGTTTTTTGTAGGAAGTTATCCTACAAAATACGGACCTCCAAGTGTTATCCTCCATAGTAACCGTTGTCATTTTGTGCATCCAGTCCTTTGGAGGTACTAATGCCCGACACGCACTTACTCTATCTCATCGTAATTAAATCTCTTACGAGTATTCCATATCCCTTACATGATCCAAATCTTAACAAATATAAAGCAACAGATGGCAGGGTGTGATCTATAGTCACTAGCAATATTTTACAATCACAAGCCCCTTCGTTTAGCTGCCATCATAGCTCAAATATGCCAACTAACCCTCAAACAAGTCGTAATAACCTCTCTTATCTCTATGATCGATCCCCATCAATATGCCTACACAAGGGTTCTTCACTGTTCCCAGTTGCATATCTGGTGGGTGGCAAGTGAATCAGGGTAGCAAAGCATCAAAGTTTCCCCGATGTTCCTCTGTATATAATTCAAGTCTTTCTCTCTTCTCTCTTCTCTCTGTATCATAGAATCTACACACACGGATCTCCCCTCAGTACTATAGCAATAATCTCTTATTAGCGTATAGCGAGTGAGCAAAAATGATGCCGCACCCTAACCCTGTGCTGAGACCTTGTATACCAAGCGCGAGGTAATGGTTATTAGTACTGTGGAGCCTAGTTTTGATGTATAAGAGGGGACAGATCCTCCTTCGCAGTTTTGTTCGGGTAAGTACATAGCGTTATATAGCTAGTAAACTGCAGAATAACTCCACGCTATGTACAAACCAACAGAAAACCATACCCACAACACCTTAGTAAGATACACACCATAACGCCCCATTTTCTCTGTGATCTCCACCTCCAGCAGTTCCAATACCTTCTCATACATCACCCTTACCACCCTCTGCTCCTCTTCCTCAGACTGCACCACTTTCTCCACCGGTGTGTCCACTTCAGCACAAGCTGGAGGGTTGAATTCCTCCTTGGGCTCCTGCAGTTTCGGAACAGTGTTACCCTCTATCATTTCAACGTATTCCTCGGCCACTTCATATCGCCCTATTCCAAGTTAGCAATCAAAATCTTCTGAAAGTCACTGTGATTCATCATGATACTTCTTCTCCATCTTGCCAAATATTCGGCCGCATCCGGGTTGCCCGGGGTTGGTTTGACTATGATGTTTGCGGATGAGCGGTAGTAGGAGTGTAAAATGTATATCCAAATAAACATGCAGACGAAGCTGTAGGTCGTGTTTGAAGGTGTGGATGGCATGTGGCTGTGAAAGTATTTCAACCATCGTGAAGTCATGACTTCCGATGCGGTGCAGTGTGACGAAGACGCCGCAGCAGTTGAGAAAGGCGACGAGGTCAAGGGAGATGAGGAACCGGAGCAAGACTGAGGAGGAAGAGAGTGCCACAGGATGTTACCTACAGACACGTCGCGGAAGAGAATACCATTGGTGTAGAGGCGGCAAAGGCCAAGAGATCATGTTAGTCGCCCACATAGATAGTGAGGAAGAGTAACTTCCCTTCGATTACGTCACGCGGTGCACATAGTAGCTCGGCCCACAATTGCGTAACTGTGGCGTTCGAGTGATTTTGGACATATAACAAGCTTCACAATTCGATATTCTTCGGGTATTACTTCCGCCTGAAGCTGTTTCTCCGCCTCTTGTCCATAGGAAAAGAACAAAATAAAAAGCTGTCCTGAAGTCACGAGTTGATACTATATAGTCAAGTCATTGATTGTCTTCTGTCCATGGTAGTGCTTCGTATTGTCAAATCGAAACTGACATTCTCCACATCCATAGCCGGGTAGCCGCATATAAACCACAGAAGACCTCCAGCACTTCGTGGATATTGAATTGGGTCCAGTCTGCAACTCCGGGCGGTCAAAGACCCATCCTCAGAACTTGGTTCCACACAAAGTGAATGCATGTACCCATCGCTTGGAGTGGTGCACTACATATATCTCGCGCGCATAGTTTATCAGCTGGATGATTATCGAAAGTTTGTCCACCGACGTCGGATATCCCTTTAATTCACCGACGATGCGTACACAAATCCAGAATAGCTGGGTGGAGGACCTGAAGGGCTGCTGGTGGAGATCATAATGTCATTTTTCCGTTTGCAGTCCTAGTTCCGGATATAGAACTATACGAATGAGATCCAGCGATAGATTGTTCAGGTTGTGGTCACAATGCTGAGATCGTGGTTAGTTATGGATACGACTGTATCTTCAAACCACTTGAGAACTTCCTCAGCCGCAGATGAAGGCCCGCTTTTCCATCGCGTGCCAGAGTAGGCACCCGTACATGTTGCATACATAGAGGCATCTGAAGTTTGGAATTCATGGGGAAGAGTGCCACGGAGCCCTCAGGGTTGATATGAATATACCTCTAATGTTCGTCGAACATGTACAGATCCATTTTCTGAACAGTTGGTATTACGACTCCCAATCATTAGACCCCGCCAACACTGTCGGAGTTTCGCTGCATTGGAGATCGAGAGGTAGTGATGGTTAAGATGTGCCCGAAGTCGAGGCATCCGACTAGTCGACAATGGCGAAGCGAGAAGATGCAATCCAACGAGATGGCGTTAATGGTGTAGAGAGCGTGGGGTTGGCTAAACCGAGCTCGAAGTCGACGCAGCGGCAGCAACGGAGTTGGAGGCGCAACTGGAAGGCGAAGTGTGTTGTCGAGCTAGTAGCAGCTCCATCCTTAGGAGTTGGGTGTTGGAAGTTGCGTGATGGATGGTGATCGGAGGAAGAAACCCAAACATTCGCACTAGTAACTTAGCTCAAACAGTCATGTGGCACAGAGAGTCCTCAAAACTACAAGATATTGAAACAGAGAGAACAGCTGTTATCTTTCTAGTATGATTAAAAAGGATTGCAAATATATCTTAGGTCGCTGACCAAACCGCGGCCAAATGGTGGGGGGTGGGTGGCCGAGTGGTACAACGTCAACGCCTTTGCCACTGCTGTACGGAGTCTAGTTTGGCGGCTTGATTCTTCTGAGATTTCCCACCGATACTCCATTGTAGGGAGTGTGTACCAGATGCGGCTCAGACCACTTGTACTTATGGGAGTGCATGAGACCGGCTAATCGAATCTAATGTTGTGCAATCTAATCTACGCTTAAATACAAGCTCGCGTGATTCCCAGCATCCCCTTCTTTCGATCCCGAGTCTCTTCACTTGATTGCCTCTGAATAGTAGCTGAGCCCCGTTTTTGTAACGCTTCCTCTTGACGTACCTCTTTCTTCGTTACTGTACCCTCTTCCATGATCATCCGAAACCTCTCCTCCTGACGGCGTGCTGTTTCCCGCCTCTCTATCAGATACTCCTTTCTTTGTCGGGCCTCCTCGGCTCGATCGTAAGCCCACACAACCTTTGCCTTGTAGAATTCCTCGCGGCGGTCTAATCGCCCGATGGTGTATGCTAGGAGGCCAGCGGTATTGAGCTGAGCAATCCTGTTCGATTCTTCGGTGATATATTGAGGGTTGAACTGATACTTGAAAAATTCCCCAGGAGCATCGGTCACACCATCCATGGCTTCGGAGATATCGTGTTCGTCGTCGGCTGCGGCCTCTTCGGCATATCGCATTACACTCCTGTCTATTGTTTCTTCGGGTTCTGGTGACATACTCGAATCGTCGGCGAATGCCTCCTCCTTGTCTCCAACCCGTTGACTTGGTCGTGGCCACACATCGCTGAAACCAGTTAGTACTAACACTTTCCTTGCTGATTGGAGCCCTCACCTAAATGTCTCCCAGCGGTCAGGCATCTCCTTCCAACTGTCGTAGCACTTTGTCAAGGGCCACCCTTCAATCGTATCGTTGGATGTGGCAGACAAGTCGATCCGTTGCGCTTTTTCAGTATATCCGGTCCTTGATGAGGGCACTACCAACAACCCACTCGCAAATAGTCCGATCAATCTATACGACGATGACTCCAATTCCAAGAGCCAGCGTGTGTCGGTGACATCTCCGTCGATATACTGGTCGTCGATAATCGCGACAAGTGGCGCCCACAACTCAAGTATATCCTTCAGATGGGGTTTGATTTGTTTTTTGACAGACGCTATATCGGGAAATGCTCTCGGGAGTTTCACTTTGGAGGCACGGTTCTTGACTGCTGCTGCCCTAATTTTATCGGCCTCATCGCTGTGACGCTGTCAGTTTTTGCCGGAACACCCGATTGCATGTACGAGACTATTTGCGAATCTCATGTGTGTCGCAGAAACATACTGCAATAATTCTTTATTTCGCCCGTGTGCCCAAATTCGCAACTCTTTAGAGAGGTGGGCGAGCGCCGGTGGCAATGTAGACTCGATTATGTCCGGTAGATCGTCAACGAACACGTGTACCTTGAACGCGACAATCGCCACTAGTACCAGGAAGTGCTTCTTCCATTCATCCTCAACCTGAAGCAGTTTGGATCAGTATTAGCATCACTCTATGCTTCAAACATAGATTGTTACACACTGTTGAAGTCTGTAGTTGCTCAACTAGTCTTCTAGGAAGGAATTGGAACCAGTTTCTTTTTGGAGCGTCTACCGCCTGAGATTTGCGCCGTTTGGTTTGCGTCTCTCGGTTCGGGTGTTTGTTTGGCCTGCCACCGACAGGGCTTGTGTTGGGTCTCTTGGGAGGCATATCCTGTCAATGTGAGTGTTAAAATCTTACGCGTCAAACGTTTTTCGCGTAGGATGTGGTGCCAAGCCTCCAGGTGTCGCCCGATGGGTCTATTTTAGCCCGAAAAACCGATCTACTATTCGGGAACGTTAACCGTCCAGCCCCCACAGGACCTGGCTGGTACACGAGCTGAGCTTAAATAGTATTAAGCCTAAACAAAACCTTGCCAAAGTTCAACAGTGCAACTTAAAGTTAAGGGGAGCGGTACCACGTTCCTGGTACAACCTTGCGGGCTAAGTTTTACTGCGCGGCTTTAGTGCTGCATCGCAAGCTCGTCGGCGGGATAGTTGGAATAATCGGTGGGGGCGGGGGTCAGTTTCTATTTAGTGTCTATAGTAGCGGTAACACGTGGAGGGGGTTTATCTTGGAGCCGTCTTGGCTGCGTGTCTACGTTTTTTTAGTGGAGTAAATTTTACGTGGTCCTGACTATCTTTATTCTGTGACAAGTATCTTCATGCAGTGATAAATATCATGATACAGTGGTATGTCTCTGTAGTCTTTATACAGATTTCGGGTTGTCGAAACTCATTGCCACATATTGTATGTAGGCTCGCAGTTAGCGGACTTCCTGAAACTTAGCAGTTGACTTCAAGCCCAGAGAGAACACAAATAAAGACAATCCTCAATTCTCAACCTCCCAGTCCAGTCAATCAATCAACAAACACAAACAGCCCCACAACAGCTTAAAAAACTACCAAAAGATCGCCATATACTGATGCGTGAACTTATGCAGCACCGCCAATGTGATCATATAAATGAGCACTGCAGACCCAATTTCCATCACCCACTTTACCTGCAGCTTCTCCTCCCTATCCCACGCCATAATCTCCTCAACACACACCTTCAGTATCTTAGCCGCGATAACCGCAATAACCCCATTCAAAGCCGCGCGCTGCTAGGCGGCCCGGCCTATATTTTAGAGGCCACCGCTAGCATAGGACGGCCAGGCCTGTGATTTTAAAGCCGGCCTGCATATATTTGTAGCCTGCATATATCTTCGAGGTCTGCATAAGCCTGGAATAAGCCTGGGCTGGCCTACGTATATTTTTGAGGTCTTCGGAAGCCTGTATAGTGCATACCTTCGAGGCCAGCATAAGACTTGGCGACCTGCAGGCTATTTGGCGGCTGGCCGGCCCTGGAATCTGAGACTTGGCGGCTGACCAGGCTTCAATTTACAACCCTGCACAAGCCCGGCTTCATGGAGGGTGGCCGGGCCTGACCGCTTACACTGCACAGCCCCACAAAGCCCATCAAAAAACGCCGCTAAAAACTTCCCCCTCATTAGCAACCCTTCACACAACATATAAAGAACATACTCTATGCCTCACCAACCTCTCTAGAGACCCATGCCCAACAATCGTAAACAAAAATAATGCAAAAACATCGTGCACCTAATCACACTCCCGCCCCCTCAATCGCGCCCCCCCCCACTCCCTCCCTCAACACAAACGTTGCAAAAATCGCCAGTAATGCCGGTAATACATTCCCAATCGCGATGCAGTCGATAAACGTGCTCTGCGGCAACTACGCGCCGAGCAGCACAGCTTCAACCTGGATAAGCGAAATTGGGGTGTATGGGCCACCGAAATTTAGGGTTCCTGTGACGAGGCCGAGGAGGGAGAGGTTGGCCCCAAAGCCGCCGGGGATTAGACCGAAGGTTCTCGGGCTTCATGAAGAATACTCCTCTGAGTTTAGTCCGGGGAAGCCATTTGCAATCTCGGGCCCGGCTGGTACGGATCCGGGCCTGTTGAAACGTGCGCGTAGCGGTTGGCGTGGAAAACCCGTCAACCGTTTAAGTTCTAAGGAGAAAAGAGAAAACGAGACAACTAAAGGACACAATGTCAAGAGAACTATACTGAGAACGGCAACCCATGTAATAGCCAAGCAATCGCATGATGCCCATCCACGATCTTGGACTAAAGCCCAGTATTTCTGTCAACAGGGTTGGCTCCGTGTTTGGCGTGGTTTCGAAGATGATCTCTATATGCCATTCTTTCTCTCACTTTGTACGGTAGGTAATTCAACATTCTATTTCTTGATTAATCCCAACAATAATTACATAGTCTTCTCTTGGCGAATGCAATCTGCCCGATAACTCAAATAACTTAAAATTGAAACCACGTCATGCGGGATAATGCACGAAAGAAGAATACGCCTTGCAGAAACAGCAGTAGCGAGTAGTAGTGATCAAAACAAGCGAATCAGTGATGAGGAGCACCATTCCGATACTGACATTAGAACCCACGGGCAGTCAATTAGCACCTGCAGCACGTAGTCGCTTAACGACAGCCGAATGACCACCGTCGTCCGCCGCCTGCAATGCTGTCCTGCACCCGGATCCAAAAGTGATAGCGAGGACGTCAGCTTTTGCTTGGAGGAGTCGCTCGACTACAGCCAGATGACCACCCGCTGCCGCGGCCTGTAGTGCCGTCCTGCCGTATTTTGCAGCAGCACCAGCGTTAACATCGGCATTCGCTTGGAGGAGTCGCTCGACTACAGCCAGATGACCACCCGCTGCCGCTGCCTGTAGTGCCATCCTGCCGTGTTCTGTAGCAGCACCAGCGTTGACATCGGCATTCGCTTGGAGGAGTCGCTCGACAAGATCTAGATGACCACCCTCTGCCGCTTGCTGTAGTGCCGTCCTGCCGTGTTCTGCAGCAGCACCAGCGTTGACATCGGCATTCGCTTGGAGGAGTCGCTCGACTACAGCCAGATGACCACCCGCTGCCGCTGCCTGTAGTGCCGTCCAGCCGTATTCTGCAGCAGCACCAGCGTTAACATCGGCATTCACTTGGAGGAGTCGCTCGACTACAGCCAGATGACCACCCGCTGCCGCTGCCTGTAGAGCCGTCCTGCCGTATGCTTCAGCAGCACCAGCGTTGACATCGGCATTCGCTTGGAGGAGTCGCTCGACTACAGCCAGATGACCACCCGCTGCCGCTTGCAGTAGTGCCGTCCAGCCGTGTTCTGCAGCACCAGCGTTGACGTCGGCATTCGCTTGGAGGAGTCGCTCGACTACAGCCAGATGACCACCCGCTGCCGCTGCCTGTAGAGCCGTCCTGCCGTATGCTTCAGCAGCACCAGCGTTGACGTCGGCATTCGCTTGGAGGAGTCGTTCAACTACAGTCAGATGACCATGGTGTGCGGCTGCTTGCAGTGCCGTCGACCCGTTGTTGGTTGTAGCCTCCTTATCGGCACCGTGGTCTAGGAGCAGCTGGACTATTTCCTCGTGGCCCCCTTCAGCTGCAAAATGCAACGCTATCCGGCCATCATCGTCCGTAGAACTTATCTCCTCCCCGTGTTTAAGGAAAAACCTAACTATTGCCACATATCCTTTCGACGCTGCATGATGTAGTATTCGCGCTGTCCTATCTCCACTCCCAGCGAACTCGTTCCGTAACGAATTATAAAAAGCCTTGTACATGTTTTCCTCCTTAAACCCGTGCTTCAGCATCATCTCCAGCATTCCCCACTGCTCACTCTTTACAGCCTTACTGACCGCTTCGAATATGTCCTTGTCAGGAACTCCGTACTCCAGAATATATTGCATACCTGTCCCATGGCCCTCAGAAGAAGCATGCCGCAGAGCATTTCCGATCGACCACCCACAGGCACTAATAAGCCAGTTGATGATATAGGAATAGCCTCCGCAAGCAGGAAAACAATAGTGATCCACGCTTTTACTTGTAAGAAATGGCCTAATAGCATCTGTATCCTCCTGATCAATCTCCACTCCGTACTGTAGGAGACAATTAATGTCGGCAGTGCGGTCGGAATGGATCGCTCTTTGAATGAAATTCTTATTGAGTAGAGTAAACTCCTGGCGAGCTGATTCGAGGTTTCTAAAGACAGGACTGTCTCGTGCTTTGTCTGAGCGGTACATGGGATTGGCATACGCTGCAAAATTGAGTAAAGCAAGTCGGGACGACTTCAGAAAGTCGAGATAAATGCTATTATGTTCCTGAGTTTCCCGCTCAGCACACTGCCATCCTTCTCGTTTTTGTGCAATCTGTTCGTTGATAAATTTGAGATATCGGAGGCACGTAGTTGCAATGCTCTCAATACTCTCACGCTCAGATATGTAAAGCGAGGATGTCGCAGGCAGATTGAATAAGAAATCGCGAACCGTTTGATGGATGAACTGCACAATCCCATTTTTTACCTCCAGAAAGCCCCCGCACCTCGTTAATATCATCCGATTCGCCTGATCGAGTGTAAATGGTCTTCCTCCCTTGATCATGATTAATTGTAAAGAAGTACCGCACGAATCAGATGCTGCAACAGCGACGGCTTCAGTAAGTTCGAAGAGAGTAAGAGAACGACTGGAATACGCAACCCATTGTAGCATCTTCAAGGTCTCAGTGTGCATTGATGTTCCAATTTTTGGCAGGCGGCTCTCAAGCATATGAGCGTAAAAGGCATCCAAGTCCTGTGGAAGAGATTCCAGTACCCCTTTCATTTGGAATAAATTACAACCATCATGTACCATATTTTCCAGCTCGTTGAGGACCAATTGCACCCAGAGAAAGACACCGCGCGATCGTTCAACAATCATAGCATGGATGTCTTGAACTTCCGTCATATCTGTGCGAAGAATTTCACCTATCCCATCCATTCTTTTTGAAGTGAAGCGGATTATATCCACCGTTGTCTCGTCTTCCAGAGTGATCGTAATGTATTTGTTGAACGCACTTGCAATCCTCGGTACGGGCCGGCTGGCAACGAGAATCTTCAAAACCAGACAGCCTTCAGAGTCGCAGACATCAGATAGTAGCTTTAAAATCTCTTCTCGTTTTTCTTGATCAGACTCGTCCATTGCATCAATCAGTACATAGATTGTAAGGGCAAGGCGGCAAGCTTTTATGATACTAAACATTTCCTTGAGTGACTGGAGTTGCCAGTGTTGATGGCCCAGTTGTCTGAATTCCTCAAATTTGCTTCGATAACAGTTCCACAAATTGCTGTGCGTACTTAATAGCTGATACAGTAAGGATCGCAGCATCCATTCATGTCCCTGCTGGGCAGGTCCACCTCGATCGCTATAGAAAAAGTCGATAACAATTCGCCCAGATGCATTTTTGGAATCTAAGTCGCGGAGTCTGTTGTCGAGGTCCATACGTATGTACTTCATCAGAGTCGACTTCCCACTTGCTGGTTTTCCTTGTAACCTACACACATGCCATCGATCAGCTTCGACTGACAGCAAGTACCATAGATCAAACGCACCACAGGAGCGACGAAGATGGACTGTTTTCCCACTTTACAAACCCCGGATGCTTCCAGATCCATTCAAATGTGCATGAATCCCGGTCGAAGATGTTTAGCCTCCGCGCCTTGTAGTCCTGGAAATACAAACTTCTGAGACACTCTGAAATACTCAGCATAGACGACCATGATGAACCTAGATTGACTGACCCTCTAATTCTAGTTGTTTAGATTTAAGTTGTTCAGATCCTGTTCAAAGTTAATACATAACAAAGTTGAAATTAGCATTTTGTTACATACGATGAATTTCCTCAAGCAATCCAACTATAGCATTCGAAACCATGGTATATAAAGTCTCGTCTTGGGAAGTATATTTACATATCCCGAAGTGATCGCGCGGGACAGAAAAGAGTCGTTCATTCATAATCCCCAGTGTTGCGGATGCTTCATCAACCTACCAGAAGTACTCTAGCTAGAGGTAATGCAAACGGCCGCGAAGAATAACTCACTAGTATCTTCCGCTTGGTAGGATTTTGTTCGTACATCGATACAATTTGAACTGAGACTGTTTGACGTTTGAAACGGCCTGAAATATTTGTGAGTTCCAGGGACTTTGGTTTCAGAGCCTTCAATAATTTGCGTCTGACACCTCGAATAGGTATTGCTTCAGCCAGATCCTGCAAGTACTGTTTCGCTGCAACCTCTGACACCAAATGTGGAGTTCCCATGAATACCACCCCTTTCACACTTTCCTTAATTTCACCGTAATCATTCTTCGGATCTTGAGCCATTATAAGCGCCTAGAAAGTTAGAAGATTATTAAGACAGCATGTAACATCATCCACCAACCTGTTTGGCAATAATACCTCCCAGACTATGAGCTACGATAACGATTGGGACTCCAGTGGTTTTCGACTCCTGTCGCATGTGGTGTAGCTCGTTCAAGAGTTGTCCAGCGAAATTATGAATCTGAGAGGCGGAGTTTCCAAAAGCAACAGAAGCATCATACCCAAAAGTTGAAATTCGGGGTTTCATGCGTGCTACAAGAGGGTCCTCAGGAAGGAAATCCCTCAGCCACAGGTGGTCTCCGCTGGTGCTTGTAAACGTCCCCATTCGGCCGCCGCCTAGTCCATGTATCGCGACAATCCTAGAGAAGTCAGCTAAGCTTAGGATCGCCACCACGACTTGTCAATACTCGATTTCAAATTGCACCTCGGGATGCAGAGGGGGGTAAAGTTGTAAGAGGCCGAAAGGTTCGTCCTTCAGCTTCATTCACAGTTAGTTATAATTATATTTGACTCTTTTGGTGTTTTGTCGGATACCTTCTTGCTCCGACTGATGCACGGAAATCGAAACCGAATCCGCATCCGAGATATTGGTTGCTGTCCAAACCCCACCAGTCTTCTATTGGCTCTAATCTGACTGCTATGTGTAACCACAGAAACCATGTTGGCAAACTGTCCTCTCATTGTACAAGTTTGGTGGAGACTTACCCGGCTAACCGCTGCCCATCATTGAAAACCGAGTTGTGGATTTCAATGTGTGTCGCGCCTTGGTATTCACGACGGCTGCCCATTGTATAAAGCTGATACTTTTAGTTGTTGTGTTCTCGCTAGTAGCTCAGCTGTACTTCACTTGATGGTAGTATTGCGATTGCTGTATGTGCCCGATACCAAAAAATAGAGGCTCTTGAGCGCAATACTATGTTGTCAATATATTCCAAAGTAAACAGGATTCAGTATGTTGATGGGAATGGTTTGAGGAGAAGTTCAAGCTTCACTATCTAATCCCCATTTTTTCCGTAGCAGCGGAGTAACTTTAAGGCACACGCGATGAGGCTTGGTTGGCTGTGTTTTCCTTTTTCCAGCGATCTTGTGATTAGAAAACCACATATCTGATAAATCTTACTGTTCCAATAGGATACAAAATATAATTTCAATCCGAGAAGTGGGGATTGCTTGGCGGGGCATACATGTCGCATGGGGTGGCTGGTTACGGTTTTATCGGCTTTGGATTTTTGGTTGTAGACCCTGCAGGCTTTTATTGCACAGTACCAATCAATGCATTATTACGGAGACCAACAGATGCTCGCTCTACGTCATCGCTCGGCAAATGCTGTCTGTTACGACGTGCTGCATGCAATTGAGGGTGGCCCCTGGTAGGACCATACTCTTTTCGTCGCATTTGGTCCGCTCAAACCGGAACACTACACTCGACAAAATGTAATCAAATACCCATCATGCACGCATAAGCTAACGCATGGTGAACTCAGCTCAAGAGTGAACGGTCGCGCCAGGACAAGCATGATCAATTTTGCACACTTGACGTATCGTTCTCTGATTGGCGAATGGTCTTGCGGTTCCACAATCTGGCCCCCCACCATACAGCGCCCACCCACCTCCACAAAAACGCGCATGTGCTGGGCGATTCTCATCTTTTCACAACCCACTTTTCCGCTTGAACATTTTTCTCAGCTCAAATTACTACGACACCCAACCCTGCTCGAAAGTTGAACACTATACATCAAGAGTCCATCCCAACCCCGTCTACTACGTCCGCGACGTCCGCTACATCTACCGCATCCGCTGCGCTGATTGCAGGTCGCCTCACCTAATACCACAAGCACCGAGTCCGTCACATTTACTACGCCGGGCGCAGCGCCCTCTACCGCTTGCAACATTGGGCGCATAACGTTGATCCCTACCACGTCCACTGCATCCACCACATCCATCGCATCTACCGCACCCACTGCGTTTAAGTACCGTATCCGCACGATTATAGACATTAATTCTTTGTTATGTCTATTATATTACTATGTTGATTATATTTTTTAACAACGCTTCCATCATCGATTCACCCACTGCGTTAAGAGGTTCACATATTGATATATTTATTTTACTAGAACTAGAGCTGAATATAACTACCCGTCCTTACTGTGTATTCTCTGTGAATTCTGCGTCCATAATGTTATTGTTAAAGAGTTCTATCATATATATCTGTAGTAAAAACTGTAGAACCAATTCTCTCCATTGAATCGATTGATTGCCTACGTCTAAGATTACACAGCCTAAATACATGAAAATTTAAGGTGTGTGCCCCTCTCAGAGGGATCCGGTGTTTTCAAGTAAAATCGAGAAACATTCAGAATAATACTTATTGCCATCAAATATGCATGGCAACGGGCTGCACTACAAGAAACCCTCTGTGGGTCAAGGTGAGCATGGGCCTTTATCAATACCCCACCGAAATGTGTATGTGAAAGCATCCTGCATTAGCGAAAGTGCAAATCGACACCCTGCGCGACGCGCGGTCCATAGTTGACCATAATCATCGCATAGTCATCCAGGTTTGGGCCTTCCGCTCGAGAGCGCGTAAGGGTGACTAACTTGTCTCCGGAAAGCTTTGGTTACTAGTGACGAAAGCTTTGAGCCATCAGTGATGGAAGCTTAGGCCCATGGGAAAGTGTATGTCTGTGGAACTTTGACATAGCCAACCTACTCGTCTAAGTGCGCCCACCACTGGCCGGCACTGTCATCACCATCACCATACTCGAGTAGCTGCCACCATCACCACCACCGCCACCAGGCGTCGCAAAAGTCTGTCTCGTCTAGGCAAGACCTTGCCCTACCCCGGACTGTGATGACTGTGATTTGCCGTCTTGAGGGTCTTTAGACTGCGGGACTGTTGGTGCCGGCCGTCTTCCGAGTGATGGATTCATGACGCGAGTGATCCTGTCATGACCGGCTGATATCCAATATGCCACCCAACCGCGTCCATGGTACATAATCCACAGTATAACTTACCCAATCGATTATCTACACATTCGAGATCTAAAATCACTGTGTCTTAATCGAAATAACTGGATAACTACAGGTGAACCAGTAACTCCAGCCCTAGGCGTCGCCCCCAGTCGCCCAGATAAGGCCCTAGTCTTATAGCACCTTGCTCGAGACTAGACGACGACGTGGACACCTGAAAGGCTGGCGGGGCAGATGGACTATTGCGATCCTTGACCACCACCATCACCGTGACTAGTATGAGCAGTACAGAACCTAATGTGTGCGTACATATACGTCTACAATCGATGGGAATCGGGCTGCAGATTCCGGTGGAAAAACTGAATCGGAGGTCTGCTCTCCCCAAGATTTAATTGTTCACTGTGGCCGAAGGAGAGATGGCTGAAATTGTCAACAGCTTAGGCGTGAAATATCGTGAGAACCCATCACGTCCGAAGATAAGGTTCACACTAATAGATTGACCGACCTCGTGATTTCGACGACCTGCCACCCCGCTTCCAGTAGTCGGTGTATCCAAGTGCACTCGACCAGGCTTCCCAAAAGTCCGTCGCATCCAGGTACAAAGATGCCCGTTCCGTGAAGATAATTTTCCGGGAAATAAAATTCTGCTTGCAATTCCTCAGAGCAAAAGTTTCTTAGACTATTGGCCGCCACTGACACTCCATGGCCTAAATATTTAACGAATACCAAGAACAGCGAGTGAAGGTATTGGCCATGGGATTATTATTCGCACAGTACATGGTTGACAGTAAAAAATGAAAGCCTTGAGCTGGAGATTCTAAGCCCGTACCTAAAAATATAGATAGTAAGGGAGCGAAAGAAAGGCAGTGAGTCAGAAAGTACAAGACTTGCAGCAAGGAAACGAAAAGAACTAAAACACTAGCAGCACAACAAGAAAAAGTATAGGACTCGCAGCGAGAGAAAGTGACAATGTGAATTGTTTTCGGTGGAAGCGGCTCGGGTAGCAGCCTGGATTAAACGAGTAAGAAAACGTCATGTATTTTGCAGCGGACTACCCGAAATTTGTAACAGTTCACCTCAAGCCCAGAGATAACACAAACAAAACCAATCCTCGATTTCCAACCTCCTAGTCCGGTAAATCAATCAACAAACACAAACTGCCCCCCAACAGCCCCGAAAACAACTAAAAAGATCGCCGTATACTTATGCGTAAACTGATAAAGCACCGCCAACGTGATCATATAAATGACCGCCGCTGATCCCGTCTCCATCGCCCGCGTCACCTGCAACCTCTGGTCCTCCTTATCCCACGCCGTAGTCCCCTCAATACATGCCTTCAATATCTCCGCGGCAATAACTGCAATAACCCCAATCACCGCTCCACATAGCCCATCGAAAAACGCCGCCAGAAACTACCCCCTCGTTAGCACCCCTTCACCACACCACAAGGAGAAAACTTACACTATTCCTCACCAACTTCTCCAGCAACGAATGCCCAGCAATCGTAAACAAAAAACACGGCAAAAACATCCCCAACGTAATCACTACCGCCCCAGAAAACGCACCCCCCCACCCCCCCACCTGCAACCCGCCCTGGAACCCCACAAACGTTGCAAAAATCACAAGCGGCGCCGGTAATATGTTTCCGATTGCGATGCAGTCGATAAACGTGCTCTGCGGCAGCCACCCGCCCAACAGTACCGCTTCAACCTGGATAAACGGGATTGCGGTGTATGCGCCACCGAAACTTAAGGTTCCTGCAACGAGGCCAAGGACAAAGAGGTTTGCGATGCTGGGGGTGTGCGCGATACCCAGGCCGAGGGAGGTGGGGGTGGGGACGCCGCGGAAGTGCACGTAGAGGCCGTAACCCACGTATTGGAGGATGAAGAAGATTCCGGCGGGGATTCGGAGGCGCCGGTCGATTAGGGTGTAGAAGATGCCGTAGAAGGCTAGGGAGATGAAGCTGCGGCTGTGTCAGCGGTGGTGGGAGAGGAATGGGGTGACAGAATGCACATGTTGATGCGCAAGGCCGTGTTTATGGCAGTGAAGACTGCGGCTATCAAGAGGTAGGGATTGAGAGTTCGTTTCTGGTGGTGCAGAATTGTGTGATCGGCCAGCTTGTGCGTTGCTCGGAAGATCTAGAGTAGAGCGTTAGAAGTGTGGTCATTATCGAGAATGGGTGCTTACCATTGCGGCAACTATTGGTTGCAGCGCCCGGAAAGATGCTCGGATATAGACATTCGCAAACCCGACACGAGCGTACAGATAGCTCGCAGCGACCATGAGAACGAAGCCAGGAAGCATAAATCCTAGCCCCGCCATGATTCCTCCCAACCTGTTCAATTAGTTCGCTCTCAATAGACACGGCATAAGGGCTTGTAAGAGTCATACCTCCCTGCCGAAAGACACCCAAAAAACATGCACAGCTCTGCCGCCTCGGGACCCGGTAGAATCTGATACACCGAGAAGACCCTCTGGAACCGAGCCAGAGTGATCCATTTCTCCTTCAGCACAAGACGTTCCTTGATGAGTGCGATCTGGGCCACAGGTCCCCCCCAGGCAAAACAGCCGAAGTGCCAGAAGAAAAGCCAGAATATTTTAAGGAGAGAGAGCTTCGGGACATTAGAGTTGTCCTCCAGGCCGTCATCGTCCGAGGGTATATGGGTTTGTGGAGGGGATGCTCGCTCAACGTCAGAGCCGGACGAGGTGAGGGTGGTGGTTTTTGGTGCTTCCTCGGATGCCATATTGCTGTTTGTCGTTATTCGTGCACGCAAAACCAAGCCTGCTTTAAGCCTCCGAATGGTTAGCAGAGAGACGGACACCCAGCCTCTGATTGGCTGGCTAGTGAGGAAATTTCGTAGTCACTATGAGTCCAGCTCGTCAATCCCTGTCACAAAGTCTACCCCTGCCGTCGATCATCTACACGGATCTTAGCGAGCACGCCATCGCACGTTCCCCAACCCCGCAACAACGCGATCAATGGAATCTATCGCCAGTGAAACACGACCTCCCAAGAACCACCCTCAGGCAGATGCGCCTGGAAGCTCGCCCAAAGTACGCTCCTATAGAGACAGCGTCTCTTTCTAGCTAACATCCGTAGGACACATCGCGTCTTGCCCGACTGCGCGACAACAAGCGGCGCTCCCGCGAGCGGCAAAAGCAATACATCTGTGAACTTGAACGGCGATGTCAGCAGCACCGCGAGGCCGGGATCCAGGCCAGTATTGAGCTGCAAGGGACAGCGAGGAAAGTTGCCGTGCAGAACGAAAGGCTACGTGCTTTGCTTGCCGCGCTTCATGTCGGGGAGGATGTTGTGGAGAGATGGATTCGCGGGGATGATGGAGTGCTGGAAGAGATTGAGACAAGGAAGGGTGCCGGTGGTGACTCTGCTGGTGAGGGAAAGGATGATTGTGGTAGTAAGTTGGATCTAGTGGTACGATTGCGGAACTCTGCGCTGTCTATGGCGAGTACGTCTAACCTCCTAATAGGCCAATACGCCATCACTATGTAATACCAAGAATGCTGAAACACCCCCCACCATCACCTCTACTCCGTCTCCTGAGCCCTCAACCTGTCAACTACTAAGCCAGCTAAAACTCAACCCGTCGATTGATCTTCGTAATCTCCCTGACACAGGTGGATCAGCACCCTATTCTGCCGGTGAAGGCGGGGTTCCATGCTCCAGGGCGTATGAGATGCTAATCCAGCACGCAACAACGGACGAAAAGCTGGTGGATATTGCGCACATGCTCGAAAAAGGTTGCACCAAGAGTGAAGGTGGGGGTTGTGTGGTCAAGAATAGTGCTATCTGGACGGCGCTGGATAGTGTATGTTTGCAGTAGGGCTGCGAGATTGTGGGGGGGCGCAGAGTGGAATTGTTGAATATATTTAGCCATTATTGCACTGAGCGGTTGTATGGCATGTTTAAAAAGTTTAGGGTAGTTAGTTAAACTCTAGAAGATTATTGATGTGCTGAGGGTTCAGGTATGGCCTTGTGAATTATTCGTGAATAAATTAGAAACGCACGTCGACACGTATCATACTTGTCTCCTCTCTTGTCACAGCTACCGTTCTCTCAAGCTATTGTTGCTATCTCTACTCATTAGCTTTATGACACTACCGTTTCCGCAATATGACAAGACCAGGTTGTATTCACAGCGACTATTTCCAGTTTAGACTGACGTTCTCTATCAATAAGAAGAACAAAGCAGAGATGCTTTTAGGTTATTTGATCTGGCCTCACCGGAAGTAAAGAGTGTTTCGTCGGTACAGCAGTAGGGATGACTACGGAAATCGAAAAGCAGTCATTACAAAACCCAAATAATGCTCAAGGCTCCGACGACCGGGGTAAGTGTTTCGCTGGAAGAGTATTTTACATTACCGAAAAGACGGAAATGCCGATAAAGGTGGCCAGTTTTTCGCATCTTTGCGAAATTTGTGTGGAAATTATCTAGAAGCTATGCCTGGCGGCACGTCTTTGATATTTTAGCTCTTTTTTAGGATATTGAAACCTCCTGTAGTTGCTAATGATGGTACGTACGTGCCTGTCATCTGTAAGTGCCTCTACATTATACTACGGCATAAGGTTTCTAACCGGCTGTCTGGACTAGTCTTTCCGGGGACATCGTCGTCCGATCTGGGGTATGAGTATGGAGGGACTGGTCCGCTCTGGGCAGAAAACTCTAGGACTAGGGCCCGGTACAGATGACCGTAGTCTTGACTAGGGTTTACCAAGGTCTGATATATATATCCGGCTCGGGAATGAGAGTTCCGGGAGAGAAAGAAATTCTACCACGGATGAGTAAAGTAACCAAACCTCAGAACAAATCTCTAGCTGCAGTATCTGTGGGGGCTAATTAATGGACTATAGGCACTAGCAGTCCTGTAGTTTTGCCATGGAGTGCCCTGGTCAGTAATGTCTTAAAACTTTTGCCCCCCGACAACTGTCGTCCGGTCCCGGGCATGGCCTTCGATGGACGAGACGGACTATTTGTATGCCTGGTTTTAGTTAAAGGCGGCAGCGGCGGTGGTGGTGGTGGTGATGGTGGCTGGGTTGGTTGTGTTGGTTGGGTTGATTATGTTGGTTGGTAATAAAAATATTAAAAGTAATTTGAAGTGGGCTTGGGTAAGGTGCTTATTTATTGCCCCTCACAAATAGGTTTATTTACTTCAGCACCTAAGTAGCCCCAATTAGTTAACCACAAACCACCGCGGAGAGGGTAGACCCTGTACCCTCATGGGAATGTTTGAGCGAATTGGTCTGGCTTTCTCCCCTTAGATCCTAAAATTACGCGTATACCAATGTATAGTACATGCCATGAGTTTGCTATTGCACAGCTTTGTCAGTCTACTTTGTGTTTTGTCCATAAGATCAGCCAGCCTGCGTGATGTTTGGTTAGCTAGTGTACCAGCTCTCGTCAGATTCTACAGGGATTCATTTCCACACCAGGAAGGGCTGCGAGCTTAGGTGCCAGGTTTCAGCGCCTTACGCGAAAGCGGTTCAGGCAATAACTCGGCCAACGCTCCGTGTTTGAAGATCCGATCCCCGCGAAGCCCGGTGTAGATGCACGCGGTAAGCTTTTTACACTGCCTGTTGGGCGTCATTAATCTTGAAGAATATGTCAATTTGCATGCAACCTTCTTTCGCGTACAGCTGCACAGACATATCTGGATAGTTGCTGCGGCCCAATCACATATGCATGTGCATGAGGCAATTCTGCAAGTCAGCCATTCGGCATGTGCATGAAGCATTGCTGCAAGTCAGCCATTCAGCATGTGCATGAGGAAATGCTAACCTAATGGTGTGGGCTGCCTTGTGTTCCACTATTTGGCTGAATAATGAGGCAATAATTTCATGCGCGCAGGCGCTCACCGCCCTCCCTTGCACCAACATGGGTTTCCATTATCGTTTCAGTGCAGCGTCTTCCATTGTTTGCATTAATAGTTCGGTTGGGTAGCAGCTAATAAAGAGTCAAGATCACCACAGACAAGTGCCATATTCCAATACCGCCATCTTTCTACACTCGACTTGCTGCAGATTTTGCACTCTACTCGCAATACACGATGTTTTCAGCGAGCAACTCTGCACTGGTAATATATTCTGATGGAATTTTTACCCGCTACTCTGCCACCTCGGCGAATCACACCAACGGTGGTCTCCAAAACGATCTGATCGCATTTCTTTCAATTGCCCAAAAGTGCAATGTAGACTTTCTCCCTATTACGTGGCAGCCAGCTCTCGGTAATCTCGGCGAAGGTGGCTCTGGGACGATAAGCCAGTCTACATTTAACGCCGACATGTCCCTTGCATTCAAGCAGTTTCACTACTCTAGAGATTCAGACATGAATTTTTTACCGTTGATGTCTGAGGTATTGATTTTGAGTCAACCTCCAATTCAAAATCACCCGAATATAATCAACCTCGAAGGAATTTGCTGGGAAATCAAGCCCCACACAGAGAAAGCCATACCTGCACTGGTCTTTGAGAAAGCAGCGTGGGATCTTCATCAGTTCATGAACGTGCCCGAAAGCATGAATATGTCCATCGAGGAACGACTCAAAATCTGTGCAGATATTGGAAGTGCCATCATGGCTTTGCATGATTACGGTTTGTTATTGCAAATAATTTTTGCCTTTTGGAAGTCTGACATTGACACAGGTGTAATTCATGGCGATATCAAGCCACACAACGTGCTAGTTTTCAAAGATGCGACTACCGGAAAGACTTCAATAAAGGTGGCCGACTTCGGGTATTCCACTCTTGTAGCGGGTGAAGCTTCTGCCATGGGTGAAGAACCTACCGTCGCTGAAGTAAAGATCTTTCTGCCGAAGTCTAGGCCGTGGAATGCTCCCGAGCATCATTTCGGGGAGTTCACAGCCACTGAAGCCAAAAAGACAGATGTGTACTCCTTTGGTATGCTGTGTCTTTGGGTTCTGTTCGGGAGCCTACGAATTCCACCCATTAGTACGGAATACACATTTGACGGAGCCACTGGACCTCTTACCTCACTTGAAGTGCTTAAATATGATGATAAAATGGAACATTTTGTTAGTCAATTCTTGGAATCTATGCCAGGCTTGAATGTCGAGTGTCGGAAGTGTCTAGCAGAATTTTTCAGTATAACTGTTCCGCTTAACCCTGAGAAACGGACGTCTGACCTTCGAAGATTAATACGTCTCTTGAGTCAAGAACAGTGAGTTGGGCCAAACTTCATGCAACAGCCGTCGCTAAGAAGTTTAGAACCGAACCGCAACCCCTGACTACAGGACTATTGAAGATAACGAGAGACCTTTCAAATGTTGCAGATTTCCGGGTAATTATCAACCCATTGCTATATTTCTCCAAAAACCTGGCTAAGTACTACTATGCAAGATTGCCGAAAGCCTTGCCGATCTCATCAACGCCGACTATCGTGTGAGGACACAAATCAGAGAAAGCCTTGAAAATAACTACTTCAGAAGCCAAAACCAACCCTTTGCTGCCCACATCGCATTTCAGATTGCCTTTTGTTATCACATCGGATTTGGGGTCAAGTCAGATGCCAATGAATGTCACAGATGGCTAGAACGAAGCACTAAGCAACCCGACGATTTGAATGCTGAGAAGGAAGTAGTGCAACCTGACAGTTTCGAGAATGGGATAAAGCGCGAGCTCATTAGACCTATTGGAGAAAACCTTATCCACATCTATCGACAGTTGGGATTGGAAAATCTAAAGGGAATCTTGAAATCATACGAAAGAGAGGTTGGTGATATGGAGCAAGAGTTTGGAGAGCTCCATATCATCCCTTTGGCCTTATACAGTATCATGGGAGACCTGCTGGATGAACTAGGGGAACTTGAAAAATCAAAAGCACTGCGAATGCGAATCAGACATCAAACAGAAAAAATATATGGCATTGGTCATCCATCTCAAATTCAATCAATTATTAACGTAGTCAAGTCGCACACAATGTTGGGTGAGTGGATGGAAGCACAACTATTGCAGGAAGAGGCTCTAAAGTATATGGAAAGCACACAAGGAATGCAGAGCTTGGTGGCTCCATCAATCATGGCCAACCTCGCATGGATATTACGATACCAGGGGCGTTGGAAAGACGCTGCCGAGCTGTTTGTGCAGGTCATGGAGACGTTCAAGCGAGTCCTCGGCCAAGAACATCCAGATACCTTGATGACCATAAATAACCTCGCAACGACATATCAGAGCCAGGGGCGATTGAAGGAAGCCGAGGAATTGTTTGTGCTGGCCACAGAGACTAGAAAGAAGGTACTTGGCAAAGAACATCTAGATACCTTGTCAAGCATGGGCGGACTCGCATCGACATACTCGGACCAGGGACGATGGAAAGAGGCCGAGGTGCTGGAGGTGCAGGTTATGGAGACGAGCAAGCGGGTACTCGGCCAAGAACATCCAGAAACTTTAACCAGTATAGGTGGCCTTGCATTGACATACCTGAGTCAGGGGAGATGGAAGGAGGCCGAGGAGTTATTTGTGGAGGCCATGGAGACAAGTAAGAGGGTACTTGGCTCAGACCATCCACATACCTTAACTATCATGAGCAACCTTGCATCGACATACAAAGACCAGGGGAAATGGAAAGAGGCCGAGGTGCTAGAGGTGTATGTCATGGAGACGAGAAAGAGGATATTTGGCCAGGATCCAGATACCTTGACTAGCATGAATAACCTCGCTTCAACATACTCGAGACAAGGGCGATGGACGGAGGCCGAGGAGCTGTTTATGCAGGTCATGGAGATGAGAACGATAACACTCAGCAAAGAGCATCCAGACACCTTAACCAGTATAAATAACCTCGCATCAACTTATGAGAACCAGGGGCGGTGGAAGGAAGCCGAGGAGCTGTTTGTGCAGGTCATGGAGACGATACAAAGGGTACTCGGTCAAGAGCATCCTCATACCTTGGCCAGCATGAATAACCTCGCGTTGACTTACCAGAACCAGGGGCGATGGAAGGAGGCCGAGGAACTGTTTGTTAAGGTCATGGAAACAAGAAAGAGGACACTCGGCCACGAGCATCCAGTTACCTTGAACTCAATCAGCAACATTGCATCGACATACAAAGACCAGGGGCGATGGAAGGAGGCCGAGGAGCTGTTTGTGAAGGTCATGGAGACAAGAAAGAGGACACTCGGTCACGAGCATCCAGATACCTTGGCTGTCATTCGCAACCTCGCATTGACATACCAGAACCAGGGGCGATGGAAGGAGGCCGATGAGTTGTTCGTCCAGGTCGTGGAGACGAGTACGAAGGTACTTGGCCGAGAACATCCAGATACCTTGACCAGCGTGGGCAACCTCGCGTCGACATACCAGAACCAGGGGCGGTGGAAGGAGGCTGAAAAGTTGTATGTGCAGGTCATGGAGACGAGTAAGATGGTACTTGGCCGAGAACATCCAGATAGCTTAGCGAGCATGGGGAACCTCGCATCGTTATACGAGGACCAAGGGCAATGGGAGGAGGCCGAAGAGATATTTATGCAGGTCCTGGAGACCAGAAAGACGGTACTGGGACAGGAGCATCCGGATACCTTGACCAGCATGGGTGGACTTGCAGCGACATTTTTAGCCCAGGGGCGATGGAAGGAGGCCAAGGAGCTGGAAGAACAGGTCATGCAGACGAGAAAGAGGATACTTGGCCAAGACCATCCAGATACCTTGACGAGCATGAATAACCTTGCATCGACCTACCAGAAGCAGGGGCGATGGAAGGAGGCCGAGGAGCTGTTTGTACAGGTAGTGAAGGCATTGAAAGGGTTACTTGGCGAAGAGCATCCTTTAACCGTGGCCAGTATGGGTAACCTCGCATCGACATACTGGAAGCAAGGGAGATATAAGGAGGCTGAAGAGCTAGAGCTACAGGTCATGGAGACGAGTAAGAGAGTACTTGGCCAAGAGCACCCAGATACCATTACCAGCATGGACAGCCTTGCATCAACATACAAAGACCAGGGGCGATGGCAGGAGGCCGAGGTGCTGGAGGTGCAGGTCATGGAGTTGAGAAAGAAGGTAATCGGCCACGAACATCCACATACCCTGGTCAGTATGAATAGTCTCGCATCGACATATTTAGCCCAGGGGCGATGGAAAGAGGCCGAGGAGCTGTTTGTGCAGGTTATTGAGATGAGGAAGAGGGTTCTTGGCCACGAGCATCCAGAAACTTTGAACAGCATAGGCAATCTCGCATCGACATACTCGACCCAGGGGCAATGGGAGGAGGCTATGGATCTGGAGGTTCAGGTTATGGAGACGAGAAAGATAGTCCTCGGCCAAGAGCATCCTTCGACCTTGACCAGCATGCATAATCTCGCATTGACATACATGAACCAGGGGCGATGGACGGAGGCCGAGATGCTGGAAGTGCAGGTCGTAGAGATGAGGACAAGGGTACTCGGCCACGAGAATCCAGATACCTTGACCAGCATGAATAACCTCGCATCGACATACTCCAACCAGGGGCAATGGAAGGAGGCGGAGGAGCTGTTTGTGAAGGTCATAGAGACGAGAAAGAGGGTACTCGGCCACGAGCATCCACATACCTTGACTAGCATGGGTAACCTTGCATCGACATACGAAAACCAGGGACAATGGAAGGAGGCGGTAGAACTACAGATTGAGATGGTCAATAGGAGTCGGACGGCGTTTGGCGTGGATCATCCCCATACGAGAACTGCTATCGCCTACTTATCTTCATTACGTCAACAACGTGCGGCGCTATGGTATCGGATTGTTAGAGAACATAGGAAGCGTGCTAGTTAATTAAAGAAAGCAAATGGAAATGTCAGGTATTCATGTAGTTGGCGTTGGGAGTACACGTCGAAGAAACTCAAATGTAATTTTGAAAGTGACCTATGGAGAATGATGAGTGGTTTTGCGCCTCGAACGAGGAGTCTGATTTCAGACACTTGACAGCAAATGTAACCGAAGATCGACAGATTACTCTGATCAGAACAACCTAAGCTAAACACCCCCATTAGTCCTAAATGTACCTTTGTGTGAGCATACCTTATTACTGCGCAGATGCACACACGAATAGCAGGTGTTCGTTACAGCAGATGAGCATGTTATGGTGGGGGTGCGGATTTCAGCTGAGGTTCACATGCCAACAGTGTCAGTGCGTGAAAGAGCTGAGGTACGGCGTAGGTACTCTGTATACGGAGGGGTTTGGAGAAACGACACGTGCACTCTAGAGATCTACAAAAGGGAACGGAATACCTGGTGGTTGTTAGTCTGACGACTCTCACAAACGAAGCTAGCTCGCTCACAGGTTCAGCAAGCTTTTCCGATCACGTGATTACGGTCTCTATACTAGGCGGTGTGTCTCATGCATTTTGGCCATTCATTCCGGCTGTTGTTCGTTTTCATTTCTACGTCGTTAATGTAAAGCGTAGCTCCTCACCGCTTCTTGTAATAGGTCATGCCTTGCATTTGTCTCGGCCCGGGGCGCCAGCTGCTGATTATCATGAGTTCCGCAGCCGGCTGCGTAAATGAGTGAAATCCGACTCGCATCTACATCGAGATTCCCGAATCACTTGAATATATTAGTTCTGCTGCTATATTTTCGTTGCTGACCGATCGTTCCGCCACCTAAGCGATAGCGTCTGCGGCGCTAACGGTAACCTCCGCTAGGGACCTACAGTCGTCCTGAGTGGGTCATAGGGATTCAACCCTCGGCTCGGGACACCATAGGGCAACTACTGTTCACCTGGTCTGGACGGTGGTGCGGGATCCTGAAAGCGGTCAGTCCGGACGGACAGTTGGGAATCCTGGATGTATCACAGGTATATTCGTGAAATTGTTGGCTAGAACTTCCAAAACTGGACAGTAAAATCACGTAAAGACCGGTTGCTAAATCTTGAGCGACAAATTGGATTAGGTCGTTCCAAAAGCTGTTGTGTCTATACGAACGTTGGGCCTCATCGACAATAAGAATAACGTTATTCATTGTTAAGGGGTCTTTTTGTGAATCCGTCGCTGGATAGTAGCTTGATAGTCCTCGTTCCAAAGCTCCGTGGTTTGACCAGTTGGCCAATTGAAGAAGATAGCTTCCATCTCTTGGAAATTGGCTTCAATGAAAGACTTAAGAAGCATGCCTAGCCACGTCTTTCCGGAAGTCAGGGTAGCACCCATATGCACAATACGCTGCTTCATGAGCTGCTCGTATACGTTCTCGACAGTTTCGCGCCTTGTACGTACCCTTGAATCGGTGGTCTCTGGATGGATCAGAGCATTCCGGGTCGTGAATGGGTGTAGGTGAGTGGATTGGCGGATGACCGGTAGGCGAGGTTCAGTAGACACTGTAGCAGGGTGATGTCAGTAGTTAGAAAGCGATAGGGTGCAGAATTGAGGAAATGAGAGTGCTCACTAGGTGCGCATTAATGATATCTTGCCTCGTGCATACATCCGGGCCTAGCAATGTCTACAATGCAGTTGGTGAGCCTATTTGGCGACCCAGGAATGACAGCGTCAAAGAAACCTTGCGGGCATGAGCAGAATGGTACAGCGCTGCGACCGGCGGTGTAGACCATATCCTCAGTAGGCTCGTCGGGAGACTCCAGGAAATCGGTCGATGCGTAATAGAATCCGGTAGTTGATTGCTAATAGTGGGACTGGTCAACCCGGGGGACGCCACCACGCGAACAATCGTTTTCGCCTGAGTAAGGAGCGGATCCGCCGTCGGGGTGAGATAAAAGGCGACGACGCCGGTCTGATTCGAGGGCGGAGGGGAGAGTAGATTCGTCGTCGAGATCAGAGAGAAAGTAATGACACAGGTCTGCTTCGAGGACGCTGATACGCTGTCAGAATCTGAGTGAAGTGGGCTGTGTGGTGTGGTGTCGACAGTGGAAAGGGGAACAGAAGGTGGGCAGCTGCCGCAAGAGGGATGTAGGCAAACCGCAGTGTGGGGCGAGCACTGCCGCGCCGCCGCATCATTGCCGCAATTGCGGCCTTCACGTATGCTATCCAGCGAGCCGAAAAAATAAAGCCGACAAGGTCGTGGGAAGTGTGGTCGCGCCGCAAAGATTGCTGCCGCTAGTTAAACCTTGACTGCAACGCAAGACGACGCAGGGAAGAAGCGACATAGGGTAACCCCGCGCCATGACATCACGGGATTTCGATTCACAGCGATTCACGCAATTTTTAGTGGAGGTTGCTTATTCTAGACACCGGCCCCTCTGATGTGCAAATACTGCCCCCACGCCCTCCAAGGTGGAATACCTCTGACTTCTGGGGTTCCTTACGGCCCGGCGCTCAATTCGCCCCTTTTCCGCTTTCTTTCGATTTTTGTACCGACTTTCTCACACCTATGTGGCAGTTTAGAGCCATCAAGTCCGGCGGCGATGACCTAGAATAGACGAAGCGATGGTGGGTGTCTGACCTATGCATCTCCTTCATTGTCTGCGGCGTATCATTCCGCTTCTAACCTTAATCACATGCGCCTCGCGAGACTAAAAACACCTAGGAATACAATAATATGACTTTTACTATTAACCTCCAGTAAAAGAGCAACCTTGAAAAAAAGCAATAGGCGTTCAACCAACCTCATCCAGAGGGAGTTCTAGGCACACAACTAGAAACGCTAGCTAATGTCGTAGGCTCCCATCTCAAGCCAAACACCGCAATCATAAAAAAAAATATGCACATGAACATATTAACAAACCGCGCATCGCCGTCTGACCGATAAAAGAGTGTAGTGCCGAAAGCTTAAACCCATAACGAAGACATGCACCTGTAATTCATACCCCCAGACAACGTTCCGAAGATGCAACGACCGTCATCCTCCCCGACAAAACAAGAACAGACAATCCGGGCAACGGTAGTCATGAGCCTGGTCACTCCTCGTTCATTTCGGTGTCCCCACCCGGGCCTCCATCCCCGACAAGATGCACCGCCACAGCCATCTCTTCGATTCCTTTCAGGAATGACCCTGTCTTGGAAGTCGCGCTCCGCGAACACCTCATGCCCGGCCTCTGCGATGAGCACTCGCACCATACGTTCTCTCATGTACGGTCAGAGGGTGCCCGAAGGGAAACGGCAAGTATCGGTACTACCACTGAAACCATCATTTTTATCGTCCTGTGGCGGCTTTGGCTTGAACATCTTTGTTCCATGCTTCCTCGCGCATAGCATCGCAATCAGGTATTGAAAATAAAGATATCGAGCCGCGGGGCGTGCCGGGGTCGTGAATACCAGCTCCTTGCCATGAAGGTCTGCGAACGTGCCATTAATCTCGATGCCCCTGATGTCCTTGATGGAGTCGTCAGCCACGTTCAGCACCCAGCGTTGTTGACTAAGGTATTTAGCCCGAAGGCTACCGGAACTAAGGCGGGCACTAACTTTACCCCGCAGGCCATTGGGACTAAGGCATGCACTAGGCTTAGCGGGCTTGGTACGGAGCCTATCTCCCCGCCAGCCTCGGGCTTGGTGCGGAGCCTATCTCCCCGCGAGCGTCGGGCTTGGTGCGGTAGCTATCTCCCCGCGAGCCTCGGGCCTGATTAGTGCTTTTCTCTTAGTGATTCGCTCTTCGTGTTTGAGATGATTTCTTTCCTTATATATGTCAATCTTCTTCTCTCTCTGTACGATAGACAGTTCAATCATCATCATTTTTCTCTCCCTCCTCTGATTGTCTCATCAAGCGTTCGATGGTCCCGTCCCGCTGCAGCCCCGCTTCCTTGGCTGGTACAATCACAAGCTGATGCTTGTCGAATCTCTTCTCAACGAAATCGGCCAACAGCAGGCCACTACGCACGCGGAATAGCTCACCCACACCCTCGTAGCCGCAGGCTTCCCAATAGTCCAGGCGGCCGCCAGTCTTTCAGGGCCCGCCATTGTCGTCCAGGGCGGGGTATGCGTGGAGACACCTAGGGCTTGAATGGGATCTAGCGGGCACTAGCAGAGGGTGCCACTTCCTATCTCGGGGTCCTTTAGATTAAAAACCGCTCATTTTGTAACAGATTACATAGCATACAACTCATGTATCTCAATATTAGGCACAGGAACCTTGTATCAGGTGTAGATGAGCAAAATTCAGAGTGAAGGCCAGTCACCACCACCACATTACTCGCTTCACCCAGCCATCACTCGGCTTAAATGCGGGCCCAGAAGTCCCCTAGTCCAAAAACTCTCCGCCCGACAAATGGTAGTCCGGAATCGGGTAGACCACCGCCTGCCTCTGACGGACTTTTGGGAAGCCTGCCTTGCCGATAATCATCCGCATGACAGTAGTGCCTAGCACGTACGGGTAGATGTGCGCGGCCTTCACACGTTCGGGGTCGAGAAAGCCGCCGACAATGGGGCAGCAGCCTTCGTCATAGCCACCATGGACGTCAATAAGCTCCTTGCGGAACTGAGACCGTAATTTCGAAGATCGAGTCTCCTGGCCCTCCGGAAAGTCGAGTAGTAATGTCACGAAATTCCTAGACGGCTGCGGCATTAGGTCGAAGTTCTGGTTCAGGGCTTTGTGCAAAGCGGTGCGTTCCTTCTGCAGGTTCCCGAGTGATTCTCGTAGCGCAGCGATGCCATCCATATGTTTAATTGGTAGGTGTCCCAGTCTTCAGCGGTCATCTTGCCCTGGGTATATAGCAACTTGGACTCTTCATACTGTTGTACGGCTTCATCGAGATCAATGCGCACCAACTCGTCGTTAGCCAACCACCGCCCTTCTACATCCACGTACTTGTTTAGAGTGGTAGCAGATCTCTTGAGCTTTTTCTTGGCCGCTCGGGACGGAGGGTCAGCGCCAGAGTTGTATGCAACGTAACCGGTGACTGCTCCAAGCGACGTGGAGCGATCCGGAACTTGCGGTGGAGTATGAGGGCGAGGAGTGTCAGTGATTTGACTCATTATGAGTAGGGCTTGAAGGGGTATTTCGAACGATGTGAACTGTGATGGATGCGGGGAGACGATGATGGTGGGAGCGAATGGAGATGGACGCGGGGAGACAATGGCGGTGCGACGGGAGTCAGGGGAGTTAAAAGTATATGTATACGGTTCCCAACAAACTCTAATTCGCAGTCGTCGCGGGTTGCAGGGACGGGAAGGTTCACGCTAAGGTGAGCGGGTGACTTAACCAGCAAAACCGGCAGGAGGCGTCATCAGCCATGTTATGCTCCAACTTCTAGAGCTCGGGACCACACTCAATCGCTACAACGTCAGTCGCCACATGCACATACTTTCTTTCCGTCAACAGACTCAAACCCAAGCCCCCTCCCATCAGAACGAGTTGCAGTTTGGAACAGCTTGTTTGGACATCGTTGAAACGTCTTATCCGACAACCACAAATGCGAGTAAGATTCTTTCCAAAAGTATTCAGTATATCCCGCTATCAGAGTCAAGAAAATTTGTGTTCGACGTGACTATGTGGGACTATAGGACCTGAGGATTCCTCGTACGGATCAGTTAGGATACTTACTATCAATTTGTCACTGGATTTGGCCGTTAGATTCTTTTGTAGCTGGTGCCGCTATATGCCGGGAATAAGGTGCGGCCGTACCTGCTGCGAGCGGCGCAATGGTATTAATAACGGCAACGAAGCTGACTTCTAATACTTCAACCCCTCTATACAGTTCGAGATTCAAGCAATTACTTACGTACTTAATTAGGTAACTAGAGCCAGCGCGGAAATGTTCGGCTTTCGAATCGTCACATGCATCCCCACCACCGTCTCTAAAGCTCAGTGTACCCCGCTCAACAGGCCAGAGACTGAAGGGGGAGTTGACTTGTTGTTAACCCTTGTCTAACACATGTGATTGTGACCTTGCCTTATCACATGCCCAACTAGGTACAGGCAACATGAGTTTATCAGTTACATCGGAGTACTCCGGGCTGCTTTCAAAGTTTGCGCGAATTTCAGAGAGCATCGTCAACTTTCCAGCTTTCGCAGGGTTTCAACAGATTTCGGAAAGGACCGAGAACTTTCCAGCTTTCGCGTGACTTTGACTATTTTCCTACGTATATTTGCACCTATCTGCACTCAATACTATACATAATGCCGCGTACTCCACGCTTCCAAACGCATTTCATTAGGCACTCCTAGGCACGCTCCCAAGCATGCTCCCGAATACGCTCCCGAGTACGCTCTCAAGACGCTCCCAAGCATGCCCGCAAGCACGTCCCAAAGTACACTCGCAAGTACGCTCCCAAACACGCTCCCAAGCACATTCCCAAGTACATTCGCAAGTATGCACCCGATTGCACTCGATTGCCCGCTTGACCGTACGCTCTCAAGTACGCTCCTAGGGCGCTACCAAGTACTGCACTCGATTGCACACTACCAGCCTGTACGCTGTCAAGTGCCCTCTCAAGATGCTCCCAGCACACTCCCAAGTACACTCCCCAGCACGCTCTCAAGACGCTCCGAAGTTCGCTCCCAAGGAGCTCTCAAGTACGCTCCAGGTTGCACTCGATTGCACACTCTCAGCGTACATGACTTTACGCTTCAAAGTATGCTCCCAACTACGCTCGCAAAGACGCTCGCAAAGACGTCCCAAGAAGTGCTCTTGAGAGCAGGGTATCTAAGGCGCTTGGATGCAGAGACTCGTTGAGTAGCAGACGCCAGGCGGCATGTGGCGGGTGACGTGTGGCGAGCAGCGTGTGGCGGGTGGGGTATGATGGGTGGTCGAAATCATGACGTAGGTTCATATCGTAGTCTGAACCTTATCCTTTCCATCAGTTGCAACCGACCAAAACTCCGACCCCGCCAACTTAACCAGCAACAACCAACACCCAACTACAGAGTCGCTGCCAGTAAGTGACTCCCTGCGTTAACTAGCGGAAGATGATGAAGGGTGTAGCAGCGAGGTGAGGGGGAGCTGTGATGTATGGGGTATGCGATAGAGCAAGTTGCTAACTGTGAATTAGCTCTCAGAACCCCACTTTGAAATCCTAGCCGCGTTACAACGGCTCGCTATGCAATTTCAAGGTGGAAGCTCCGCCCCTTGAAAAACTACTCGCTGATTGCTACTGACAGACGGCATCCGGATGCTATTAGCTGTGCCTCAGCACAGTTCTCTCGATATCGTTATCACCATCGACTCTCAAGAGCCTCGCCCTTGTCGACTAAACCGCGTACCTGTTTCACCAAGCAAGGCGTTTGAAGATGTGATTACAGCATTTGACGAAATCATCAAGACTACGAATGTAGCAGTGAATACTGGGTTGCTGCACATCCTTCGCAAGTATAATGTCGACGAGACAACTTTTAACAGGCTTTCCGGTGAGCGGTTGGAAGGATATCATCGTGTAACTTAATACATTCTAATCGCATATAGAGCTCATGCTGAACCTCGCCTTCTCAAATACGATACAGGGAAATCGCACCCATCTTCGGTCTCTGTTGAGATCAATCGAGTACGAATAGAGATATTGAATTGACTATCGTACAAAAGTGATTGTCTGAAAAGCAAAGAGAGAGAAAGACAGGCAAATATATATGGGAAAGAAGAGGGCATACTCGGCGAAGCCGAGTATCACATCCGGAGACCGATCCCGAGCATCACTGCCGGGGCTAGCCCTACTCCTCGGCATGGGGGCTGGTGGCGGCCCGTGGGGGCCGCAAGCCATCGGACCAAATCCCGTACCAACAGTCTCAACCCAGACGCAGCAACCGCGAATTTCAACAAGCTCCCTATATATCGTTCAAGAATACCCATGAATCTCCTCAAGAATATCGTCAAAGATGTCCAGAAAGCCGAGATTCAGTATGGAAACCTTACCGAACATGACAACGAGAAAGCCAGAAGCAGGTTTCTAGCGGCTCTCTTTGGTCCTATCATTTGCTTGTTCAAGACATATATCACCAAAAACCCGGTGCAGCTATTGTATGGCATTACTTCAAAGGGTCAGATAGAGCATCAATACGTCGCCCTAGGTTCTATCATTGTGGTTTTCGTCCAGGTGAAGAAGGAGATGGCATCAGGCAAGAACCTGAATGGTCAGATCGCGCAAGTGATGGCGCGAACTTCTAGTTTTTCGAATACCGTTCGGACACAGGAGTTTGGCAGAAGTCGAAGAGGACTACAGGTATTCTTACTGCTGAGGATGATCCATCGAAGTTTGTGGCATCAATCAAGACGAGTACATCAGCCACGCTTCATGTCTATCCATTTTTGGCTAACTGTCTATAGTTTGCGAGATTTTCTTTGATATCATGTTGCAAAGTTATATCGATGGTCTGGACGCCTTTTGCCACCGCTCTACCAGCGCCTCTCCTGTCGAAGTCGATGGAGTTCGGATGAAGAGGCCATCAACCGCACATTGGGAAATCGCACTTACTACTGCAAGGGATGCGCTCGAGTTATCTCGAAATGGAGAGGAAGTTGCTACGAATTTCAAGGTGCACAAGTCTAAGAAGCGTGCAAGGGATGAAACTTCCGTAGGTGGAGGGAGTGTCGAAGGTACAGAGATCGAAGAGGATATTGATTCTTTTGATCAAGCCGACCGTCTGACCGAGCAGGCGCTGCGCAAGCTTGCAATCAGGTTTGCTGTATTGGTCATTCGACGGTGTCTTTACTAACAATTCTATTATCAGTGTTTCCTATGCGCCACGCACCCAAGACCCTCCGACCCTTGCGAAAGAATGGGACGAATAATTCGTGCTGTCATGTTGAAATCCCAGTTGAGGATTGATTCTGGAGAGTAGATGGAGGGCAAAAATCCGCCAGCTCCATAGACTCTCACTCGAATTTTCAACTTCCTCAAATCTTGTCCAACTGACTTGATTATTTTATTGGCAGGTAGCCCTTGGACTTGTCTATCAAATTGCGGCCTCTGATCCTGTCTATTGTGTGGTTGTTGAGTAATTTTGGTTGAGCATAATTAAGACTTTTGTATGATCCGCGAATGAACCAGTCATTCCACAGAAGGACATCCTCCGTGAATTGACTAGAACCTTTTGTAAAACTTCCTCCCGGGGCTTAGCGGGGTTCCGCTCTACTTAAGTATATGAAGAACTGTATGAAAAACGGGGGTTTCGCCGGACGGTAGATAGTGGTCTAGCCCCCGTCTGCCAGTTAGAAAAATCTTCAAATAAAACAGAAGTCGTAAGACCAGCTAAATGGAGCAGCTAGTTATTTTACACTGTTTCAACAAATAAGGATGCTTTTGTAAAGGAAGGGTTTGATTTGGAGGACTTTTTGCTCTTGCAAACCCCCAGCCTAACTGTTGCTCCAGGGTGGACTTCATTATCCCAGAGTTTTCAATCTTGTCACATTCCTACAAGTACGTACTACCTACTAAGTACATACTTAAGTAGGTACCACCTGAAAAAGCGGGGTTTTATTGACTGAGTATCTCGTTTATCCTATGGAATGGTTGTCATATAGTTTGAGAATTATTGGGAAATTTTGAAAAACGGTTTTTGTTTTGTTTAATCATACTGTATTCACTCTACTTAGAGTATGACAGCCCCTTGATCCCCTCCGCCTCCGGGCTGGCCGGCTAGATGGCGGAGTTTCACTCCTGCTACCCGTCGTTCCCTTTTGACAAAAGAAAGCATCTAAGAAAGCGATCCATAAAATACAAAGGAAATGGGATGAAATCCCAAGGGAGAGACCGCCGGCTCCTACTCCTCCGCCCGCTTGGGCGGGAACTTCCCGACGTCAGTGGCTGCCAGGAAGTCCATCACCGCTTTATCGCACTTCTCCATGGAGAGCAGCTCAGAGACTTGCATGTGTCGGCATCTGCCCGCTCTCCATCCCGTTGCTTTCCCCACCTCTTTCCAGAGCGTTTTTTGCTGGTCTTTCATCTGCTGCGGTGGCGGAAGAGGTGTTCCCGCGTCTGGGCTCCGCACATGGGGCGCCATACCCGGAACTCACCAAGAAACACCACATCCACCGATAGGGTGGTAATTTACTCCCCGCGCATGGATGGGCACCTTATCGGCGGATTTTCCCTGGTTATATAATTTCTCCTACTTGATACAACAACACTTTATACGCAGAAAGATTCTCTTCGACCTTCATGTCGCGCACTAATTGAAAGCCCGAAAACAAGCTGAAGAACCAGGGAACGGGTAATATATCAAAGAGAGCATGCTCAAGGTGCGATACTTAAGCAACAACGTTTTCAAAAGTGATGGAATACGTAAGGTACATAGTCCGTATTTTTCGAAGTATTCTGACGCTCTGCTCGGCAGCTTTTACCCAATGGAGTTGGAAGAAGATCCGATCGAAGCACGTCGATATCAAGCGTCGAAACTTGCAAACATACAGTACTTCCTTAGCTGGATCACGGAATCAAAGAGACTACGGGAACGTCACTATGCAAAAGTACTGGAGGTGTAACCGATGTATGCAGATGCTACGAATAGCAAACAACTTCCACACTATAATTTTAAATTTTCATGCAGTTAGTAATTCTTCGTGCTCTCTTGTAGAAGCTAACAGTATGTTAGATTTTAGTAAATAAAAGGCGATGGACAAGTAGAGTAGACGGTTCCAATCTCAAAAAAGCCTGGCGATTAACTTAACTGATAGCGTAACCAAAATGAGGCTCAAACAGTGTTAGAGCAAATCCTCAGCCGCAATCAATTGCTCGATGCCGCCGCATATGCGCAGTTTGCGAACAAAACGCTTGGTTAGTGGGCGAACTGTAACAACGATGTAGACTTTGTTTCGCTGCTTTTCAACTTTGTACAGCTAGCTGGTGCGCGCCCACACTGTAGAGAAGTATTTAGTTCATGAAGTATATAGAAGCAAGCTATAATTCTATCAGAATAGAACATAAACAAGAAACTATCGCCATAACACTATAATGAATCTATCAATTTGTCTCGTACCCAGCCGCCATCTCTCCTGGCGATGCTAACCACTTTTCTCATTCCTCGTGTGATTTAGCGTTGCCAGCCGCGCGTTGTGTGGCTCGCGAGTTTACGAGCAGAGCCTCACAACCGAAGAGGGATGGTGCGAGACAATCTATCAATCTAGTAAATCCACAAACGAACTTATCCACGAACTCTAGCTATGAGCTAACACTAAAACTGACAGACAATCGCGTGATACTAAGCTAAGATATTTCATTACTCAGGAATTGGAAAGATGTATCGATATAATTGTATTTTTATTGGTAGACATCAACTGATTTTAGCTTGTGGCAGAATGCAGCTGACAAATCAGAAAATTCAGAAACCAGCTATCTTACTGTATATAAGGTCGCAAGCAACGAGGGTGGTTGGGTAGGACTGCACAATGTTATGATTGGTGGTTGTGGAGCAGCGAGTCACTGGCCTTCCGTTTGGAAATGCTTACTGCCGTTGAACTCAATGTCGGCGCTGCGGTCGAGTAGCAGTCGGACCGTGGCCTCGTGCCCATTAGTGGTGGCCTGGTGCAGTGCCGTCCATCCGTTCTCAGCCTTGGTCTCGATGTCGGTGCCGCGGTCGAGCAGCAGTCGGACCGTGGCCTCGTGCCCGTTAGCGGCCGCATAGTGTAGTGCCAACCTTCCACACTTGGTCTTTGTTTCGATGTCGGCACCGAGGTCGAGTAGCAGTTGGACCGTGGCCTCGCACCCATTACCGGCAGCCTCGTGCAGTACCGTCCATCTGCCCTTAGCCTTGGCCTGGATGTTGGCGCCGCGGTCGAGTAGCAGTTGGACCGTGGCCTCGCACCCATTACCGGCAGCCTCGTGCAGTACCGTCCATCTGCCCTTAGCCTTGGCCTGGATGTTGGCGCCGCGGTCGAGTAGTAGTCGGACTGTGGCCTCGTGCCCGCTACCGGCGGCCTGGTGCAGTGCCGTCCGTCCGTACTTGGTGTTGGTTTCGATGTCGGCACCGCGGTCGAGCAGCAATCGGACCGTGGCCTCGTGCCCCTTATCAGTGGCCCGGTACAGTGCCGACTTTCCGCTCTTGGCCTTGGCCTCGATGTCGGCACCGCGGTCGAGCAGTAGTCGAACGGTGGCCTCGTGCCCTTTAGCGGCGGCCGGGTGCAGTGCCGTCCATCCGCCCTTAGCCTTGGCCTCGATGTCGGCGCCGCGGTCGAGTAGTCGTCGTACCGTGGCCTCGCACCCACTCCCGGCGGCCTGGTGCAGTACCGTCCATCCGTTCCTGTCCTTGGTCTTGGCGTTGGCGCCGCGATCGAGAAGCAGTTGGACTGTGGCCTCGTGCCCGTTACCGGCGGCCCGGTACAGTGCCGACCTTTTGCTGTTGGTCTTGGCTTCGATGTCGGTGCCGCGGTCGAGCAGCAGCCGGACCGTGGCCTCGTGCCCCATAAAGGCGGCCTGGTACAGCGCCGTCCATCCATCCGTGTCCTTGGTCTCGATGTTGGCGCCGCGATCGAGCAGCAGTTGGACTGTGGCCTCGTGCCCGTTACCGGCGGCCTGGTACAGTGCCGACCCTGAGCAGTTGGTCTTGGTTTCGATGTCGGAGCCGCGGTCAAGCAGCAGTCGGACGGTGGCCTCGTGCCCCTCAGAGGCAGCCAGGTGCAGTGCCGTCCATCCGTGCGTGCCAGTGGTCTCGATGTCAGCGCCGCGGTCGAGCAGCAGCCGGACCGTGGCCTCGTGCCCCATAAAGGCGGCCTGGTGCAGTACCGTCCATTCGTTCTCGTCCTTGGCCCCGATGTCGGCACCGCGGTCGAGCAGCAGTCGGACGGTGGCCTCATGCCCCACAGAGGCAGCCTGGCGCAGTGCCGTCTGTCCGTCCATGCCGGTGGTCTCGATGTCGGCGCCGCGGTCGAGAAGCAGTCGGACCGTGTCCTCGTGTCCGTTTCGCGCGGCCAGTGACAATAATTCCCACCCCCCAGCGACTTCGTTAGCTGATAACCCATCCTCTAGCAAAAGTTCAAGTACATTACTCCTCCCTTCGGATATTATACGATATGGGGACAACCACTCTTGAAAATCAAGACCATCCTGAGGTGGATCCAGACCCATCTCTAACCCTAGCAGTTTCGCAACGTCATAGTAACCCTTCTTCAGCATCGAGGGCAGTAATGACCTTTCATAGCAACCAATGCAGGGCACGTCATTTGCTCCATGCCCCGTTCCTTGGAGGAAGTGTTGAGCTGCGGCTCTTACCTCGGTGAGTAAAGAGCTGGTGTCATCGACCTGAGGCTGGTATTGCTTTATCTCAAGAAGGAAACCGATGACGTCGGTAGCGGATACATCCATTGCAACTAGCAAAAAGAATGCATAGTGGGTAGCTGGGCCTAGGTTCTTGCGCTTGGTAATATAATGAAAGATGAGTTGTCCATATGTGACCGACATGACATAGAGAAGTTTTGCATCTATAGCATGTACAGTTAGCTATACCAATACTTTTGAAACGTTGTGAATAGTTATGTTACCTAAAGGCGTTGAAAATTTAAAATTCTGGCTAGCTATGACAGCAACGTTGTTGTCACACTGGGGTGCAAACTTTTTAAAGGTTTCAACTACTGTGTAGTTAGCGAATGTGTACAGCGGTTTGTCGTTTGACGGGGAATATTAAGAGTAGATCAATGGCGAACCTGTAAATTCTGCTAAACATCTCCAGCTCTGATCATGAATGACTAAACGTGGCTGTTTCGACTTCTTGTTCACCAGGAGTAGTATTAATGTCGATACGGGTGTCATATGGTGATCGGCCTGATACTGAGTAAATCTGATATATTACAGTCAGATTTGGACAGCTATTCGGCGTCGAATGAGAATTGGAGTGACAATAGTAATATGATGTTGAGACTACTTGCTTTTGAAATATGATATGTTCTTCCGGCATTTCCCACACTCTTACTCTCTCCTCCGATACGAAGCCTAGCTTCAGCGTTGGTCTTTGGGCCTGTACCTCCCAGATCTGCAGATCATCACTATCGGCATTAAGTTTAGGAATCTGAAGATTTTGGGCCTCTATATGTCTGAATTCCTCGTTGATGGCCTTCATTCGGTATTATTATTTGGATTCCATCGGCCGGTAAGGGGCGAATATGATTGGGCATACCTCGGTTAGATTCATCACGTCATACCGCACAGGTGATTCAACATAGCTTCGCTGCGGATGAAAATCAATAACGTCCGTCAAAATCCAGGAGGCCTTGTTAAGGTTGACATAGGCCTGACGAGACACCATGTCGTTCGTTGTGCGAAGATCCATATGTGCCTATGTTCATAGCCGTTAGTAAAAGCATTCTATATGGCGACACCGGGGAACACTGCGGTTTTTCACTCTTATTAGCCACCACCTGCCTGCTTTGATCCATTCTTGGATACCGATCGCCGTCCAAGGTTGCCATATTTCCGCTGCCTTCATACATTGATCGCTAAAAGCGATCCTCACCGAAGGATCCGCAGTGCTTGGAGTAGATACTACTGGAAGAGAGAGCTTTCCCGTATCCGCGCGCTTTAAAAGGGCCTTTAACTCTTGGACCTTAACATCAATACCTCGAGTAGTAGTCTCTAGGCGTTGGAGAGACGAGCTGCATGACGGGCTACTATCAGCATTCTTCTTTGGTGTTCTTGTTTTCTCTATTGGGTATACGCACTTGCCGGCGCAAGTGAGAAGCAAAGCAAAGATACCATTGTGGTAGCAAAGCTGAAATAAGTTAGATAGTGTTAAAATGGATAAGGCAGGAGCCTGGCATCGCACCTTATTCCTCAGGTCATCGACATCCTTCGCATCTATCGACCATTTCAACTTATCCCAGCCCCGCTTCAGTCCTGACCGCGAAGTGTTACCGAGATTGCGGTGTTTTATAAAAGTACTTTCCAGGTCGCTCATGATTCCCCGTACCTGACCCAGCAAACTCCAGACCATGCGCTGCCGGTCTTCGCCGGCACGCGCCAAAACAGAATCCGGATCATTATACTCAGTTTCGAACAGCTTCATTCTCATATGAAGCGTCTGTAGTTCGTCCACCAGCAGCTTGAACTCGTTTGGAGCACCTCGTGCTATGAGGAAGCAATCGTGGTAGAGATTCCAAGCCAGCGTGCCCACCGCAATGAAATCGCCGACACCAAATCCGAATGACATCCTGACTGACTTTCCTCTCGCTTGGATGATGATCGAGTGTTGAAGCAGAGCGCGTTAGTGTCTGTTAATAGTCCAGAAAGAAGCTGAAGCTGGGTTCATATACTGCAGTGCTCTGTGTACGCGCATACTGCGCCTCCCTTGACACGAAATTAGTTTATCCTAGGCGTGGCTGTGGCCTATCACTACGCCGCTCCGCTTCTATAACATCTGCCAACAACTGCCGCTTACAGACAGGGAATTGAGGAAAGCGCAGGGGTTCACAGGTGTATGTACTTGTCGGTAGTGTATGCAGCCGGCGTACCCGGTCAAGAGTGCGTTTTACCAGGAACAGCAACCTCGAAGGTGCAACCGACAACCAACATACAGCATCAAAAAAGGTTCGCTTGCAAATACACTTGATTATAAGTCCCAGAATTAAACATCCTCAGGAGGAGGTTTTACGTAACCAGAAATCGTCGTTTATACGCAATATCTATCGGCCTCATTTTTGGATAATCTTCTTTGAATAAACTTGTTGGCTCAGGATTTACCCCAAAGGCCGACGGAACTAATGCGGGCTCCCTGGGCACTCGGGAATCCGGGGAACGAAGAAGCAGACCGACAAGCGAATGCAGCCCGCGAAGGCCGCGGAAGCACAGTCCGAGAGCAAGCAATCATCTCAGCAGCAAATAGAGCAAGAAGGATCACCGAACAGCGGGCGACGGCCAAAACTGAATGGGAAGAGAAAAGGATGAGCAGGCATTAGGGGAAAGGCTGGGAGCCGAAGACCAATTCCAGTGAAGAGCATGAAGTCTCTTGCCTCGCGATACTTCCAGCTGAAGTGCGAGCATGCATCCACAGCGACGTACCTCAAGCGATTCGGGCAGCGGGACGATGATCAGTGCTGGTGGTGCGAAAAGGCAGCCGAGACGCGTGAGCATCTCTTCCGCCACTGCAGGAAATGGAAGAGCGAGCAGCAGGAACTGTGGAAGGCAGCCGGGCGGGAAACCGGCTGGAAACCGGAGAGGTGCAGGCATGTGCAAATGATTGACTTCATTCGCTTTGTTAATTGCTCTCAACAAAACTCCCGTCTATTTAGAAGTGAAGGCTCATATAATGATTACAGCAATGGTGTCAAAGTACTGACTTCGTGATGCCGCCAAACAACTAGCTTCGCGATGGTGCCAAAGGACTTATTTTGCCATGGTATTTATCTAAGGGCTAACTTTACGGAAATGCCCATTAACGTATATATTTTTTTTAACAATTTCAGAAGATACAAAAGATCTCGAAAACAGGAAAAGGAGTTTTACGTCACTAGTGCTTAGTACATGTCTGAGAGAACGGCAAAAACAACCTATCATTGGAGTCTTTGGGCTGTTAATTGCAGGACCCTGTGATTCGGCTTAGTACTAGAGGCTAAAGTGTCGCTGGGATCATGTGAGTGTAAGCCTAGTCGCTGGTACGTCTTTGATGGTTTGTTTTATTCTGGAATTTAGAGACTAAAATTGAACTTTACCGCAGCCTTGTTCTACGGCATTGAGCATGTTGCCAACGGCCGACCTACAGCCTGTAGATTACACCGTGCAGTGCCAGAGTCAGAGTTTACGAGAGGAAGTACCAGTGCTTATAGCAGAGTTTACAGAAATAGGAACTACTGGGAGCTTGGACTTAGAATCTGTGGGATTCAAATTAGAGTTTGGATGTAAGGGTGAATACGGCGATGTTGCTAACCTATTCGTGTAAATTCTCCTTATCATCGCTAGCACCGTCATTATCATTACTACTGTCACCGTTGATATGAAGATTGATCTTCAGCTTGAGCAGCCAGCCAGATCCTCGCCTCTGCATATCCCATACGTCCATATAAATGGGAATTGGACAAAACATTTCACAGGCAAAACTGTCTGAAAGCTGCTCTGACCAAGGACCGATTCTCTGTAGTCTTCGAGAAAATTCTCATGGAAAAACTTAAACCTCAGCGCGAGAAAGAGTGGGGCTGAGGTGGCTGGTGGCTGGTGGCCTACACGGTAGATTGTGTTGAGCAGCTCATCTCCAGAATAGATATCATCGTCTGCTTTTGGGCTCGTATCCCCACATGCATAAACATCGTTGGATTCAGCCTTGGCGGTGGAGAGTCCCACTAGCTAGATGAGGCGGTGGTGCTCTGACGGTGGTAGAGATAGGCTTCCGGCCGTAGGGTGCCAAAGACAATTAAGACAAATAAATTTGCCCGAAATTGTAATATTGGTCCATTCTAGTAAATGGAGATACATTTTTTTAAGCCCTCTCTCCCCAAAATATTTTAATTGCGCCCACTCAAGTAAAGTACCAGCTTAGTCTCTGACTTTCCAACTTCATCCCCCGAGTTTTCAACTCTCTCGATACCCCAGAGATGTATAGGCATTTGAAACGCAGTCCCAAAGGTGATTCAGGTGTGCAATTGAGAAGAAGAAATAACTTTACTCGTCGGATTTCAAGTCTCACGACACCCCATTATAAGCGACATCAAAGTTAGATGACTATTGGATAAGACATAATCTCATCAGTCATCTAATCATTGGCTGGGGTGTTCGCCGGAGAGTTGAAAACTTGGCGAGTAGCCTCACATCATCACTCTCTATCACTCAATCCGAGTCATAAATTGTGATGCTATAATCATTCAGCAATCAAGAAAAGGGTAGTCCTACGATAGCTTCCATAGCACGCATACGTACAGTATCAGTGAGCTTCCCGCAGACTTCAAGCATATTACAGGTGGTAATGATATACGTGCTAGTGGGGTTTTTTGGCTTTACCACTAACCAAAATACGGTTCGCTGGTGATCGCTGATGTACCGTGTTAATAGAGAATTTTACAACCAGATGTCAAGCAATGAGTTAGAGACGAAATGTATTCGCTAGTACTAAGTTCCCAAACCTAGATATCTTGCACCGAACAGTGCAATCCTCATCTCACGTAAGTATATCTGCACACTAAAAGTTTGCTACCACCATCACCGTGACCACCAACCCACTCTTCGTTGTATTGAATTTGCTTTGTTGACTCTAGTTCCTGTAGTTTGTCTATTCATTTATCATTTTGGAATGTCAACTTTTGGTGAGGTTTTTGCACTTGGGACTCTAGGCTATCTCCCGTACTATTGTGAGTGGTAATGTTTTGGCACCCCCGAAGACGCATCTTGTTGAATATTGTATTGATTTTCGGTCACGTTATGGATTATTTCAACATAAATTACTTCATAGTGAGGTTAAAGGATTCGCCGGGACGCCAATGAATGGAATAAGGTGCCCACCTTGGAGAGGCGAAGGGTCTAGAGAAAGTCAAACCAGCGACCACTCCCGGACATATGCAAATAGGCAAACTTTGTCTACGGAATGCAGCAAGTCGGGCTGGTACAGACGTCGGAAGTAAAACTTCTACAAACAGAAAACTATGTAGTTGACGGGAAGTAAATATAGAGGCCTAGCAATGATATGGAAAGTGCACGGTATAAAGTAAAGCATCTCAGCAGCGCCAATCCCAACGCCATACTCCGGCTCCCTCCAAAGCGCCTCACCACAATCCCCATTATCTCCAACGCCATCCTTCTAACCCCGTAATCAGACCTCATCGCATCTTACCCTCATTTCTCGTACTCTTCCCCAATAACTTTTCGTCTCTTCCACCACCTCTTTAGGTCCTCCTTCCTGTCAATCCCTGGATACCACGGCGCTGTCAGCCATGTGTAATCGGTTGACCATTCGGACTCCCCATTCCGCTCCATCGCCGGGAAGAGACGGCGCATCTTTCGAAGGTCTTCGGCTAAAGGTTCTAGAGGGGGTGGAGGTAGGGGTGGGGGTGTATTGGGGATAGATATGATCTCTTCGACTGGGAGAAGGTCACAACGCTCGCCGTTACGATACTCGCTGCTGCCAATCTCGTTGACATCTTCAAAATCGGCGGGGATAGAGTCTGCATCTTGGTAGCTATTGTCAACTGCAACATCATCCTAATCATAGTAGTCTGCATCGGTAAATCCTGAGGATTCGTCTGAATTCACAGTTTTACCGGGAGACTCTCCGGGAGCCTTCCTCTTGGTCGGCGATTTTGGTCTCAGCTGTGCGGCCATCTCCTGGTGTCTCTTCTGGCTCAACTCCAGCTTCCCATCCCCAGCTGTAACCACTGCGCCAGTCGACAGCATGATCTTCCTCCCCCTCACTGCCGCAAACCTCCCAACCATCTTCAACACTGTCCAGGCCAGTCTCGCCCACAGAAACTCAACACACGCGTCCCAATTCATCCGAAACTCGGTGTTATGGTACAGCTCACCGAGATGACAAGATGCCATGAAGAAATGGCTGACAAACCGTCCCTCCTTGGGCACAAGCGCAAACATCCCGGTATCCATGGCCGTGTGCACATCCGCGCGACACAAAAACCCGTTGCGCGGATCATCAATCTGGTGTTTTGCCACTGACGGGTTGTGGATGCTGCGGTTGTACTCAATCATGCTGTTCTCCTCGAACCATGCTAGTTCTGACACCGGGACGAGGTGCACGTTTTTGGTTGCGTCGCCGCAGCCAGTGATGAGACACACCCTGTCGCGCGCTGTCACAGCTTCAGTCATGGCGGGTTCAGAGTAGATTTGGTTTGCGGACAGGTGGGCGGAGGCGGCAGAGGTGGTAATAGCGCGAGGCCATTCGAGCGGGATTGCGGAGGCGTCAAAGATCCACTCGTTGAAACGTGGGCAGATGGGGTACTGCGGATCTGCGGTGGATCGACACAGTTCGTCCTTGCGAAAGATCAATGGCGGGCGTACTCTTCGGGGAAGCAGGCGGCCGGACTATATGACGGTAGGTCATGGCGGGGGAGATAGGTTATGTAGCGGAAGAGATAGGTGGTGTGTGTGGTCGTCGCATTGCGCGACTTTCATATGATCGTACTGTACCACACGTTCCGAGAACGCGGCTCAACAAATCCTTGTCTTGAGAAAACTACCCAATAAGCTCGCCCTAAAATACTCTAACTTACAACGCCCAGTAACAAATTAAACTTTCCTTCCCACCCGTTAGTCTTCGGTTTCCTCCGCATCCTCATCCTCGTCATCGTCATCGTCGTCGTTATCATCCGGCCTTTCCCAATTACCCAGATTCAAACCAAGCCCCTTAAGCTTGGTTCCCCATACACCTCGCGTGCCTCTCTAGGGGCGAATTGACGAATCAAGTCAACCAGACGTATAGCTGCAACATCTAACGGTAGGACCTGCTTTTGTTCTCTCTCGAGAAGGTATTTTTCATAGTCCTTCTTTTGTCTGATCATGATCTGAGCCTTGTGCTACGAAATGGTGAGCGTCATAAATCCAATATGAGTGAACGAACGTACCTTAACTTTCTCCCGTTTAACAATATCATCCCTTCCCAGCCCGATCTCTTCGTAGAGCTTCTTCATTTTCTTGGAGTCTCCGATGCCCTTGAATCCCTTGTCTTATACGTAATCACGAATAGTTTTCGTATCTTTAATGCTGACTTTATACGTCTGGCAGACACCCGGCTCGTTAGTCGCCGAACGTGATTTTAGAGAAGTTAGAATAAACCTGATATGTTGTCCTTCTAGAGTACGCCTCAAAGCTCTGTATCTTCCTTCCGAATTTCGTCCCCAGCATCCTTCTTTCGAACTATTATTGAAGCTTCAATCTTGCGCTGCAGCGCTAGACGTAGTGAAAGTGGGGGCTGATACTTTTAGCTTTGATCGTGCTCTTTGGTGTACAAGAGGATAGTGGGGAACAAACATCTTGTGGTGCCATCCTGTGGAGTTAGTACAAAACTTAATCGGCTTTCTGAGCATGGTAAGGATCCCTGTCGCAGTGGAAAGAGAAGCGAATTAGTGTACCGGTTCTTCGCATAAACCCCTTTCATACCTTCCGAAAAATCTCTCGAAGTCTCGCAACTTCACTCTGTTCTCCACTCACACTATCTATATTCCCAAATTGATTTGTCTGTAGGTCTCGTCTTGAACATCGACGCCGTCCAAGAAAAAAAGTCCGAACCCCGGCCCAGCTACAATGTCCTGCCTACCCCGAATGACTCGTCCGGGAGCCCAAATGAACCGCCTCATCGAGTACTTCAAGCTCATCCATCACAAGTTCCGATCGCTCAACTACCTGGCGTGATGCTACAATGAGAGATACTGAGAGAGAGAGCGACAATGCAAGTTAGAATTGGCTACAATCACTCAGTTTTACTCCGATTGACTAGTCTATAGGCCCTAAACAACCGTCGCGACGAGTACCCCAAGAACGTCTATGGCGCTCACATACTCGCGAAGCTATAACAAAAAGGCAAGTTTAAGCTCATGCTCGTTCGGTTTTACTCTCATTAACCAGTCTATAGGCCCAAAGGACCGTCTCATTGCGTACATCTCCCCCGCATACATATGATTCTACATATCAAGAGAGAGAGAAGGCACGTCGGAACCTGCTACCACGCTTTCAGTTTTACTCTGACTAACTCGTTAATAGGCTCGGATGAACCATCTCGTCGTGCATCTATCACGTCTCCCTCGCATTACTTCGGCGATTAAGCCCTACAGCGTACAGAGTTCAAAACGACATCGAAGATAAGGTCGCAATTTTGGAGAAGCGAGTGGTATTACTAGGGCGCTAAATTATGATAGTTGAGAGCGAATTACGCTGATAAGCATTGTGGCCATGTGGTTCCATGAACCTTTAAGATGGCGGAAACAGTAGCATTTCAGGAACTCCGGCGTTTCAATGGATCAAATTTACTCTTGCCGGATATGCTTGCCAGTTTTCCGTTCAAGCAGCGAACTTCACCGTCACCTTCGCGAGTCGAAATACTTCTCACCTCCACTATCGCCTTACAACTCGCATGCTTCACGGCGGACTGCTGTGCCTAGACCTTCCTCCCCGATGAGCCTCCCAAGTTACCACCTCTGCCTACTATTTCCGACCTCATTCTCATCTCTCCTACGATCTCGACACTTCCGGTTTCAACTGCATCGATATTTCCAGATTCAACTGTAACGGCAGATGAAGATTTTCCAACACTTCTTCCGTCTATGTCAACCTGTCTCCTTTACCGAAAACTTCTGCAACATTTCCAGCAGAAACACCGGTGGCAACTTGGAACACTCCTTTCCGTCTAAGTCTTAATCTGTCTACACCTTCCCCACCGTCTTCAGCGGCAGCTTCAGAGGTAGCTCCCATAATAACTCACGATACTCAATCCGATCTTACCTCTTACCTACAACTCCTCGGCCCAGTCGGCCATGCTCATCTTGCTCCCTAAACCTGTTTCTCAACGTACACCTCCGGCGGCATCTCCAGAATCACCGTTCCCGACAACTGCATTCAGAAAGTTCAATGAAGCTATATCGCCCCAGGTAAGCGGTAATTACACTAGCGACTCTAGCGCCGCCTCGCGCAGTTTCGTCATCTCCCACCTCTCACGCCTCTAACGTCTCCTCCACCCAGTCATCCCATCTTGTCTTCTCTCTCCGGACCTCGACCTGCACCTCCGGCATCACCATCCCTAGCAACGGCGTTCAGAAAGTCTGGCATGTCATTGCTTAGCTCGAGGGCGGAAGAAGCATGACGAAGCAGGCTCCGAGGGCAATGCTATGCTGGAACTGGAAACTCATTTGGGAGCGGTATTTTGCTCGATTACAGAAGCTGCGATGACTGGTGGTGCTGCCCATGCACTGAGAAGAGCAGCAGCACGTTTGCAACGCTTGTATGAGCTCATTTCCTCTGTGGCACCACCTCTCTCTAATGGAGCTTATTTTCTTCTTCCAGGTGCTTGTGGCACGTGGGAGTATTGATGGGAAGAGAAATTGAGAGTCGTTGTTGTGTTTGGATGGTAGCATAGCGGGAAAACCTGGGAGAGTGGGTAGAGCTACTAGGAGAGCAACAGCAGGTAGAGTAGCGGGTATGCAGCGGGTACTAGTATTGGTGATGATGGACAGCAACTCATGTACATAAAATGTACTTCAATGGTTATTGACTTCTATGAAAACGCTTTCGTGTCCGGGGTTAACGAAGGAGGGAGGGGGTTTTAGAAACTGTGCTTCGGATGAGTCTAAAACAGACGGTCGTGAATCGATCCCACGCTGGAACCTTGTCTGCTGGCACCCGTTTTGGGTGGGGCCAAAAGTTTATTGACGCAGACGAGATGCAACTATCCCTTTGCCGGTAACCGGGTTTGGGCCCACAGATGGGCCAGCTTTTAAAATACACATCACACAACCACAATCCAGCCAAATGCCCCCAGAATAAATAGAAATACTCAACATATGGTGAAATTCATGAAAACAATTTTGTTTGGGTGTGAAACATAAAGCCTCATTGCAGTCCTCACACTTTATGCTGGTTTTCATGCCTTCTCCACTACCACCCTGACTTCTTCTCCACCTGCAAAGGAAACAATCTACTCTACTCTCCATCCAAAGCAGGGAATGCATTCCTGGTACCTTTCGGCAGAGGGGCAGGGGGGTGTGCTTGGTAACTTGCCTGGTAGGCAGTGGGGGCAGGGCAGATTGTGTGGGGGGAGCTGACCAAGTGATTTTCTGTGAAGCCAGAATGCGGGAGGAACTTTTCATTGTTGATGGACTTCCAGCTTGCAGAAGGTCATGCACAATGGAGAGATGGAAGTCAAAGTGATCCACAGTGCACTCTTTGTTTGCTGGCAGATCTCGATAGATTATAAGGCTGTTGATAAGGGCTGTCTCCAGAATCCAATAGAAAAGTGGATACCAATTGCATCTGGATATGAGCTGTGTATCAAAATAGGTTCGATACTGGTCA
>Ga0307514_10000508_pt1 | contig 78422 bp, 70 predicted proteins | sample 16_EM_MG_FD_203088 | JGI IMG/M metagenome (GOLD analysis project Ga0307514, IMG submission 203088) | Populus trichocarpa ectomycorrhiza microbial communities from riparian zone in the Pacific Northwest, United States - 16_EM | ecosystem: Host-associated > Plants > Roots > Unclassified | place...
TCTGGCCATAGAAATAGTACCAACTTACAGAGACTTGGAGAGATATACTAGTGGGCTTGGAACCTGTACAGTGGGTACACTGTAGAAGATGGAGTTGAGTCTAAACAGGGTGGTGGAAACATCCATATCTTATCTCCACTGCTTATATCGGTATGGAAAGCCAGTAGGGGGATGGTGGTGCACAGGGATAACAGAGGTAGACTGGGTGATTGCAATTGAATATATTTAGAAGACTCAGAAGTAGATAGGTACACCGAAAAAAAATGACATTATATAATATATAACTGTTATACCTTTGGTGTTACAGGTATACTTCTGGGATCATAAAGGATCACTCGATAATTCAAATATGGATACTCAATCCAAACTCATGAAATATCACTCGGATTTCCTAATTGAATCAACCTTCCAGATCTGTTCTCCTATTGGTAATATCTCCCTTACCCTATCTGAATATCAATAGACCAACGACAGCGATCAAGCCGAGCGCAAAGAAGGTGTGAATCATCTTTCGATCGGTATTGGTCGTAGGATCTCTATTGTGAATGGTTTATTCCTTATTGGCAGGAAACCTTATTCCCAGACGCCGAACAAATGACTATCCTCTCATGCTCCAATGGATCAGTCCTGGGGAGATGAGGTGTCGTCAGCATCAAACCATTATGACATCTCGAGATATGCAGAGTTATATACGAGATAAGTCAATAACCAATGGTTGATATATCGGAGCCCTGTCGACCGAATGGACTTATACGAATCAATCCTTATTTCGACCACACCTTCTTGGTCTGGGGCAAATGGGACTTACAATTCATATGTCCTAAGTGGCACGGGATGCTCTCCGTTCAATATATGGCAAACGAGCTCAGTTGCAGAATACTGTATAGTTGGCTCCAATAAAGCATAGTCAAATTAAGGGTTCAGTCGTTTGCCGCAATCATTTCACTGTTACGTACCCGGTGGGTATATGAGAGGGCACTCTCACTGGCTCTTGGTGACATGAACCTATTAGTTGATAATTGGCTTCTGATAAGCTTGTAATGGTACAAGATATCGCCAATAGCAATAGTATCGCAATACGAGCTCATTACCTTCATGATGTAGTTAATACTCCCGGGAGTTGGAACTCGACCATCAATGGTGGAAGGCAAGGATGATAAGGCAGTTACGTATGTGAACTCCGAAACAGGCTTTGGCAGTCTTAGGATTGTTAAGGGTATGGATAGTCTGATATATATATCAGCGATACCGACATAGAGGAAGGATCGATAATATTCGACCGAACATACAATCTACTTTAGGATTGATCCACGGATACCTATTGACCTTCTCGACCTGGAGGTTAAGCCTTAATTTTATTCCCATGTATTATCTATTAGTTCTGTATCGAAGTCAACGAGGATACTTCTCCTTTGAAGTCCAGAGTTGTAGGTTCCTCTTCAGTTCTATATCACGGATAAACCCATCACTCTTTATACTTGGTTACTGTTAGTACCTTCCTCGAAGCAAGTCGTTGATCGGGAAGAGAGCAAGACGATACTTTGGGATCTGAAGAACCAGCCCAATAACATGGTGGTTTGAAGGATACTCTTGAGTTGGCACTACTTCTTCTGCTGAGGCGAAACTACTTTGTTGTTTCTTATGAGACAAGTCAATAATTGGAGTCGTCATACTTGAGGACAGTTGTTCCTTGAGTATACGTGCCGGTTGCTGGGCCGATACTCTTGAGTCTGAAGGAAGTCTGAGGACGAGCACGATAGTGTGTCGGTTCAGAAGATCTTCTGGGTAGGATACTCCTGAATCGTGTACTCCAGTATATTCATAGCGTAAGGCGATACTATTAAGTCGATACTATCTTTCGGAAGCAGAGAACGGAACAGTTACCTTGTTACATCAGCAACAAACCTTGTTTCCGTCAGGAACACCCGGGTGTTTCTGCTGGCCCTGACAGCTTTGACAGAACCTCGTACCCTTTGACGGAGAATCAGACGCAACCCATCGCCTAAGCGACAGCTCGCATTGCATACCTCCCCTGCGGTGGCTATTATACCATGCCTCTTATTCTCATCGCATTGTATAGTACGCTTGCCGCCCCGGCGTCAGGCTTCCTTTACTTTGCTTCCGGAATGTGGTGACGTATACGTACCATCAGAACGACACGTATGTTACACTCTTTGCAGCACTTACGTTGTAGCCGTTTACCCAACGCCTAGTGCTGTTTATTCCTTTCACCGGCCGAGTGCCACATTTTAACTTTGAGATCTTGTCACTTATTACAATACAGTCTTCGCTTCGAATACATCGCTTGCCGTTGCATTTGCTTCGCCATTATCACATTTTACAGGTCTGAAATATGCTGTCCAATCTTCACACTCTCTAGTACTATACCCTCAGTCCTCCAAAGTCTGCGTTAATCCATCATTGGCTTGCGATGCTTCTTCCACCTCATCCGCATCCGCATCATCGCAATCGTCGCCCTCATACCCGTCCATATCGCTGGTTCCCAGGTCAAACCTCTCGAGTTCAGTTGCAGCCCGTCATCGCCAGCTGGCGGTGGGGAGGGCATCGCTCTCGTCGATTACGTCACCTTCATCGTCATCATCCTTGCAGCCCCCTGGCATCCCAAAATGCAGTTCGTCATCCATACAATTGTTGTCTATCGGGATGTTTGGGTCAGTGCTTCCGATCTCAGGCTCCTCACGCGGCACGTCGGAGGTCAAATAGTCGAGAAGAATAGCATTGTCAACACGCGCTGCTTCCGTGCTGATGACTGCGGCAGGCATTGGGTTCTGCGCCTGTTGGATCTGACACTTGACTGTCGCAAGAGTGTTTTTATACACCCTCTGTTGGTAGCTCTCCGGTAGTGTGTTCCAGGTATTCATCAAGAATGTGTACGTGTCTACAATGCCAGGCGAGGTTAACAACTTGCGACCCATTGCAGCGCAGCAGGATACGATCTTACCACCATCATTCTTGTAGTTGAAGTAGTTTGAGTGATCAGGTCTGTCCGCTTTCAGCTTTGACTAGGAAGCTTTCGGATGAACACCTTTGTTCTTTTGCCACTCCAGGAGAGCACGGCGCAACACGGTGAAGGTAAACATGATCGGTGGCGACGGTATATGACCATCCTTGTCATCAATCATGGAATTATAAAATCCATCAGCATACTTACTGCCGTTATTCGCCCGATGATAAGATTGGATGTAGATAAACCCCGGGATTGCTTCCGCCAGGAAGTTAAGTGGAGGCTGGCCATTCATTAGCTGCTTTCAACACTCTCTGCGTTGGATTTGGACCGCGTACACCACCTTCCACACGCTCTGCCTCAGGCAAAAGGTACTTATTGTCTGCCAGAAGGGAATCAATGAATTGCAAACGCTCTGCGTCAGATTCAAAGCAGTGGAGATCATAAAGCTCTGCTATATGGTCCCTTGCTGATTGAATAAAATGGTATTTAACTTTGTCAACTTGTGCTCAAACCTGGTATCGGATTGAGCGTGTAATATCCAACGTGGGCCATCGCTTCAGCATACCTCTTTCATGATCTCCTTTGTGGAAGCCTCAAATGCTATGGACCAAATGTTGTTTTGCTGCATTGTGGTGTTCCAGTACTTCTCTATTATCTGCCAGTGTGGGGCTTCAGCTAATGCTTTCACAACGCGTCGCGTTCATTGCATAACTTACCATCTCCAAGTCTCTTGCACTCATAAACGGCCATCTGTTCCACATATAGAGCTCCATGAGTCTGCCCGTTGCAAATACAAGATGCGTCATGTCTGAGTGACCAAATCGATGGATGCTGCGACTGCCGAAGACCACTGATTGAGGTGTAGACACCGCCTGCGGTTGCAATTGCCACTGCCTCTGTCTCTGATTTCTTTCTGTAGCTCGCGTTCTCAGTGGATTTGTAATGGTCGCGTGGGCTTCTGGATAAGGGATGGGGGTAGGCAGGTTTTCAAGACCGTGGAGAGGAGTGGGAGTGCTAGCGATGCCGGATGCGAGGCTGGATACAATGCGATGCGTTGAGTCTGTCTGTGAGGTTCCTCCGGGTGCTGGTGTGCTACGACTGCTTGTACCCGGCATGGCGGTTGCTGAAATCATTGACCATCGCTGTGTAGCGGACGGGGTTACAGTCACGCGTTGAGTGATATCTGCCACGCCAGAATTGTTCAGCAAAGATGAGGGGGTGGAGTTCTGACCAGGGATTGTAGAGGCTACGGAACTCTCTCCTTGCGAGGAATCCCTCTCGCCAGCCGGTGTGGAAATGCGTCTCTTAGCAGGGGGAAGCTGAGAATTCCCTGAAGGCCTACACTTTTGTTGTTTCTGAATAATTTGTACGACCGGAGTCGTGCCAGGGTGAGGGCTTTGGGATGGCATAGTCCGATATAGATGTTCGACGTTGAGAATGTAGAAATAATTTCCTCTGCATGGATATGCAACGGCAGGCGAGGTAGACTCCTATTTGAGCGACCAGGGAGGGATTCGAAAAAACAGGGAGGCGTAGTGTATACCGTGCTAGACTCTAAATCACTATAGCCCGTGACGATACTCGGGGACGAGATCCCTTGAAAAGCATTCAATTATGGGTTCACTGCCATCAGATTAAACTCAGATTAAACTCAGCATTCATATTCACTATTACAGCAACGTCTGAAGGTCTATTTGCACTGCTTCAAGGGTCTTTATGCCTTCTTGGCCCGATTATCATCGTATTGCACTCGTTCTTGACACAATACTTCGAACCATCGATTGTGTATATCTTCAGCTTCCCGATGGAAATCTTCCATTGGCAGAGCTAAAAGCATCGCAAAGCGAACAATGACGTATTCTCTATCCTATGACATCAGTTGCGTGTGCTTTTTCCACTGCTAGGCGTTGGTAGCCGTGTTGGATGCTTGCACAGTTGGGACAACCTGGGAACTACTCAGTTTGCTCCGAGATGCATAAGGTCTGAGCGGTAAAAATGATATGTGATGCAAAAGCAATGCCTGGCGTCATGAACTGTCCTCTCCGTGAGTACTTAATCTTGTCTCGAGGCTTGTCATTCATGAGGTGGCATTTGGTTCTGCAAGATAAAGGCTGGGCCGTTTTGTGTTCGTTAACTAACAAAACTCACAAGTTGAACCAAGAAATCGCTGGAACTCGAGTATATATATCCCTTCTTCCCACCTACACCTCCTTTCCCTTTTCCTCCCGTATTAAACACACTGACAGCATTCTGATCTCGACATCGCGTGACTTGCAGAAAACAACGCCTCTCGTTCCAAAACACACCCGATAACCTACACAACTTTGTACTTTCCCTCACTTTCCATCTGGGCTTCCTTCCGCTACATTCAACTGTATCATAATGCTAACATTTCGGATGTAGATTCAATTTCAACTCACAGCGATGGCACCAAAGGGCAGCAGCAAAGGAAAGGGGAACGCTAGGGCAAAGGTGCCGACATCAGTTATATATCGATGCCTGTCATTGGATCGGGACTGTATAAAAGAATTCATCTTGGAACATATCCGTGGACTCATACGGATATACAATGTTTGCGGCGTCAAGGATGAGAGGGCCAGGGACCTCTTTTATGATATAATCTTTCTTGATCCAGTGATGACTTGCCACTTGTCCCAATTCCAGCTGATTTGGCCGGACCGTAGGAGCAGGAGTTTGACTTTTCGGGAGTGGTGGGCTGCCTTCTGGTCCTATATAGGGCAAATGTTTGACAAAACCCGTGACCAAATGAACAATTGGAGGTGGGACAACCCCCATGCCTTTGGGGATCAAGTTGATTGTTCCAATTCGCAGACAACCAGCTAGGGGAGAGTTAAACGCACCAGTGAGCATTTCTCTTGGTACGGTAGCGATGATCTCCCGGCAAAGATTGAGCCGCCAAGCTGCCGCCAGTACAAACCAGCCGACATCCTGGCCGTTAGACCACTGAATTGGGATGAGATAATTGACGAGGATGATGATGAAGACAACTGGGTGGATCCCAGTGTGCCGAGCGGTGGAAGGAGCTGTCCTGGCCATGGCAATGACAATGACGACGGCGAGAGTGAGGAGAACACGCAGGGCGCTGAGAAAGTGACCAGGAAAGGGAAGGGAACAAAGGACGGGAAGGGGAAAGGGAAGGGGAAGGGGAAGGCACATGGTAAATGGAAAGGTATTGTTAAATGAACCTCAGAGGGAGATGATATCTCTTGTGCCGTTGCTTTGCAGTTGCAGAAGCAAATGTCAGAGGCAGACTGGGGCAAGGAGGGCTAACTAGAGCGGGTATATTTAGAGCCGGCAGCATCGCCCGTCGTGTCAATTTCCTCTGATGATGATACTGACTCTACTGAGCTGGATGGCAAATACGACTCAGAACTTGATCCTGATATGGATATGTGCATGGAGGATGATGTAGACGCACCGGACGGCGTTGATTTAGACGGTGATGTGGATATGGAAAGGGATGGTGAAGATGAGGAAGATGAAGAAGAGGAGGTTTAGAAGGAGGAAGATGAGAAGGAGGAGGAGGTGGTGCATGAGGATGAGGATAATGGCAAAGAACCTTGGACGATTGGCCAGGGAGAGATGCTAAATACATCGGCTGACGATGCTGATACCATGGTAGACGATCAGCCAATCGTACTACCTGAGCAAGGCCAGAAGATGCGTGAGCATACCCCACGGCCACAACCTCCGGCGCCTGCCCCACGGCCACAAACCCCGGACCCTCGTTCATGACCACGAACTTTGAAGACTAATACCCTCAGAGGGCTGGAGTTTTTGGGGCTTGTGACGCCGCAAAAACCTCACCCAGCGGCGCCAACTCTGCAAGAAGCTGAGGCATCCGGAAACATCTGGGATGTCGATGTGGAGCAGCAGCTACTAGGCGAATCGGCAGGTGGCGACAGTATCCCCGATGTCCGTCTCTTGGACATCCCTCTCCCAGATGTCCGTCTCCCCGATGTCCCTCTCCCTGATGTCCCTCTCCCTGAGGCGCGCCCGGATGGCTCGGTAGGCGAGAAGTGAACCAGTCCTCGCGTTCTTGTCTTGTGAGTCTTTTTTGCTGTAATGTATTCCTCTCAGGCACTGATTAAGGCACGAGTGGAGTAGTGTTAGCAACGGGTCTGGACCGCCACATCGGGTCTGGGTATGGGTCGGATCCAAACCGGAGCCAGATTGGCGGTCCGGGTTGTTAATAAACCCGAACTGTCGATTCGGGTACGGTTCCATCGACGTCTCCCTACCCGTCTGAATTGGGCGGGTTCTCAGCGGGTTGTATAGCAGGTCCATCTGTAAATTCATATAACATGCTTGCCTTTGCTATTCGATTATAGTACTCAGTCAAAATCGATCGTTTGACATCCAGTAATCACATTTTGCATGTTTTGCATGTTGCGAGATCGACAATATTTTAATTCATGTTTTTCTTTCAATGATTTGTATTTTGACCAGGGAGGAGGTCAATAGTTCAATTATAAGCTCAAATATCCATTCGATGCCTTCATTACCCGATCTGCATCACCAGTAATTGATGACCCTCAGTTAATGCTGAGTTGACAGATATTGTCAGAATGGCGCCGTGACCATGTCACTTCCTCTTTTGCACATACTGCATGGCAATACATTGGTTATGGATAGCAGCGAGCAAATCACTTACCAATTACCTTATTTACAAGACCAAACATTGTGGAGGCTCCATTGATGCTTGAGGTGTAGCAGCATTGACACAGACTACATTGCCTATAAAGGCTGCCAATACTTCGAATATGGGTAAATGCCCTAGCACAGCCCTTGGATTATACAAGATGCAACGCACCAAATTGTTGATGCTCTGTTGACGCTCATTTTCAGACAGGTGCTGTGACCATGTCACGATCGCATTTGCACAGAACGGCTGCCAGTATGTTGATTATGAACATATGCCGTAGCAGAGCCCTTGGAATATACATGATGCAACACCCAAAAGCGTTGACACTCTGTTGACACTCAGTTGACACTGTGTTGATGCTCTGTTGACGCTCTGTTGATGTTGTGTTGACACTCTGTTGACGCTCATTTTGAGGTGTAACGGTATCGACAAACACGATAATGCCTATAAAGGCTGCCAATACTTCAATTATGGATAAATGCCATAGCACAGCCCTTGGATTATACAAGATGCAACACACAAAATCGTTTACGCTCTGTTGACGCTCATTTTCAGACAGGTGCTGTGACCATGTCACGATCACATTTGCACAGAAGGGCTGGCAATATGTTGATTATGGATATATGCTGTAGCAGAGCCCTTGGAATATACATGATGCAACACCCAAAAGGGTTGACACTCTGTTGACACTCAGTTGACACGGTGATGATGCTCTGTTGACGCTCTATTGACCCTCATTTTGAGGTGTAACAGTATCGACAAACACGATATTGCCTATAAAGGCTGCCAATACTTTGATTATGGATAAATGCCGTAGCACAGCCCTTGGATTATACAAGATGCAACACACAAAATCGTTGACGCTCTGTTGACGGTCATTTTCAGACAGGTGCTGTGACCATGTCATGATCGCATTTGCACAGAACGGCTGCCAATACGTTGATTATGGACATATGCCGTAGCAGAGCGCTTGGAATATACATGATGCAACACCCAAAAGGGTTGACACTCTGTTGACACTCGGTTGACACTGTGTTGATGCTCTGTTGACAATCTGTTGATGCTGTGTTGACGCTCTGTTGACGCTCATTTTGAGGTGTAACGGTATCGACAAACACGATATTGCCTGTAAAGGCTGCCAATACTTCGATTATGGATAAATGCCGTAGCACAGCCCTTGGATTATACAAGATGCAACACACAAAATCGTTGACGCTCTGTTGACGCTCATTTTCAAACAGGTGCTGTGACCATGTCACGATCGCATTTGGAAAGAACGGTGTGGTGACCCAGCAAAGCTAGAGGACAGAGAGCCCATCGTCTATACCCTGTCGCACCTCTCGCGGCATCCAAAAGGAATTCGTGAGAAAGAGCGGTTCTGGCTCGAGGAGCGTAGGAAGAGGGTGAGAAGGTATGATACTACCAAGCTGCAAGGATCCACGCAATTGCGTGGATCCACACGAAGTCTCGGAAAGAGCGAGTGAAATCAAAAGATGCGAAAGATGGAGTATATAGTTCGTCGTATGATAAGATGGTATGAGATGAGATACAAGATGCGATGCAAGCTATCTACCCCGGGGTCTCCCGAATATATACCTCCCGTCACTCCGTCCATCTCCGCCACCCCTGATCCCCGTACGCCCCCGTCGCCCAGTCCGTCTCCATTTTTCCTGTATCTCCGTACACCCGCCATAGCTCAGTCCTCTGCCAAGCTGAGTGGCGGTGGTGGTGAGAAACGGATTTTCCTGCCACAACTCTTCCCTGGCCCTTTGTGCAAAGCACACCTCTCCTCTTCCGTATAACCGTATACGCACAGCCGAAAGAACATAAAAATACCATAAACCCAAAGGGAAGACATAGACACAGACTTTGAAGGAAAAAACACAAATGTAGACTTAAAGGAAAAAACATAAACGTAGACCCAAAGGAAAAACCATGAACCCAAAGGAAAGCTATAAACCCAAAGGAAAACCATAAAACTCTCACTTCTTGCGCACCCACTTTCTCTTGCCACAGTCTGTATCTGCCTTCCGTTTTCCTTGACCACTTGCGAAGTACGAGATGTTGCCAAGCCGAGTATCGAATGAAACTATCGCCTCACGCATCACGTACACGGCTGCTGTGATTTGTGCCCGGGCCTCTGTGAACAACTCGAGATCTTCATTTACTGCTTGTTGGAAGATAGGTACTGCTTTGTTCCCCATTTTTCTCTCGTAGTGTGCCAACATCTTCGTCTCGTTGTCCATCATTCTCTTGCAGTCCGGGTCAAGGCCGAGCCATTCTAGGAAGCAGCTCACGTATTCTTCATCGTCGGTGTCGTCGTCGTCGGAACTGCTACTTTCGGTGCCGGGAGTGGCAGCCCGGTCAGGTTTTAGGGTGCCCTTCTGCTAAGGATCGGTAGGCTTGTCTGGGGTCATACTGGCCTCCTTCCCGGTTGGAGCTGGCGGGGTTGTACCGGCGTTGTTCTCGGTGGGAGTGCTGGTTCCATCCTCAAATCCACCCTCGGCCAGGTCCATCAAAAGCCCTCCAACGTTGCTCTCATCCTTTTCCATTTCTTTTCCCTTGGTCGATGGTGTTGGCGGTGGAGGCATCTTGCTCTTATCGGGGGATGGAGGTGGTACAGATATCCCATGGTCGGCAGACGGTATCCCATGGTTGGCAGGCGGTACTGATGGTGAGATGGTACGAAGCCGGTTGGCAATATTGCGGTCATCCATGCCCGGGTAGTAATTGAGTGGCATTACTAACCCCCGGTACCATTTCAGACCCATAGCTTCGTAGTCGATTCCTTCTTCCAGCTGAGGGCAGCCATTATCTAACAACTTTTTAGCGTCCTGGAAGTCACCGGGAGTATACCACTTGTTCGCTTTCGACTTCCGGTTTAGCTTGGTGAGACGGTTGACGTAGGCATGATTGAGGCATTTCTTCGCTAGGCCGGGATCCCTGGATGTTTGGCTGGCGATCCCGGTTAATCGCATCTACTTCTCACTTCCGCTGGAGTCGTTTAGGATGTCCTGGAGTTCGGGATAGTGTTGCCAGAGGTCTCCCAGTTTCTTCGTTGCCCTTGTCTTCCTCTGCTGCGCAGAGTGATGTTGTTTTATCATCTCCCTTACCCTGCCAGAGCTGTCGAGAGCCTTAAGGAAGTCGTTGTATCGCTTGTATTTCAACTTCTTCCAGTCAAGGTTTCTCTCCGCGAAGTTCGACAGCCAAGCGACCTGGGCGTTGGCGGCATCGGTAATGTCGCCAAAGAGATTATAGATCTCGAGCATGAAATTGGGTTGGTCTTGGGTGGCAAGTTCCCGGGCAGCGATCTCTACGGCTTCTTGTAGCGATCCGACAGGTTGATTGGCCAAGAATTCCCTGCTGAGGTGTGATAGTGTCCCAGACGATAGGGTTACTGGAGAGGGGTCGCTAGCGATAGTAGAGATATCCGAGGAGGGGGTATACGCAGTAACGGCGGTGGTGGTGGCTGCGGTGGTGGTGGCTGCGGTGGTGGTGGCTGCGGTGGTGGTGGCTGCAGTGGTGGTGGCTGCGGTGCTGGTGGCTGCGGTGGTCGTGGTGGTGGCTGCTGTGGTGGTGGCTGCAGTTGTGGTGGCTGCGTTGACTGCCGCGGGGGTGGAGTCGAGGCTCGTAGCGGCGGTGGTGGTGGCTGCGGTGGTGGTGGCTGCAGTGGTGGTGGCTGCAGTGAAGGTGGCTGCCGTGGTGGTGGCTGCCGTGGTGGTGGCTGCCGTGGTGGTGGCTGCCGTGGTGGTGGCTGCAGTGGTGGTGGCTGCAGTTGTGGTGGCTGCGGTGACTGCTGTGGGGGTGGAGTCGAGGCTCGTAGCGGCGGTGGTAGTGGTTAAGGAGGCTTCGAAATCCATGGCATCATCGAGTACTGCTGCAATGTCGTTGATTGACGTAAACGGCATGTCGGTCGTCGGTTATGGTTGAAATGGCGATATTGGGCGCAGTCAGTGTGCAGAGGGAGATGAACAGTACAGACAGTGGTTGTCTTTCCTTAGGAACGTAGAGGGGGGGGGCTCTTTATATACCTGGAGGGGTGCTTTGTGCCAAATCCTTCTTTTTCCAGTCTCTATGTGGTTCCCGATTTCCCTAGTATGCGCTTCTCGTATCTCTTCACAACTTCTTCGCCTCTTCCCCTTCTCTTTCTCCGCTTGTACTCAGTGGTTTGGTGTATCATGCTCGTCGTTCCTGTTGTCGGTGGTGAATTCTCTGCCCACTCCTGCAATACATGTCGTCTCTCTTGTCTCGAGGTTACTAGAGGGTTAGGGGAGAATGGTAGGAATTTTTAGTGTAACGTGGGTGCAACTCAGCCAATAGGAATATTTCTTCCCCCTCCATCTCGCAAATCCACGCAATTGTGCGGATTCGATAGTCTCCCTCCATCTGGCAACTCCACTCAATTGTGTGGCTTCGATATCTTGAACTCTTCTCGTCATGGTCCATGCAATGGATCTCCTCCCTTCCCTCCTGCTTCCCCCCCCCATCCTTCCCCCTCCATCCGTCTTTCCCATCATTGTTTGGATGGGTGGTCTGCCGGCACCGGATGTGCTGCGTTCCACTTATCCACTAGATCCTTACTCCCCGCCATATCCTCCGCCCATACCCACGATCGTTTCTCCCAGTCTTTCCACTTAACTTAATACATCCATCGTCCTTCTATATAATTCCGGCCTGCTACTGCCTCCACCCCAAATTTCTCAAATTCCTCTGATTCCTCCTCTTGTGCGGTGCTAGGCGTCCTGATCTTGCGAGTAGCGTATATGCCTTCGTTGCGAGTAAAGAACTTCTTGAGTCGACTACCATCTATCCAGCCCGCGAGCTCAGCTCCATCTAGTTCTGCCAGTCGATAAGTCCCCAAGCTCTGGGCGATTTCGGTGACTCAGTAGGGTCCTCGCCACCTAGCATCCAGATTGGCGCCGTGAGACTGCTCTATCTTGGTTTCGTGCACGAGGGCCAAGTCGCCAATTTGGAGATCTCCAGCTCGGAGGTTGGCTGCTTGGTGGAAGTAACCTTTGTTGGCATCTCTCGACTCCTTTAGGTTTTGTATGGCAACATCGATATCCTCTCGTCGTCGTGCCAGCTGTCTTGCTCTAGCCGCTATCAGCGATGCCTTATCGTCGCTTCCTTGGATCGAGTTGGCGGTATTCCATGTTAAGTTCTCCACCTCTATCGGGAGTACTGCATCTTGGCCGAACATAAGGCGGAATGGCGAATATCCGGTCATACGCCTGATGGTGATTCTGTCGGCCCAAAGCACTGCCCGTAGGTGGTTGATCCACATCTCTTTCGGTTCGTCTGAGCAGGCCGTGAGCTTGGATAGTGCATCTGCAATCGGTCTGTGTCCTCATTCGATTACTCTATTAGCGGCGGCATGGTACGGGGTTATGGTGATCTTTCTGATATTGTAGCGTTTGAGGAGGAGGTCGGTCCATTTCTGGTTCACTGCTCCTCCGTCCAGTACCACACCTTCCGGGGTTCCGAACCGACAACTTACCTCTTTGTAAAAGAAGTCTGCTACCTTCTCCGATGTACCCTGTTTTAGTGGTCGTGCCTCTGCCCACCCGCTGAGATATTCCCTGGCTACCACTAGTAGGTGATATCTGTCCTCCGTTTTGGGCATGTACGAAATATCCATCCCTACTCGTTGCCATAGGTGACTGACGGTTAGGCTTGTCAGGGGTTCATCATACCGTAGAGGCGCTCCCTTCTCGCACTGCCCGCACGTTTTCACCCAGTCTTTGACGTCGACATACTTTTCCGGCCACCAGTACTGCTCCACTACCTTTCGTAACGTTCCTTCTCTTCCATGGTGCCTGCTCAGTTCGTGTGCAGCTTCCAGTGCTTTCCTTTTCTGTACCGCGCTCACTAACACCTTTGCCGGCGGTTCAATGGTTTTTCGCCTCCGGTAGAGTATTCCATCTGAGACAAGGTATTTCATGGCTTCCTGCCAAAATTGGTGCATTTCCTTCGTAGTCTTTCCTTCCGGTCGCTTCAGGTTCCCCAGAAACTCACCTATCTCCTTCCATCTCCCTTTGTATTCCTCCGCCAGTCTTAAACGAACCAATGGTTCGTATGGTCTCTCCCTCCTCTTTCTGTCTGGCCCTTGTTCCACCCGTATCCCTCGTAAGCTTGCTTCAATTGTTTCCTCTAGATCATCCTGCTCTTCTGGCTCAGGCTCCCCTTCCCCTCGCGGCCACCGTGAGAGGCCATCAGGACCTCCATTAAGTCTCCCTGGAACGTGCTTCATGTCGAAATCGAACAGTTGTATCCACGCGATCCAGCGGGTGGCTAGTGCTCCTGGCAGGTCGTTGGTGGGCAAGTTTAGTTGATGCACTAATGTGTTAGCGTCTGTCTCCACGAGGAATCTGACCCCATATACGTAGTTGCGGAACTTCTTAAGTGCCTTCATCAGTCTACGGCACTCACGTTTCGCCGCGTCATATCTCTTTTCGGCTTTGTTCCAGAGCCCGCTTTCATAGCGGCTCAGGTGCCGGTCGTTATTTTCATCTTCCTGCTGCAAGATCGCCACCCACCCCTCTAAACTGGTGTCAAATCCAACGAGTATTTGCCCGGCGCCATCGCTAACGTCTAACGTCTTCAACGCAGGAGCATTGCAGAGAGCCTCTTTCAAGATTGCCATAGCTTTCTTTTCCTCAGTCTCCCATTGAAACTCGACGTCCTTCCGCAAGATTCGGAACAGGGGGCTTGCAACTGTTGCATATTCGGGGATCCATATTCGATAGTATGTGCAAAGTCCTAAAAATGCCCTGCACTTGGTACAGTTCTCGCACCGGGGCCAATTCCACACCTTGTTGACCTTGGACGCTTGCGGCCACCCTCGTGCTTCCCCACAGACAAACCCGACAATTTTTACCCCGTTTCAGCACCAGTCAGATTTCTCTCCGGACATTGTAGCTCCAGCTCTCTCCACATCGGGAAGTACGTTATCGAGGTTCTGGAGGTGTTCCATGACAAACCTTCGAACTCCAGGCAGCCCTTCCACCTCCTCTTCTCCGTATCGGCTCTTTGGGCCCTTTACTCCGACATCGTCGACGAATATTTCCGTGATTGATCTCAGGTGAGCATTTAGTATTTTCCTAGATACTCTGACAAATGCTGATACGGAATTGGTAGCTCCCTGTACTAGTCTGGTCGGCCGATACATGCCCTGTGTATTCTGGAAGGCCATATAGTCCCGGCTATCCTCGTGCAACATTTTTTGGTCGTACCCAGAGTGAAAGTCAATCAGTGGAGAAATTGGCAGCCCGGCGAAGGCTTCAGAAAACTCTTCGACGTGGGGCAGTATCCCGGCATCTTCCAGTGTATGCCGATTCGCGCTCATGGCAGAGATGATGAAGCTGTACTTCCCATTCTTCTTTGGAACTAAGAAGTGAGCATTCCTGTAGGGGCCCCATGCGGGCTTGAATAGGCCCTGCGGAACCCTCTCTTCTATCATCTCTTTTTCAACAGGAATGACTTTCTTCGGTATACGGAATACAGGATCTTTCCAGACCTTGTGACCGGACTCCAGCCGGATACTGTAGGGTGGCTCGACCTCGTCGCTGATTGTTCCCAGTTCCTCCCAGGTCCATGAGAGAGCGTATTCTCTATTCAATAGCATACCCAGGAGGGCTTCCTTCTCCTTCGGCCATAATATGCTCCCTATCCGTAGCTCTCGTAATCTCTCGGGTGTCAACCTTCCGCCTCTTGCTCTGTGGGAGAACTTAGGACTAAACCACGCGTCCCAGAGGCCTGGTATTGGTACGGCCCGGGCGATAGCTCTTCCTCTCCAGTCGAGTCCGGCATCTGGTATACTTCCATCTGACAAGGGAACAGGCTTTACTTTCTGGGCAACACATTTGTAGCGGGTGCGCACCCAGGCTGCTTTGGTGTTTTCGTCTAAGTTGCACTTCGCTGAATCAAGGTACGAGGAAAAGGGTTGTATTTGACTAAGTTCCGGAGCAATGCTATTTTTAGAAACCCATGCAAAAGCCGTGGATGCTCTCCCGGTTACCCTCCTTTCCTTCACCAGAGCCTTTTCTTCCATCGACCACTCTTCTGCTACGATCCTCCTACCCAACTCTCCGACTACCAGTCCTTCCTCCTCTTCCCACTCATACTCCCAATTCACGCCTCTTCCATTACCTTCCTTACCGCCTTCGATAGCCCCCTTTTCTTGACTGACTGTTTTCTTTCCTTTTGGAACGTTTCCTGCTCTTTCCCGCCATATAATCCTTCCACTTTCCCTGCAAGCGCCCTCTTCCTATTAACCAACTCCTTCTCTTTTCCTTTTCTACCCTTCGAGACCTTCTCATTCCCGTCTTTCCTCCCAGCACTCTCCAACCTCTTTCCTTCGTAGTGCCGGGCCCTATTCTTCCTAGTTGCCTTTACTTTAACTAGGCGTATAAGTTTCCCGAGCTGCTGGCGAATTTGTCCCTCTTGTCTCCCGGAAAGGTAGCGACAAACGTCACCTGCTCTGACCCATCGACGGCTGAGATCGTGATCCCGCAACTGCCATCGTCCAGGTTCCTCTCACACTTCCGAGCGTATGTTTCCCAGGGGCGACCCAAGATAACCTGTTCGGATGTGGATCTTGCTAACAAGCTAGGCACGGGAATGACGATACCATGGATATTAACGGGCACGGACTCTGCCACCTTCGACAAATCAGACCGATTGCCATCGGCAGTGATCATCTTCAAGTCGGCACGTTTCCACCCGATGTTCAACTCCCTGGCGACTTCTTCACTTATCACGCAGATCTCAGATCCGCCATCGATGAGCATGGGAAGTTTGTGTCCGTGTATCTTTCGGAGGACGGTTGGAGAGGCCCTGGTGTAGCGGAATTCGGTGTATCCTGCGAGATCTTTTAGGCCGGAGAAGGCAGAAACGTGAGCGATTCCGATTTTCTTTGGTGCAGCCAGGGGTCCTGGCAGTAACTCGTTTGCCCTTGGGAACTGATACCGTTTTAGCCTTTGGTAGGAGTCGGAAGGTCAATTCCCCAGTCTCTCTCTCCTGATGGGCTAGGATAGTGTAATCGAGTTGGCTGGTTCCAAGGACTTCGTAATTTCCAGTATCCAGGGCCGGTGCTTTATTTCGCGGCACTTTCGGAGCCTTTGCGGTCTTTGGAGTCGTGTTTTCGATGGGGTCCGCCTTGGCCGGTTGCTTGCTAAATGCTACCGCTTTCCTGATAGTTCGCTTTTCCTGGTTATTAGCACTCGTCGAGACCTCCGGGACCTCTTCCTCGATACCTGCCCGTTTGTCATCACCCCTGCTCACCTCGTCCGTCCTCTTCCGTCTCTTGTCCACGAAGGCATATCCTGCCTGCGTGTGCACGACTGCCGACCTTTTTTCTCTCTCTTCCTCATTTAAACGTGCTTCTCTCTCCTCCTCAGTCTCACTCTCCTCCTCTTCCTCCGCACTGCTGTCACCTTGCCCCTCTTCTTGCATTTCATCCTCATCGCTCAACTCCTCGATACGGTCTTTGTTACCTTCTTCCTTACCTTCCTTACCTGCAGACCGACCAGAGTAGTACCCGTCGATTTCCGACAGCTGTCGGGCAATCCCTGAGCGAAAGGCAGTCACCTGGGCACTGGCCCTCTGAAACAGCTGAGATCTCACAACGTGCTGCGGCTGAGGCGGCTGTGGTGCAGCCGTAGTGGCTACTCCCCCTCTCTGCTGCCCTTGCCGAGCTACCTCCCGGGCGTACTCCCGCATTGACAAAAACCTTCTCTCCAGTCGATATCCGGATATCTCACCTCCATTTCCTCCTCTTGGTCCTAAGGTTAGTCTTCCACGATCATTAAGGTGGACTATCCCTTTTTCCTGGTTGGTGCGCACATTGGGACAGAACGTGCAGATGTGTCCTAGCTCATCACAATAGATACAGGGCCCTAATCCTTGCCGTGGATATTGCTGGTAATTGGGTCCCAGTGGGTAGTAAGCGGGTCCCATGGGTGCATTCAGACGTGGGAAGTTCATTGGTGTGTGCGGAGGTGGATGGTCGGCTTGGATGGTGTATGCCCTGGCAGTCTGGTAGCCTCCGTATCTGGGCTCATTTGCTTTGCTGAGCTGGAAGGTCCAAGTCTCGAAAGCCTTCGTCATATTGTCCATCTTCGTGTCGATCGTATTTTCGGCCTTAGCGATGGAATTTCCTCCGTGGCTTGCGCTGGTGCCGGGGTCTCTTCGTCAGGGATTGCCGGAAGGTTCACCACTACTGGCATCTGCGGGAGCGGAACTCCAGCTGGGATTGAGTAAGGAGAGACTCCCGGTGCCGTACGTGCTCCTTCCGAATCCAGGAGGGCGAGGGCATTGGCGGTCGCAAATTAGTCAAGGACATGCTTTCAGAGTTTGTCGTATTTGAACGTCGAGGGGTCTCTGGGATCTAGTTCGAGTTTCATTACCGCTTTTGCTCTCAAATCTCTTGGGAGGGCTCCGAGCAACATTTCCACTTGTGAGTACTCGGCCAAGGCTCCCTTGGTGATCATAATGCGGCTGATGTTGTCGTAGGCGAGGATAAAGGCTTTCAGGCCTACGTTTCCACGTTCAAGCTGGTCCCGGCATAGTCGCTCTAAGTACAACCTCGTGTACATGTAGACTCGGCTGTCGGCGTGCCCGAAGGCGTCCTTCAGCTCCTCTTTCAATTGTACCCAGGCCTTCGTCAGATATCCGTTCATCATCTTGATAGTTTCCTGGATCGTTTCCGATCAATAGTACGGGAACGTGGCGATAACATCTTCGGCCGCCAGGTCGGTCCCGGTGCGAGAGAAGAGGCTCTTGTACGCCTCGATGAATTGTGTGACGTCTGCTGCTCCGAAGACTGGGGCGCCCATGGCGCCCGGGAGTGGCATCTGCTTCTTCTCCTTCGCAATGGCGAGGGCCAAGGACTCGATGAATTGCCTTTGATCGTGTGCATGATTGGGCGAGGCGTTGGCAGAAGGTCCAGCGCTGGTGGAGGATCCGGCCTGACTTGAGGGTCCAGCACTGGAGGAAGTGGTACGGCCACTGGGACCGGTGGCAGAAGTGGATCGGGAGTGTTCAGTTGACATCTTGTGTGTAGCAGTTGGAGGTGGGATGGTGGATTGGGTGGTGAATTGGCAGTAATTGGTGATCTAAGGTCAATTGCTAGTTTGTGAGTTTTAGAAGGGGGTTTAGGTCAATTGACACTCTTTTTGAGGTGAGCTCTTTGTTTCGTTCCTTTCTTAGTCCAGCTTCACCACCTCTCACGGTCATCTCCCTTACCTTCCTGCCAAGTCGTCTATTGTGTTCTATTCCCGGCGACTTACCCCCTACGACTAGTAGTATCCTCATTAGCACTTCTCACAATCTTACCGGCATCGTTGATTCCTTTTCTTAGTATTCCTTCGGATCAGTGTCTTCCTTAGTACGGGGTTGGCAACCATCTTTCGCTTGTGTTTTCTCGTCCCGGTAAAAGGGTGGTGCCTTTCGTCCGGTGTTAGTTCGGCGCCATTTCCTTAGTGTTCGTCCCATTATTAGGTCGGTGCCTGTTGTCCGGTGTTAGCTCGGCGCCATTCCCTCGGTGTTCATCCCGGTATTAGGTCGGTGCCTTTTTCTCGGTGTTCGTCCCTGTATGAGGTCGGTGCCTGTCGCCCCGGTATGAGGTCGGTGCCTTTCGTCCCGGTGTTAGGTCGGTGCCTTTCGTCCCGTCTGTGAGGTCGGTGCCTGTCGCCCCGGTATGAGGTCGGTGCCTTTCGTTCCAGTGTTAGGTCAGTGCCTTTCGTCCCGTCTGCGAGGTCAGTGCCTGTCTTCCTGTCTGCCAGGTCGGTGCCTTTCGTCCCGGTATGAGGTCGGTGCCTTTCATCCGGTGTTAGTTTGCCGTGATTTCCTTAGTGTTCGTCCCGGTATAAGGTCGGTGCCCTTCTAGTTAGCGACGTCGATGTACCCAGCTTACCGCTTCCGGCATTCCAATCCGACATTGTTAGTATCGTCCACTAGCTGCTTCTCTCCATATTTGCCAGTATTAACTAGTAGGGGTCTTTCCCACCATTCCGTACTCAGCTTTCCGAACCAGGATCCGCTTTTGGGCTCCATTTGTGGTGAAACGGCGAAACTAGAGGACAGAGAGCCCATTGTCTATACCCCGCCGCACCTCTTGCGGCATCCAAAAGGAGTTCGTGAGAAAGAGCGGTTCTGGCTCGAGGAGCGTAGGAAGAGGGTTAGAAGGTATGATACTATCCGGCTGCGAGGATCCACGCAATTGCGCGGATCCACATGAAGTCTCGGAAAGAGCGAGTGAGATCAAAAGATGCGAAAGATGGAGTGTATAGTTCGTCGTATGATAAGATGGTATGAGATGAGATACAAGATGCGATGCAAGCTATCTACCCCGGGGTCTCCCGAATATATACCCACCGTCACTCCGTCCATCTCCGCCACCCCTGATCCCCGTACGCCCCCGTCACCCAGTCCGTCTCCATCATCTCTGTATCTCCCTACACCCGCCGTAGCTCAGTCCTCTGCCAAGCTGAGTGGCGGTGGTGGTGAGAAACGGATTTTCCCGCCACAACAGCTGCCAATACGTTGATTATGGGTCTATGCTGTAGCAGAGCCCTTGGATTATACATGATGCAACACCCAAAAGTGTTGACACTCTGTTGACACTCGGTTGACACTGTGTTGATGCTCTGTTGACGCTCTGTTGATGCTCTGTTGACGCGCTGTTGACACTCTGTTGATGCTCATTTTGAGGTGCAACGGTATCGACAAACACGATTTTGCCTATAAAGGCTGCCAATACTTCGATTATGCATAAATGCCGTAGCACAGCCATTGGATTATACAAGGTGCAACATACAAAATCGTTAACGCTCTGTTGACGCTCATTTTCAGAGTGGGACTGTGACCATGTCGCGATCACTTTTGCTCAGAACAGCTGCCAATACGATGATTATGGATATCAGCCATAGCAGAGCCCTTGGATTATACAAGATGCAATACCCAAAATCATTGACACTCTGTTGACAATCTGTTGACGCGGTGATGATACTCTGTTGACACGCTGTTGACGCTCGGTTGACGCTCATTTGGTGGTGTAGCAGTATAGACACACGATATTGCCTGTAAAGGCTGCCAATACTTTGATTATGGATAAATGCCGTAGCACAGCCTTTGGATTACACAAGATTCAACCCACAAAATTGTTGATGCTCGGTCGACGCTCATTTTCAGACTGCGGCAGTGACCATGTCGTGATCGCTTGTGCTCAGAATGGATGCCAATATGTTGATTATCGGTACATGCCATAGCAGAGTGCTTGGATATTACATGATGCAACACCCAAAATCGTTGACACTCTGTTGACAATCTGTTGACGCTGTGTGGATGCTCTGTTGACAACCCGTTGACGCTCTGTTGACGCTCATTTTGAGGTATAGCAGTATCGACACCCACGATATTGCCTGTAAAGGCTGCCAATCCTTCGATTATGGATAAATGCCGTATCACAGCCTTTGGATTACACAAGATGCAACCCACAAAATCGTTGACGCTCTTTTGACGCTTATTTTCAGACTGTGGCAGTGACCATGTCGTGATCGCTTTTGCTCAGAATGGATACCAATATGTTGATTATGGGTATATGCCATAGCAGAGCACTTGGATTTTACATGATGCAACACCCAAAATCGTTGACACTCTGTTGACAATCTGTTGACGCTGTGTGGATACTCTGTTGACAATCTGTTGACGCTCATTTTGAGGTGTAGCAGTATCGACACACGATATTACCTATAAAGGCTGCCAATACTTCAATTATGGATAAATGCCGTATCACAGCCCTTGGATTATACAAGATGCAACATTCAAAATTGTTGACGCTCTGTTGACACTCATTTTCAGACTGGGGATGGGACCATGTCGCTTTCTCTTTTGCCCATCAAGGCTGCCAATATGTTCAATATAGATACCAGCTTGCAAATGGCATCCAGATGGACTTACTTACAAGATCAAAAACCGTTGATGCTCCGTTGACGCTCACTTTCAGAATGTGGCTGTTACCATGTCGATTTCTCTTTTGCCTATAAAGGCTGCCCATACTTTGGTTATGGATAATAGCAAGCAAATCGGTTTCCAATGAACTTACTTACCACAGAAAATATCGTTGACGCTCCGTTGACTCTCAGGATCAGAATGTGGCTGTTACCGCGCCGCGGTCTCCTTTGCCTACAAAGGCTGCCAGTCTGTTGAATATGAATAGCAGCGAGCAAATCACTTTCCAATTAAGTTGCTTACATATCCAAAAATCATTGACGCTGCGTTGACGCTCATTGTAAAAATGGAGCTGTTCCCGTGTCGCTTTAATAATCATATAGTCATTATTGACAGTCAATGAATAATTTGTATCAATACTCAGTTGCATGCAAAAGCTTTATGGCGTATCAATTTCTGATCAACTGATGCAGAAGTTCTCTGAGCGATGGACAACTCAGCGCGGTGACATTTCAGCGCTTTCAGTTGGCAACTCACTGCATGTAGAGCCATCACCTAATTTTTCATTAATATAGCCCAACATACTCAGTTTGCCATATCCAGTTCGATCCGCTTGATTTCCATGACGTACCATAAGCACTTTTCACAATGCTCACTATGTGCACCCAGTCTAAATGCGAAGTAATGTAGTTGGTTGTATGGATGAATGCAACATGATGGTGGTCATTTATACAGATTCACGTTGCGCAATAACTGCTCCTTCTATGACTTGTAAGTCATCACTAAGTGAAACTTTGTTAGTAAATTTTATCTTTGGTTTATATTGCGTGTTCTCACTTATCCATAAAAGGCAGGATGATATTGTGTTGATCAGCTGTCAATCAACTTTGTTTGCAGCTTGGACCGTTCGTATGACCCGTATGACCCTTGCACATGCACATACGAATTATCATTTCTTACAATATAGTCAGTGAAATCAAAAGAATTCTTTCACGTATCGAAATAGATACGCCAACTACTTTTTGCACAGATATGTCGTCAATAATCACATATTGTGCAGGTTGTGTACACATGACCTACGAGCCAATACGATATGTTCACCTGAATACATTTCCTGTATGGTACGTAGGTATGGAGGTCATATGCAGGGGTAAACGCTGACGGGTTTAACAGGCTTCGATTTGTTAATCGGTTGTGCATTGGGTATCCCGTCAGTTGTGAGAGCCGATATGCATTTGTGAGACGGTCAATTGCGGCATGCTATTTACATATGGCTACTCTATCCCAGGAGGTTCCTTGCGGCATTGCGATTTTCCGCTGACACTATCATGTATCTCCATCAGCTCTCCAAATGTTGTCGGCGCAGTCGCATGTGCAAACTGATCAAATTCCGGCTGAATGACTGCCTTAATAATCAATATGGCTATTCTGGACCTCAAATCTTACAAATGATGCAAGACGAACAATTGATCACACTCAACTTCAGGACATAGCAGGGAGCATGTCTCTCCTTGTTTTGAGTATAAAGGCCGCCAATGAAACAAATATAGAGAATGATGTACCAAAGTTGATATTTTGCACAGAACAGTAGCATATCTGACTGTGACCGTAAATAGAAAAACCCGAAAAGGAGAACCGGAGACTGGAACCGACAGGTCTAGCCAAACCCGGCAACACCCGCGGGTTGATGGGTACAGGTACGGGTTTGGCCTGCCAAGAAGCTCCGGGTCGGGTTTTTAGACGAGTCTGGAACCGAGCCGAACTGTTTTTCAGGTCCAAACCCGGACCTCTGGCAGGTTACCTGGACCCGTTGCTAACACTAGAGTGGAGGTGTTTTGTTCATTTGGGTTAGGGTTGTGGGCTTGTTCGTTTCCTTTGTTCTAATCTATTTATCTCAGGCAGTGATTATTACATGTGTCGCGAGGGTTTTGGATTGCGAAGGGTTTATTTTTATTTATTCATAGTATTATGGGACATTGCGCAGGCAGTGTTTTTGCAACTCCTGGCGTGTATGGAACCTCTTTGTGATGGTGATGAGGCTCAATAAATCTCTCAAGTATCGTGAGCTTATACCCACACCAGACTGCTCAGGTCCAGCACCAACTTTCGTCCCTTTCTACAGTGAATACTCCACTTCTCGCATGTCGTCGACAATGCCAGATAAGACCCCTTTCCGTTGCCCCAAATTTTCATGCCGAAAGAAGTTCACCTCAGACAGCTGGCGACTTAAACATATCAAATTACACCATCCTGAACACCTTCAAGTTGCATGGCAGAAGAATCTGACTGTACGCAGCGCGCCCCGACACGTTGAACCCGCTCAGCATCGTGAATTCAATGCTAACAAAGATTCAGTCGAAGACTTGCACGCGTTTCCCTATCTCGAACACCTTGAACACATCGCTGACTCGGAGTCTCAATGACCGCCACCTCCCCTGCCGCGGACAGGAACATACCCCGGCGCCTGTGCTCCGCTGAGTGATTACATTGCTGAGCCATGGGAATGCGACGCTCAGGCTTTCCTTGAGACGAACCTACAAAACAATCCCTACTATCCGTTTGCGACGCATGAAGAGTACAAATATATCCAGTGTGGGATCAAGAAGAAGGGCATAAAGACGTACTATGACAACGTGCTGAAGGATGAAAACACCCCTCTGCGTTTCCCAAGCTTCAAAAACGGGAATAGCGTCCAGACACTCATGCCTAGCATGCCAGATGATCTGGCTCTCGGGGAGTGGGAACTACACACTCTCCAGGATATGAAATGGAATGACAATCACCAACGCCCTATCAAATACTGGAATTGAGACATCATCAAACGCATGAGATGGTTGATGCAGCAGCCAGCGTACGCCAAGCATCTTATTCACACCCCTCAGCATTGCTTTAACAGCGATACACCACCGAAATGCCTCTATATTGAAATGCACACTGCCGACTGGCGGTGGGAGACACAGGTAAGGAGAGATACCCGAGCATGATGACATGCTAACCGATGTTTAGTCAACGCTCAGAGTGGGGGATACACTGGTTCCCTTGATCTTCATGTCCGACGGAACGCATCTCTCTAATTTTGCTGGTGACAAGAAAGTGTGGCCTGTATATATGACAATTAGCAATCGATCTTCGAAGCTCCGCCAGATGCCCTCAACGCACAGCGTCGTAATGGTCACTCTCCTGCCAATTCTAATCAAGAACCGCAATATTCCTCAGAAGCAGCTTGATGAGCAGCGGCATACAAACCAAGAGGTGCTGAACGAGGTACTCCGGAGGATACTCCAGCCTCTCACCTTTAAACAAAATCCCAGCGCCGAGAGCGGGTATTACAACGTTCTCTGTGCAGATGGCAACTTCAGGCGTTGCAAACCGGTTTTAGCAGCATGGCTTGCAGATTGCCCTGAGTATAGCGACCTACATCATCTGGAGCGACATGTCTGTTTTTGGTGCGAGTGTCCAAAGAACGAACTTGGAGATTATGTCCCTACTGACAAGCAACACCCCCGGGGGGATCACAACCTATATCAAATGCTCAGCGATGCCAACACCAAGGCAGCCGATGCCGAACTCTCGTCGCGCCAGGTTCACCGAGGATTCAACGTGTTTCGACATATTCCCTGTATCGTGAGCGACCTCCCGAAGCCCGACCTTCTCCATACAATGCAGATCGGCGTGCTTGATCACCTCCAGAACTGGATTTTCCACTTCATGAAGACGAACGAATGGCTCGACAAGTACAATACAATATGGTTATCCGTGCCTGCTTACCACGACCTCACACCAAAAACTAAGTCATATGAGGAAGTTTCTCAATGGAATGGGAAGGAGATGAAGGAAATGAGCCGGTACCTGCTTGGAGTTGTAATCCAGTCTCTAGGAGGAGGAAGCCTCGCTCAGCATCCCATATTCAATCGTGCAATTGAGTGCACACGGGCATTGTTAGAATTCTATATATATGCTCGATATAAATCTCACGATGATACAACATTGAGCTACATGGAAGATGCCTTGTGTCGTTTTCACACCTTCAAAGATGTTTTCTTACTCGGGCGAGCCGGCAAAAAGGCGAAGGCCAAAGCCAATGCGCTGAGAACGGAGCTCGTGAAGAATCGAAAGGTAGACGAGGAAACAAATGCTCAAACTGGGACGCTGTCTAAGGAGCGGCGCGAAATGAACGCCTGGCGGGATTATATCAGCCACGAGATAGATGTTTCCAAGGAGTTAGATGCTGACTTCAACTTTCCGAAGATCCACTTGATATCTCACTGGGTCGAACGGATTCGTCGATACGGAGCCTTTCAACAGTATTCTGCCGAGAAACATGAACCAGCACATAAAATGAATCTCAAGGACGGTTGAAACGCCTCCAATCACAATCTCAACTACCTGCCGCAAGTAATCACCTTTCAGCGTCGCATTCTCTGCTTCTAAATTAGAGAGCTCAATGCCCAAGCCCTCGCTCAGCGTTGAGAGAACAGCACTGCCACCTGCAAAGTCCTCCCTTCCGGCACTGATCTGGCTGCCCCCCTAAGCTCCCAGTCATATGCGAAGCCCGAATTCATGGGACCCCAAAACCGCCGTGATGGAAAGTATCCTGATGGTATGATCAAAGACTTCAGAGCATTACTCGACAATATGCAAGACGCAACGCACCACGTGACAATATACAACGGCACGCAGGAGTTTCTCAAGCATAAGAGTCGTAACAAGACGTATATATCGGATGAACAACTGCATGCAATGGAGCTCTGTATTTACCATGGTATTTAGGTTCAAGTTGAGGGTTTAGATGGTAAACGCATATCTCAGATTTGTCGATGCACAGGAAGCCAGAGCTGGCGCAGAGGGGACCGACGGAACGACTGGGTGTGCGTAAAGCAACACCCAGGAAGATGTTATGGTGCACCGAATGGTCGTCTCCCGTGGCAACTGCAACAACTATTCAAAATCAAGCTCCTGAACAAGGATGGAGCTTTCGTTGAGTACTGGTTAGCCCTGGCGCTCACCACAATACCTCAAAACTCGGGTAACTTGGAACCGGTCTCGAAATTTGTACAAGTGAGAAAAGCACCGGCAGCAGTTGCTTTGCAAGTTTTCAGAGTGGGAAACATCTTCGGCTGCGTGCACGTAATTCCAGAGATAGCTGCTAGTAGTAAGACAGGAGATGGATGGAACGAGCAATGGATTGTCAATAGCCACATATATCTGGCGACTTGGAATGATGTGTATAATTAGTATAGAGAGAATTGCATTTTGCGCGCAGATAGAAGGAACGCGAGGAGAGGTTTTCACAGCATCACCCATCACATTGCAATCCCGATGCAAGCGCGTGCCCAATGAACCCATTCCGACACATGGTTACAGTTGGCCTTCAACGCCAGAGTGTTCGTTTAAAATAGGAGACCGACAGAGCGAGAAGAAACGGTGAAACTGCGATGGGAGGGCAATATGCAACACGACTCTTGGTATTGGCGCCGGGCACGGAGTAAGCCTCCACCGGGATATCTCTGACAGCTCTGACGGACCACGTCCACTCTGACAGAGTCATTCCGCCCGGACGGAATTATTTTTTGCTGATTTACCTTGGGGTGTAATCCTTATACGCATCCTGAGTGAAGCTTTAATCATTCTTCTCTTTATTAGTCTAGAAGTCACTAAGAGCTTTTATTGATTAGGACTTAGGGTGAATCTCCCGGTGTTACAATAACCCATAGAAAAGTGGTTTCTGGGATCCGAATGCATAGTATATTTGACGGATGGCAGTAAGAGCTCCTATCAACCTGCATGTTGACTACATTACTATGATATGCATACAATTTTGTTCGCTAAATACTATACAGTATGCTGCATTCAACGATACAGCCGAATACACTTTATTGCATGTTCCCAAGTAGGCTCTTAAGATGTTCTTAAGTACACAGCTGAAGACGATCTCAAATATGCTTCCAATTCCACTCAACCACACATTCCGAGCCTGCTTGACTCTATGCTCCCAGGTAAGCTCTCAAGAAGCATCCAAGTACACTTCAAGTATGTTCCCATGTATATCTCCAAGGACATTCTCAAGTACACTTCTAAGCATGCTCTCAACAATGCTCCTAATTGCACATGATGGTATACCCACACCCATATATACTCTTATGTAGGCTCTCAAGATGCTCTCAAGCATATTTCCAAGCATGCTCTCAAGTATGTTCCCAATTACATGACATGATACACTCCCAACCTACTTGGCTCTATGCTTCCAAGTTTACTCCCAAGAGGCAAGACACTCCCAATTTCACCTGACTATATGCTCCCATATATGCTTCTTGATATCAATTGAGAGACTTGAAGAGTTGCAGCCACCAGGTACCAGGAGGCAGATCATGGGTAGTGGGTAGTAGGGGGCATATCGTGGCAGAAATCATAATGTCAATCAATATTACAGGTTGAACTATATCTTTATTGTGCCCACCGCAATGAAATCTTGCCATGCCTCATAGTTACAGTATTGACAATCACAATTTTAGATTTGGCAGAAAAAGTAGAAAATTAGATCTTAGAACTCAGATGTTCTAGCAAAATCTACTGCCTGCAGCCTACAGATTGTAGGTGTATGTGTGCACATTCAGTCCAGGGCTGATAGTGATAATGTCAATGGTATAATGGCCATGGTGATGATAGCAATGATGATAGTGTTGGTGATGGTGAACATAGTACCAGAAGCACTCAATCAAGTAGATTCAGTTCATCAACATTTGTGTAAAACCTTTCAATGACTCATAGATTTTCATCGGCAAAATGCATTGCAAGGACAACTCAACTTCTCACGATATTTGCATCTCTCAGCTGCAGCTCTCAAGTATTGCGCTGTTATGTAGTCATCATGCAGGCTCTGAAGGAGGCTATAAAACAGGCTGACAAGCAGAATATCAAGCAGGCTTCAGACTAGACTCTGATAAGGTGTTCAAATGCCAGCAGGCTCTCCAGTGGACTCTATACTGCTATAACAGCCATGTAGTTAACACAGGTATACCTCCATCTCTGGCCACCAGTCATATATAGTTTCACTAAGTGTACTGTAGATGACAATGGACTGCACATTGTGCAGAGGTCCACGGGAAGCTTGCTATGAGTTGTGCATGTACCCAGGTACGCATAGTGCAGGCTATGGTCAATTTGTACTTTTACTGATGTATCATTTTACCACACAATGAAATACACACTTTATTCGTTCCAGCTCTTGGTTACATGTACTCATGTTGAGCTTTATTGATCCATGCAATATGTGTGGTTCCTCAAGGCTGCATGTTCTGTCAAATCCTGTCACCATATTCTTATGCTTCTTGAGCTAGAGCTGCTCCCTCCAGAATTCCCTTACAACGCTGCAAGATGTATGGTGAAATGTTGATGATAGGCCTTCAACCTTCTAGATCCACTGAGTCACGACTGAAAATCCTAGGGTATATCACTGGCAGTCGAGTAAGTCATAGAGCCTTACTCCTTTTGCTTCTGTGGTCTCGATTCCTTTCTCCATTCCTCTTCTGCACCATACAGTCCCTCAACAGAAACAACCAACAGAGTGGCTGGATAGTCTATTTAGTAGACTATTCACCTCGATACAGACAGTCATTGATGTGGAGGGTGGCATGGCACCATATATGTGGTATTTGGTAGAGAGACCAGGTGGTGCATTCAACTTTTTTCCTTCACACAAATCAAGTCATAGATGTTACTAGATTATCTTTACATGATCTAGCACAGCGAAATGGCTGCCAGGACTTGATATCATATGTGGAAGTGTGCCCAACTTTTCGTACCCTCCAAGCACTTGACAGCCAGGGGTAAGGTATTCCTGGGATGATCTATCTTGGTACCTCCAAAGGGCGGCAAAGCCGCCACCGTAACTTGTATTGTATACATTTCCTTGTAGACTAGCTGTCTGTCTCCGCCCAGGAGAGAACTTGAAGCGAGTTTGCGAGTGACGAACATTCTAGAGACGTAAGCAATATTAGCTGACAATTATAAGAAAATCATTAAATTTCTGACTAGGGTCTCCAACCTCGCTCATCGAAGTTGCACGTTGGGTACCTGTTACGTATCCCGCAGAAGACAAATTTCCCTCAAACGCAACCCCACTATCAGCGACTGTCATAGTATCATGAAACAAGGCTCCCATAAGCTAGAGTAAGCATGCTTTAGCCATTATACCTCATGGGGCTGAAGTTTTTGCTTTTCCTAAAATCGGAGCTAAATCCTTCTTTGAACCTAACCACAACCACAACGACTAAAGTTTTTAAAAGAGGAAACGTGGTTATCACCAGCCAACATAGATGGTGCTCGAACAAAAATTTCTAGGTGCGTTTTTTACATGTGTTGGCGAATAACAAAGGGACGATTTAGACCATACTTTAGGCATGATGCAAGTTAGTCAGTACATAGAGTAGCGAAGTAACCCCATGGAAATATTGCATAAGCCGCATATTATGATAGAATTACATCGTGCTCTAGGACAACCATTTCAATCCGTGCATAACTCCACCAAATGCAATCTTTATAACTATTCTATAACCGCTATGAACCTGTCATTGCCCCCCCCCCCCCAATTGCACCTCTTACAACCACCGAAATTCCTCACGACGTTCCAAGCTTCCCCACACCCGCATTCGCCATAACGTGTGCCTTGACACTAGTGGCCGGAATGGCGGAGACCACTGTCGCCCCCGAAAACGCCTTTAGAACCGCAGAGTCGGCGTAACCCGGGAAATTGCCGCAGGAGATAAGTACATTCGCCTCGCAGCTGCGGCCGATGGCGCTCTGGCATCCAGGGCCAGCTTTGTTGTAGACCGCACCACCTTCGTTCGGTGTCGCAGCGGTGATGGGCGTCTTCACGTTCTCCCACACGTTACCTTCCATCAACACCTTGCCGCCCTCCGCAACGTCGAATGAGTGTCCGCCGATATTGGAGAAGTAGTTGTTGACGGCATGCATGGTGGTATCCCCATTTCCGCCGATTCTGGGAGCACGGCCAGAGACATTGTGAATATAGTTCCCTTGGAGAGTAACCTTGTCCTTTGCACCGTAGAACAGCAGAGTCCAGTAATGTTCATTATTGCAAGTCGCAGACCAGGATGTAGTCCCGTCGTACTCGTTGTTAGTGATAGAGACGCGGCCGGCAGCGACATATCCAGTTACCAGCATTTGTCGGCCAATAAGCGAGAATTTGCAGTGGTCGATCCAGACCTTGTCGGTGCCTACGAGCGTGATCGCGTCACCTCCCCAAATGTATTGCGGGTTGAGATCCGTGATGTGGATGTTCTGGATAATCACATTTGTGGCGCCGTTTGCGAGGCGCAGACCCACACCACGGAGGACGCCGGCACCGCCGATACCAACAATGCTCTTGTTGCTGCCGACGGCGAGGGGTACGGTTCCGGCTTTGTCGTAGGTGACTTGAACTTTAGGGGCTGAGGCGGAGCACCAGTTATTCGCGTTGATTGCATCCTGTCCGCCGTTTTTCGGGCAGGTGTTGCTGGTGGGGCGGCAGCCAGTTGCGGTGGTCTTGCCAGAGTATCCAATGAAACTGTACTCCTGTTGCAGACGTTAGACAGGATGGAGAGGTGGAGAGGTGGAAATATACCTTTTCGAGGACAATTACGCGAGGAGTCGAATCGGCGAGCAAAGATTTGAGTCTGCGAAGTTAGAATGGTGGGTGTGTGGTTGGGAGTGGGAGTGGGAGGGGTACTCGTCGAGTGAAGTTGGTGACTGCGGGACAGCATCGCCACCACCGGTAGTTCCTGCGGCGAATCCGGGGGCTGTTCCAATGACCCTCTGTGCAAGAGCTGCAGGAAGGGCTGAGAGTATGGCGGCGAGAAATACGAAAGAGACCATTTTGAAAAGGACAGGATATATACGACGTATATCGTCACAGACTTGCTGGACTTGAAATGAATGATAGGAATCTCAAAAAACGAGCGAACAAACAAACGAAGGAATGCGGTGGATAACGAACAAGAACCAACATCATCCTGAGAAAGGCGGCGTCTTATAGATATGATGCGGAACACCTGAGGTGGCATGCCACAACCATCCTTCCGTTTCAGGCGCCGCTCCTTCCTGGTCGGACAATTATCCGCCTCTATGTAGCTTGTCCTTTTCATCGCGAAGTCACGCTATTAAGCGAATTTTGATAACTCAACAACCACCCAATACCTTGTAAAGCCGAAAACGTAAGGGTCTTCTGCAAGTGCTTGGTAGATGCAATATTCTGGCCATTTGGATGCTGTTTGTGATCGTGGCAGGTGAATACAGTTTGCGCAGGCGGTTTGGAAGTGCTGCCTGCACAGTAACATTGAGCTGTCATCAGCGAGCGCACAGTAGAGCGGGGTTCCTACGATACAAAACGCAATATATCCGCAACTGGCTTGTGTGTGCTGTGCACTCGACGTGCCGTCGTTGGGCCGGCGCGTGGACTCTTGCCAAATTATTTTCCGGCAGCAGTGCACGTGCGCTCACTCGATATGATCGTACACTTTGGAATCCTCAATCTGTAGTAGGGAAATGAAGAAGGGGTGTGCATAGCAAGGGCGACTAGTGGGTGGGGAGTGGTGAGATCGCGCACCGAGGCCTGTAGCTGTAAGGCCTGAGAGCAGGGCAGAAATCGCCTACGGGAGGCGGGGAAGTGGCTTGCACTAACTGACTTGAGAAATACTAATACCTTCGAAGCGCGCTCACAAAATTCACTGCCGCCTTATTGCGTCGCTGTCGCCTATGGAGCCTTACCCACAGCGGACTGCTATTTACGGAACGCTATATTCTCAGATGGGCTGTTTGCCCACGGAGGCAAATGGGGCATGACAAGCCTTAGATTTGGGAATGCTGACCACTAGACTAAAAGCAGCAATCTCGCATATGGGCATCCGCCCAACTGAACAGATCCATGTTAAGGCGCCCCATAGTTATATAGACGCGGAACTCATTAAATGATCTCTCATCGTGGATAACGCGGATCAGATCAGCGCACAGAATAATTCCGCCAACTAGTATCTAGGGTCGGGCCGGTCCGGCATGGATTGTGTTTAATGTGGAAAGTCCGGGATCCCCGAACCCAGGTTCAGTGCTGGCGATGGGGCGCAGCAATGGGACGCGCAAGGTAGAGACATATTGGTGGCTATCCTACTCTAAACTAGGTACAAGCGCAGTAGCAAAGTGAATGGTGAGTGTAGGTGAGTTTGTATAGATGACTGGGCTCCAAGGCTTGTTTGGTTTGTGTCCGACCACGGCACGCCTTTTCTAACCCAACATAATTAATACAGGCTCTAGACAATGAGCATCCTTCATCAAATCTCACCTCATCCTTCACCATGGCAAGAAAAAACATCGCAAGTCTTCAATTCACGCTGCCCCTTGCAGCGATAGCCCTTGTTGCAATTCTGCCCTACTTATTTTGACGTCCACCTGGCTCTCGTGGTCGTATCTATTGCGCCGCTCAAAAGATCGTGCTTTTGTCAGAACTAGAGTGTTTCCAACAATTCATATCCCGGCACCTTATCCTTTTCTAGCTATTAAGCGAAAACACTAAGCGTTCCTTAGCTGCATAACCCCTCTACCTCCCCCCTAAGTACAGTGCAGTGGCTTGGCGTCAGCCAACCTGCCGTAAGGGTGTACCGCTGCTGTAAGTTACATATAAGACGTTATCAATAAAATGTGCCTCTATGGGTATCTAGATACTCGGCACTCTAGCAGAGGACATACCAAAACTTCTATAGTCTCGGAACCTTGCCTGTACTATACTTTGAGACTACTGTAAACTGAGTTATACCCATGTCTGCACAATCCCCATTCTTTGGTCGGCCATAGACTTGATCTCCCTGCCTCTCTCTACCTAATCTTCACTAAAAGAGAGTATGCACCAAACTGAAGGATGAAGAGAATTGAAAAGTTCAAAGATGCATCGATGGCAATGTATGTTTAGGGTAAAGACAACCCGCCCGACAAGGCGTCGGGAATTACTTTAAACTATACGCTAACTGAAACTTTGCTATACCTTGTCACATCCGAGATCATGCGACATCACTGCAGGGTTAGGCTCGGATCTGCTGGTTAAAAGCTTGAGAGAGTGAAACTGCTTCTGATATTAGAGTTGGTACACCTGGTATGACTTGACTGATAGGGGTAAAATGGTCTTCATTCTCTCGCTCGGCGAATGGCGCAAGCACCTGAAATCACCACGAGACTAGCGGTATATGAAAGTGAGTATATACCCACCTGCGCGTACTCCTAATCGCTGTGAGCCATCAGAGCGAACCAGATTTACAGATCAAAGTTTCAAATAGCACAGTATTTGTCGCTAGAAGCATGTGCTGCATAATAGCAACTCTCGGCTCCGCTTCATCGCTGGCAGCACTTTGGTGGAATTTTGACCTCCTACGCACTCGACTAGCAGTAATTTACTAACCAGAAGAGAACGCGATAGTGTTATGCGAAGATGGACCCGCATAAAGAACAAGATACCATTTCAGGGTCACCTACCGTTCTCGAGGGAGAGCGGTAACAACTGCCTGAACGATGGATGGCCTGAACTTCGGTTGACTTCCTAGTCTAACCAAGACTTCTACCTGCCTTGATTGAAAATTCAACTAATGTGTTGATGGGCGGGAAAGTGCCCGTGGACAAGAATGGGCAACCTTCTAATTACGGCCGTAATGGAAAATTGGACAATATGTCACGCGCTCAACGGATAGATTTAGCGTATTCCAAGTACGCAAGCAAACAACAAATGAGATAGGCTAGCTTAAGGAGCCTCTCTCCTTCGTAAGCGCTAGTTCAGGAGTCAAGTTTACAACTGGCGAAAACGTTGGGATCGAGCTAATAGTACACAAGGCGGAATGTCCAGAAAGGGAGCTGCAACTTCTCCGGCTCAATTCTGTATGAAGCACACTCACAATTTTCCTGAACACTTTGTCATTCTATCTGGACTCAAACACCAATCACAAACGTGACCCTCTAGGTTCTGCAGCGGAACCAATACACTTGATATACGCTGGCAATTTCTGGGTGTTTTGGCGACCACTCAAGTTTGGGGTTATAACTTATGACGTTGAGTAATGTTGACTGAGTATGTGCATCTGATGATTTTGTAGTTATCGCATTTATACATATATGTTCCGACCCATACGCCAAATATTTCCGTAGGCTTACAGGTCGACCCATATGTCAATAGGACAACTTGGTGTGCTAGTCAACCCATTGGCCGAACGGTCGACCGGTATACCAAGTTGACCTGTTTGGGCATCGACCGGTGCACCAAGTTGACCAAATGCAAACCAGAGGGTACTGTTATTTTCTACAACAACTTTTCTAGGGAACCGTGAATAAGACAAAAGGAAGTTCAGACATAGAAGAAATTACTCGCACTTTCAAAACCAAAATAAGAAGTCAATTACAAAAGTTTCCATTGCTCCACCAGGGGCCCGGGCTAGTACACACCCTAGAGTACAAGCATTCACACCATATGACTGATCTTCCGCTTCCTCCTCCTCCTTCTCCTCCTCCTCTTCCTCTTCCTCTTCCTTCTCATCTTCCGCTGCTTCTTCTTTGCCCTCAGCGAGGATAGATGCTGCAAGAGCAGAGCCTGCAGCGGCAACAGTGGCAGAACCTGAAGTGGAGGTAGATATTTTAAATTGTGTAACGTGATACGGATAGGGTCACGGTGCAGCGATAGAGATGGAGATGGTAACTTAAAGATTGTGATAAATTGGCTGCGAGGTTTTCGTCGCTATTCCCAACCTCCTCCCCAACCTCCTAGTTGGCATATGGGTCGACCCATAGGCCTACGGAAATATTTGGCGTATGGGTCAGAACATATACGACACTAGAGAGTGTGTGGGAGTGATGTACTGCTGTACGGCATTTAGAGGAGTGCAGTAATATTCACAGGTGGAGCGACGCCTAATGGGTGACATTTTCGATAGGACAATGGAAATGACATTGATAAGATACCGTAAAAACTCCAAATAAGGGGCGTGCACCCTATTCCAAAGTGTGTCACACAACAACCGGCAAGCCCAAACATATACATCAGACGCTCATATATCGTCCATCCGATATCTTTAGTTGAAGACTTCTGAAAGCTATCACCGACGTCGACTCGTTGTTATACAGAATGGTCCAAACTAGCGGTATTGCTACTGTTGAGCCTTATTTGCAAGTAAGCCCTCTTCCTGAGACTCCACGGTAAGTTAAATGTGATGGGGCTTAGAACAAATTCGTGTCTGGCTGGTGTTGCATTCTATGGTGAAGTCGAAGTCTCTTGAACTATCTAAGGGAGAGCCTATGCCTTTATATACATGAAGAGTCTGGAGATCCTACGGAGATGATAGAGTGGCGAGTGGCGGGTAGCGAGTGAGTCTGCATGTATGAGTCTACGTGTATGAGCCTACTCGGCGACTCAGTATCGGCGACCTCATTCCAGACCTTACAGTAACAACTGGCTGAATAGCAGTGTCGAGTGATGTATGATGAGGATCCCCAATGCATTGACCGTCAACTCAGCACGTGAGCGGATCTAACCGAGTGCTATCTAATCGCATCTAGTTAATCGCATCCATCAGTCTCTTGTCTCTGACGTCAATCGTCATCGCTATCTCATGTACTCAATAATTCCCTAGCTTTCACGCTGATACACTCTTGATCTGATTGGGTTGTTTACGGATAATTGAATTAGACTGTTGGAGATGGCATGGGGCGGGGATATCTCATTCTCAATCCGTGCTGTACCTAATGCATGACTGAGAGAAAAGATGGCGGAGCATATCGATATATCTCAGGGTAGATGACCTTATATCCATTATGTTCAAAGTGTAATAAACTGTACATTAAATTCGCAATTCCATTCACAGATGCTCATTCAGTTCTCCCAAAGCTCAGATACCTGCCCCCGACCCGAGGTAGTATCTCGTCGTTCACCTCCCTGCGTCATTCGCCTGACCGTCCAGAATGCTGGTTATCTGCCTATCCCCAGCTGGACCTGATTAGTGATATGCTTAGAAGCCATTTCTCTTGGCAGTGCTAAAGCTGGTGTAGTGGGAAGTTTGAAGTTTCCTGCTCCAGTTCTCGGCATCCAACCCACTGAACCTCGAGCTGCAGGATCTCCTGAAATACTTCGTAGAAATTTCAAGGTACAAGGCCACTTCCGCGGCGAGACCCACGCTGTGTCCCAGATTTACATGTTTCCACACTCCAGGCCTCTTGATCCATTCCTTCACAAATCGCTTCTTCTCGCTGGTACCTCCCAAACCACGCTCAATGGTCGTAGTTGTAAACTGTGCTTAATTGATCCGCCCATTTTTAGACTTCGTTAAAAGCACACAAGCCCTAGCAAAGTCAGATACTGCCCAATAGTGCTTCCAACAGTAGTAATACCTGGATGCGATTCACACCTGAGCTTTGGCTCCGTCATCTGAATTCAGAGTGAGCTCAGCCAATTGAAGTTTTATTAATCGGCACGATTGAACGGTCTAAGTCAATATGTTAGAATGTCTTCTTCCGCGGAGTAGCCGAAAGTACCTCTTCAATTGTTTGACATCTTTTCGACACGCAGCGTTCAACGATCCACCGAGTCGTACGTAGGTCATTCCATGTGACCACAGCTCATTTCCTAAGAGGTTCAATGTCCTTGTCTAGTAGAAGAATACAATACTGCATGTTCCACATCAGATTGTTGTCCACAAACATGGGGCGTGGGCGCTGGAACCCACCTTTTACCATCCGCGGTCGTCACACTAATTCGATTTATAACTGCCGAGATCTTTGTAGAAAACCTAGGTTGGGAACTGTAATCCATGTCTACCGGAGATCCATAGCCCGAGTCTGCTTCTGGTGTGGCAATGTTTGTCTCTTCCGCCACAGGCTTCCTACACAGTGGACATATTATGACCCCACTGCCATCCTGTTCAAGGTTTAGGCAACTTTGATGGAGAGATAGACACTCGGTGCATCATGTATGGAAGCAGGAAGCAGAGTTCTCGGCGACTGGACATTGTACGCGTTGGGTGGAATTTTCAACCTTACCAAAACAATGACTGCATGTCGAATTTTCTACCTTCATCGATGCGGAAGAATGTATAACAGCCGGGAGATTTCTTGAGTCGAAATTCGGATTAATTGCTCCAATATCAAATGTAGAGTGGTTGCAAAAATAAATGAAGTCGAAGAATGGCGTTTAGGATGCACTGGTACGCGCTTGAGGCCTTTCCTGCGCAGACCAAAGAGTCGATCACTTTTCGGGATGTTTCAGTGATATTGCTATACCGAATCCGTTCCTCAGGTGATAGTTCTAGGATGCGAATTTTCTCTATTATATCTGGAAGCGCCTGTAGGACCTCTGTCATTCGCTGTAGACAAATGGAGCTCAATAGAATGTGAAGGTTTTGTAGGCCACTTAGGTTGTTGGCCTTGAGTAACCCGGAAATGTACTTATGAAAACTTTTGTCATCATCAAAAGGAGAAAGGCGGAGGAATCGGAGGAGGGATTGGAGGTTATTGAGTTTGTTTTGGATGGGAGTCCCTGTGAGACACCAGCGACGTCCTGCAGATAGGCTGTAAATGGCTTCAAATTGTTTCGTTTGGTGGTTTCGTATGACATGCGCTTAAAGGGACTCTCAAGAAGCTAGAAACAGACGATGGCGGTGACGATCAGTCATACCTTCATCAAGCATCAATCGGAAAATGCCAATGCTCTCCAGTGGAGGATCGCTGTTTGAGTGATCACAGGTTAGTGTAGAATATGTGGTGAGGATAATGTCGAATTCCTTAAGTTTCATAGGATCCACGATCTGGTTGGGGCCATGATATCGATAGACGGAAATTGGACCCTTGGCCACATGCCTATACGGATTAACATTATGTCTATGGATAGAGGATTGAACGGCCGTGATACTTTTCGATCTCTTCAAACAAATTTGTCAGCAGTATCGATAGTCAGCCAAGTCGATGTGCACAAGAGAATGGAGATATACATACAGGATAATGGCATCACTATCAAGGTCGTTTTTGCGGGATATTTTCGATTGATTCCATTAACAAGAGATATAGATAGCGCACATAGTGATCTATCACCTGGCATCACATTGCTTCTTGCTGTGTCCAAAGATCCAAGTATCGTGGCCAGAGTAGTTAGTGATTTTCCTAGGCCCATTGTATCCGCCAATATATCTCCATATGTTGGCTCGGGCAAAAGTTCAGGTTTAGATCCTGTGATTTATTGCAATAACTAACACCAGGGTTAGGGAATGGGCAGCACACATTGATAACGGCGACATCAACACTCACACTGTTTGGCCGTGATAAATTTCTTGCTCCGATAATGTCTGCTGACTGTAATAGTTCCCATGCTCCAAATTAGTCATGAAGGTTACCCCTTCAAGCTGGTGCCTGTAACACCACATGAGCGTTAGTATGTGAGCGGAGGCACTGGTATCACATGCAAATTCGTAGTGATTCTGCGATCAATAGTGGTCTTAGAAAGCCCTACATTGGCCAATGAGTCAAGAATACCCGCAACAGAATTATTTAGCGAGTGGTGCTGTTGGAGGCTCGAGGGTTCTAACCTAATCAGGGGCGTAATCTCGTGTTCGAGTGAATACGGTAACCTAAACTAGAAATTTATTTGGGGCTGTGGATTTTTTGGTGGTAACTACTTGAGTAGCTCACACATGAATACTGACGTATGTAGTTGGGAAGGCAACGGAGTATTGACAACCAGCCATTTGATACATATTTCAGCCGCATGCTGGTTGCCTGGAGAATTGACTACCCCGCACCCACCCCTCATTTTGCTCGAAGCCATGAGCTTCAGATTGATCTTTTGTACCTGGATTCAAACGCTAGCCACCAAGTCAAATCTTTCAAGAGGACCTCTCAAATGTCTCTTAACAACCGAGCCTCCACTACAAGCGCATTTAGTCCGGCGTTGTCAAGGTTCAAACTTTCGCTCCCGGCTGATGAAGTCAACGATTTTTAATTCACTTCTCTCTGGGATGTTGAGGATGTGATAGAAAATATTCAAGAAATCAGAAGGCTACAAAAACGATTAAAAGTGTGAACAGATTGAAGCTATTCCTAGAGGCCATCGATCAGTATGGGAAAGTTGTTGACGTGTTTGTGAATGTCTCAAGTGTAGTGGCATTCGTTTGAGTAAGTGACAATTCTTCACATGGCGGGCTTGTATGTATAATATACAAATATCTGAGCCTAGTGACATCTATTTGGAGTAAAAACTCCCGATATAGCGACCTGCTAACGATAGCTAAGGGGCCACTTAAATTTCTTTTGTTGGTGAGTACCCGACAATTTACCACGAACAGAAGCAGCTAACGAGAATCCGAGGCTGCTACAAATGTTGTACAAGTGTTTGGCACTGTCCTTGACGCTTATGAAAGTCTAGGAGAGAGAATTCTGCTTTTGACGCAATATCAATCTCTATTTGACCAACCTTTGATGCGGAAAGTTCTAGTCCTCATTTTTGAAGATGTCCTCGAATTCCATCGTGAGGATCTGAAGATCTTTAAAAGGCGAGGTAAGATCAATTAACTACTTCATAGATCTATTTTTCTCTCACATACCATGATGTTGATTATGGACAGCCTGGACTATCGTGTTCACAGCACTGGAAAGACTTTGGGACCAGATTCGAAAGAATTCTGGACAGCCTGGAACGGCATTCTCGCCTCATCGAATCTCAAGCGTCACTTGAAAAGTTTGAGATGGCACAGACTGCACGACGGCAGACGGAGCACAACTTTAACGAGCTACGGAAGGCCGAAAAGGAGCGGCAGATGATATCTGTGACCAAGTGGCTGGCGCTCTCAGAAGTGCATCAAGACCAGGAAAGATTCACGGCGGTAAGACGGCCCTACCCAGGATCTTGTGGCTGGGTATTCAAGGATGCTACCATGAATACCTGGCTCGGTTCATCTCAATGGAAGCATTCAGGGCTTTGGATAAACGGGATTCCGGGTGCTGGTATGCAAGCAAGCGCTATGCCTGGCCACGACTGGCTGAAGCTGATCAAAATTCAGGGAAGACGATACTTGCATCCACAATCATTGAACGACCGCAAGAGGACAAAGAAGCATGTGTTTGCTTTTCTTCTGCAAACATGGCGATCCAGCAGGAATTCATTTCATTCAATCGGTCGGACATTGCTGGTGCAACTCATGCATCAGAACGACGGACTACTCCCTTGTATATATGAGCGTCAAGTCACAGGCTATGAAATGACGCCAGGCACTAGTGCTACATTAAAAGACTTATTGAAAGTTGGTATGGGAGATTCAAGAAAAATGTACGTCATAATTGATGGTTTAGATGAATGCGAGAAGTCGGAAAGGTCCAAAGTCCTTGCGTGGTTGGGGTCTGTCACTACGGCAGATGGAGACCCAACAATTAAAATGGCAGCATTTAGCACCGATGAGCCTGACATCAAACGGAAGCTCTCAAAGTTTCTGGAAAAAGGCTCGAAACGGGAGATATCGAAGAAGACCTCCAGATTTATTTGAAGTTACAGGTTGTTGAGCTCAAAGAGAAGTTTGAGTTGCTAGATGCAATATCCGAGCCAACCATTCAAACTATTCTCGAACGAGCAAAAAGTTGATTTTCCCAATAGAGAACTGAAGTATAATCATTTCTGACGAAAGATAGACATGTTTCCGTACGCTTATTTAACGATAGAAAACTTGCTTATTCAACCTACGAAAGCTTCCTTTGAAAATAAGTTGCAGCCGCATGTTTTCCTGCCGGCCTAGGTCAAGCGTTACTTGAACTGATAGATCAATGCTATCCGGATGCTAATTAAGCATTACATATAGGTATGACCGAATAGTCGGCCATATATATAATAGTCTCCATCAGCTCAAAAACGTCAGACGGTGTCCCTTTTAGGATGGGTTGTGTGCGCAAAGCGACCCCTGACTTGGAATGAAATCCAGGGAGCAGCATCTATAGATCTTAAGGCGGAGCAGGTTGATCACGAAGGCAGACGTCTTCGGGACGACATCAACGATCTTTGCGGCTGTTTGGTAGAAATTCAAGCGGCGCCGTGTAACTTGTACACACCACGGCCATGTTGTAAGTCTATTTCTAGACTCTTCCAAAGTAGAACAAAACTGACTATTATTTTACAGTCACCTCGTCAATCAAGGACTTGTAAAAGTGGTCGCTGAAGAAATGAACCTCGCCAGTCTCTGCGTGCGGTATCTTTCGTTTGAATACTTTCGGGACAATTTATCTAGTCGTACTGTGGTATCATATTGCACCAGCGGCATTTACATATTCCTTGAATATGTGGCTGTTTATTGGATATCTCATGTCGAAGCTTTCAATAATATCTCCGATGAGTATAATAAGGAGAACGTCTATTCCCTTGCCCAACAGGTAGGAGCGCTTCTCAATCTATATTGGGGGGACTGGGAAATGAGTCCAATTGTCTCGTGCACTATCAAGGGGCGTTCCAACCTTTCGAAAAACATCCCGTGTTTACCCAGCTCAGTGAAATGGCAAACGAAAAACAGCTAGTATTGGAATTGGGCGGGCCTTTCGGCCTGGGTAGCTTTACCTTTCGCGTGAGGGCAGAACTCGAGCATCTCTCTCATGAAAAGCAATACCTGGCACCCTTGATGACTTACTACGGAACGAAGTTATTCAAATGCACGTGTTCTCATTGTATGGATTTCCACAGGGGTTTCTCCTCCAGCGCAGCTTGAAATCAACATCTGTCACAGCATGAGTGCCCTTTCAAGTGTTCACTCGCAGGGTGCCCTCGTTCAAATCTCGGTTTTCCCTCCAAACGTGAATTTAATTCTCATCTATCAATACACACCCCGAACAAGTCGATAAGCCTAGTGTTATCAACTTCTCTGATGCATCGTTGCTACAGACTACACAGCCGAGCCTCCAGGATCTCCAAGACCTACGAATGCAACTTCTGTTGCTGGAGCAGCAGAACAAGAATCGACGAACGCAGACCGAACAGGCCTGGCAGGCACTGGATCTGCGCAGGAGCAAGCCCGGGGACGGAGTCAATGTCAGAAGCACTTAGCCGTCGCCCCTGCTGCCATCTAATACACCCTTACGTCCAACCAATTCTGGGGTCATAATTCAAATAATATTACTCTGGGAGCATGGCTTTATTAGAAACAGAATTGGCAGGACTCGCATACATAACTCCGATCATGTGCACTGAGTTCCCTGCTATCCGGGATCTCGAATCTCAATGGCAAGATGATTTTCAAAAAGTGATTAATGAACCCACTTACGACCGTTTGCAATCCTCCTGTGGTGATAAAACTCATGTGGGGACGGTTTAAGTTAAACGTAAGCAGAATTGCAGCTGTTTAGGTGTCAGTAGGCTTCTCTGGTTTTACTGTATTTGGATCTTTGTATTGAGTGTGGGCGCAGGGATGTCTGCACTGGCTTTCTCGCTTCTGATTGATGTCGGGGTCTCGCTATCGCGTTGAAACGCCCCTCTAGATCTTGCACAGAGTCTCTGTGACTGCTCATATCGTTTAACTACTTTAGTGAATATCATGGTGGAGATCCACCAACCACATTTTGAACTTGTTTAGAAGAATATATGTATTCAGCCGCTTGCGGCCATTGTATAAATGTTGTAAATTACGTTACCACTCCGATTTCCATAATTTAGATAGATAAGATAGGATACTAGGTGATGCAGGGGAATATTATACTGGTCATGTAATGTATCATTTGAACTTGAATAAGTCCCATGGTGCGTTGTACAGAAGTTAGACTGATTCCAATGAGTTATAATAATGGATGGATGTGTATATAACCAGATTGTTTGTATCTCAAATAAAATTCTTAACACTATTCTTACATTCTACTATCTATCTATCTATCTATCTATCTATCTATCTATCTATCTATCTATCTATCTATCTATCTATCTATCTATCTATCTATCTATGTACTCTCTTCTAAGTGTAAAGGCGCATACCGCCGCGTACGGCTTCGTATGAACACAAATGGTACTTAGCAGATACGGGTGCACATGGTGAGCGAGTGAGAATAAGTGTAGAAGTAAGTTCCATGGTAGTCGTCTGTATAAGGTGGTAGTTACCTAGTGTATGACATCGTATGTGCCCATTCCGGTAACCCTAACAACTAATGCTTGATGACGCCATTACATTATCCTCTCTTTTAGGGCAGAACTCCCGGCTGCCTGTTGCGACAATGAGGGGAGAACCTTGTGCATTAGTTATAGTACGACGACTATCTAGGTACAGGACTAAAGGTCCAAGATGCGTAGGGAAAAGGAAGAGTAAAGTGTGCAGTCTAAAAGAGCAGTCGCAAACCTTAGGCCCTATCAACACTGCCAAAGCATACAAGATGGGAATCAAAAAAACAATCATCCACGTACATCCTGGTACAAAACCATAGATCGGTGCCGCTCGGGCGCCCTTTTGGTGGATCAGGTGCATGGGGAAACTCCACCTCCACTTGACTGAGATTCAGAGGTGGTAAAGGCTCACGAACGTGATCACCTGCTGGAAGAGAACTTCTAACAGGGATCATAGCATTCCCACAATATACATCAAATTAATGAACCCTTAGAGTTAAGAAAGAAAGACTACTGGTGGTAAATGGCTGGATCTATGATGTGAAGACTGGCTATGTAGGAATTTGCGGACTGTGTGATTTCTTGTGTTAGGGAGGCTGTAGATATGAACCAAGATATTAAGATATGTGGTTACTTGCACAATTGGTGGGTGGAAAACTCGTCTGTTGTCTCCTGTCTAAAGTCTAAGGGACGAGAAAAGGAGAAAGCTGAAAAGGACACGAAGTCTACAATGCTATATTGAGAATGGCAACTTACGTAACAGCGAAGCAGTCACATAATGCCGGTCGATGATCTTGGGCGAAAGTACATGCATATAATAAAACCCCGAAAACTGAGTCTGAGGTTCTGAATGCAATATCCCATCTTGAGCGCGATAGTTACCCGCAGTCGATATAAGCATCTTTTTTTGTCCTGCCCAGACACAAGCTAGCTAGCTCGTGCCTCGCTTTGCCACCAACACAGAGAATAGAAGCAAATACTTCGTACTGCTTCAGTTAACCCTGAAACCTAGAAAGGTAGGGTCATCATATACCACAATATTCTCCTGAAAGCTGATAAACCGGGCAGCAAATTTGCGAATTCAGTTTCACAAACATTCAGAATATACATCCGTCTTTGGATACTAGGTGTTTAGATGTTCATAGAAACATTTGACGGTTAGGTTTCTCTTCGATGGTAAGGATGCCATGAATACAGTCTCATATACATGCAGATTTGATCCAACACCCCCTCGGATTCCCATCAAGTGAAGTCCAACACCTAAGGAGACCTCATAATCAGGTTCTCGTTGTTACCAGCTGAAACGCCAAAATAAAATGGGGGCGCAGAAATGGTTGATAAATAGATATACAAATACGCAAGGAATCTTGCATCCTGCGAGCCCTCATCGTAATAATAACTCTCCTTTCCGTTCGTCTTACACAACTAGTCCGCCGATCCCACCATTAACTCGCCGTACAGCGACATCCCCTTGCAAAAGCCGTAAGCCCGCAATAGTGTTTCGTCCCCAATATTAAGCTAGCATTACGGATTCTCGCTCCTAAGACGCGCGAATACAATCAACCTCAGCTCGACATGCAAGACCCACGATAACCGCCGTACTCACGTCAACCTCAGAATAACACATTGATACGTCGGCAGGTTTTTAGCACATCCAACCGGACCATAGACGTAGTAGTTTAAGGCCGCATCGTGGCACGAAGTCCCATCATATGTTGCTAACCATATCCTCTCGACGTTACTATTAACAGACCGTCCGCCGATCGCGAGCGAGTGGTCGACGTGGGAGCTACTCAGTGTTAGTCTCAAGCGGGAGGGGGGGATAAGGTAGAATAACTCATGGTTTTGCTCTAGGTAGATGAGGTTCGGGTAGGATTTTCCACTCCCGGTACAATCGGTAGATGCATACATCCTATTCCACACCACATTAGCCTCCCGTCCCTGCAGCAACCGGGCAAAGATGGGACGCACGTAACACCGATGTCGGACCCACGCCGGCGTAGGTCATCCGTGCGTGCATTCTGGGCTGCATGCCAAAGTGCGTACTTGCTGTCGCCATCAAAGGTAATTACCCCTCGATCGTCGGAGGTGAAATCGTTTGGTGAGGGTCCGAGAGGGTCGATGCCGAGCTCCTTGCACTTCTTGAATGCGTCTTCTGCGTAGTCGTTGGAGAGAGTTATTGATCGCTCGCAGATGGGGAGGTTGGAAGAGCGCCGGAACATGGAAGGTAAGTTAGCTGCGCTAACGATGGTGAGAGATGTCAAGGCCACGAAGAGGGTGGCGGAGAATTTCATGGTGGGTATATTAGGGGGTGTCGAGTGTGGTGTTTTCTGTTGGAGAGAAACTGACGGATGGTGGATGCTTTTATGTCGATTACCCGAGGCAGATACAAAGGTTGTAATTCGTCCCTCAAAGTCGGAATAGGCGTTGCGGTCATGGCGTTCGCAAGTAAGTTTTTCGTGTTTGAATCTAGTGATACACTGGGAGCAGCTTCAGGAGATTCCAAATCTCAGGACCGGCGTAGAGCAGTAATAACGTTCTGAGGCTATCTAATCTCACCTGTTGATCGAGGTGCGAGGTCATCCTGCGCGAGTTTCGAATGTCCCAAGACAGACTTCTCTGCAATCGCAACGTAATTGCTAGGGCCCTACGCCCCTGAGGATTTGGCAAAATCGGGTCTTGGAGAGCAGGGAATAAGGCGCAGCAGTTCGAAGCACACCCGTCGGTTGCTCTCGTCGGCTACTTTGGTGTTTGGTGTCAATATTGCATGCCGCATGGAAGCCCCGGGATGGCGAGATTAAGGCAGGGCCGTGGTCGGCAAACACACCGTGTGCCAGCTGAAGTATGCATCCAGGCATGCTGTCCTGAAGGCAAGTACTGCCAGAACGCTGTTGCACTACTGCATGCATTGTCCGCTAAAGAGAGCCTATTTCTGACAGCTCCAAACCCGAGCCTTGAGTTATTTCTCTTTTCGGCCGCAAATGCCGAAACACGGGTGAGACAGGGTGACGTGCAATTACGGTGCGGCTCTGCAGGGGCGACGCTACTCAGCTACACACACCTTCGACAACACACCTCACCGCCTAGTTTTGCCAAGACTTCCCCTTTTTTGGGCAGGTTGCGGTTTTACTTTGGCTTCATTATTGCATACCTGTGTGTGTCCGCTCACCTTTGGGGAGTGTATCTCATCTTTACATCGCTCGATACCACTCAGCATTGACACTGACCAGTAGTCCCCCACCTGGGGCGACTCGCCTTCTTTCAGTTGTTTTACGCCAGTTACAACGATTTACGACATGCAGTACTTCATCACTAGGGCATGAAAGCACAGCAGTTCAATGAAGAGTATTTCTGAGGACAGCATGCTCCGACCCACGACACTCGGAGAGGCTACAAAGACCTGCTTCTCAGGCACATGAGCACTAGCACTAGTACGAGTTGTTCCCATGGACGCATCAACCCACTTAAACAGCAAAAATCGGTAGACACATCACACAGCACTGTGCTTCCCACGGAGCACGGTTGGGGTATTCCTCTGCGATCACATCATATGGCACCCTGTGCTTGGCCAATGTGACACTGGATCCGAACAGTTACATTTCTGGGGGAGGACTAGAATATGGTGCCCTGGGGTAATGGGGGTGGGTGGTGGAAGAGGGGAGGGGGTGAATTTTTGTTTTTGGGTAGTGGGTGGGGAGCTCCGCCATCTAACCGGCTCGCCCGGAGGCGGAGGGGAATCGGTCTTTGTCATACTCTAATTAGAGTGAATACAATATGAACAAACAACAACAACAACGCTACTCAGCTCCCCTGTGGCCGGCGAAATTGGAAATGTTTAATTCCTGCTCCCATTGAGCCTAAAGTCCCCAGTATCGGCTCCATCCCCGAAGAACATAGCCGGTGCACTTCCGTTCGTGGCCTTGCGACTGCGACGGCTGTTCTGTTCTGTTCACTTGTTGCATGGTGATGGTGTGCGAAAAAAACCTCCACCGAAGCGAGCTGCACGACCAGCACAGACCGAAAGCTTTAATCATGACTTCTTAACACTCCATTTACGGGCTTGTTCCTTGTGTGCAATTACAGTCTCCAGGCACTACCGTTTACGATATTCGTCCTAACCTTTCAATCCTCCCAACCCTTCTGTACCCTAGCACCACAGTGCCCACCGCCGAAACAACTCAGTCTCCATGTGTTCCTACTTCATAATATTCTAATTGAGAACCCAGCGCCTTCACCACCGCACAAATCCCCTGCTCCAACGACTATCGTTACTAGTACTGCTATTCTCGCGTCTCTGCAAGTACGATGGCCCGAAACCCGGCATAGTTTGGAGATGTTCGATCTCCAGCAGGCCTGTTTCCATAGTCCCTTTTTCGCCTCCTTCTGATACACAACTGGGACATCCTGGGCTTCGGCACTCTTCAGCAACATATTTACTACTTCCTCCCCTCCCTCATTAGGATTGTACTCAATAGTTCCAGCGTCGGTCACTCGGGCCAATTGTACCGTGTGGTGGTTGTTCAAACCATTGGTTGCATTTAAGCCTTAGATCGTGTTCGAGTTAGTTTGGCATGTAACCCCAAAGTTCCGGCTGGTCAGTGGGCCGGCCAATGGCCCCACTGACCCCCGAGGATTGTCAAGATTAAGTTTAGTCCCGTAGAAGTGATGCTGCAGATTGCGAACGCGATGGGCCATGGCGCCGACCTCTCCACACCGTTTTAAATTTGAGACCGATGACCTGAGTCCCACAGCTGGAAAACTTTAGATGAGTGACCCGCACCTCTCTAACGAGTTCTGCATGTATCAAGTCTCCCTAGCAAACCTATCATTCCGATAACTAGAAACATATGTTCCCGAAGATTCGGTCGAAAAGGTAATTAACGGCTGTGACAAGCGGAGTGCCAACTCTAATTGCTTAGGTCCCCAGAAAGAATTAATTCATCCAAATTTCCGAGTAGAGCCCCTCAGTACATACGGCAAGGTCACAGACTCCGACCTCATTTGTCCCCAACCCTGCGCCAGTCGATGAAGTATGCCAACTGGCGGTTATCATTAGAAATCGCGAGGCTGTTATCCGCACGCTCGAATCTAAGTGCGTTATATATATAGCTTGATCTAGGAGTAAGGCTGGACACGTACGCAGCTGCTCTAGGTGGAAGTCAGTGCACTTAAGCTTTGCTACTACTCTAGTCGCATTCGCCTAAAACTGTGTGGGCACTCTCCAGATCCTGTCTCGTATTTTCCAAACGTACAATGCAATATTTAGCAAGCAAGCATTCGGTCCTCTTTACCCGTTCAACCGTCGGATGGGCGATCATCCAGAGGAGGTAGGGCCGGGATATTTCTTATGCTCATGAAAAAGAGTCTCTGGATGAGGGTTCTGGAGTCGAGCTTAGTTATCTGTGATTTCTAAACTCAACGGACCCTTAAGTATCCGGATATATAAAACCTAGCCCAGTCAGATAGAGTACTTACATGAAGACTATGTGCAAGTGGCCCGTATACTTGAGTAGAGTAAAGATGGAACTGAGCAATATACACTGTCACTCGCGATTCCTCACTATAATTATATAAACCGATGACTCGATACATGGCACTAAAGTGTTTCTACAGATATGAATTTTATCGAGCAACTGCTATCAACAATCAGCGGTGCAGTGTTCGACGGCATTCCCACTCTGTCATTTTCAGCGTGGTACTTAAATTATGGCACCTAACTCCGAATCGTTCGGGCCTTTGCTATTGTGTCCCTGCAATTCAGCATCCGCGGTGTACTGACAATTGCAGATAATACGTCCGCAGTCAGCATGAAATCAATATAAAATACACCAGTCAGCGCCCAAATGAGCTGCCACTATGAGCCTTACCGACTCGGGTTATCTCTTGAGGTCGGTATTCAGCACGTAGCATGCGGCGTTTACGATATACTAGAGATTTTGGTGAACACTACAAATCAGTGGTCATCATTACCGTTATAGGTGATTTTCGTGCACTTTTCGATCTTGCTCCGTATTTCTCATCAGTGTTAGGCATATTCATTCCATCACTCTCGGATGAACGTAGCTAGCGGAAGTTGCTGTTATACTAAGAGGAAGAAGGGTAGAGGAAGGGAATTTCCCCAACCTAACCGGGTCATCCAGATGGGAAAGGGACTATGGTTACTGTCATAGTCTAGGCTGAGTGAATATATTATGATTATACACAGTTTCTGTTACACAAAACCAAGATATGTCAATGTATTGTCCCAGGCTCCAATGGGGTTGCCAATCGTATCTCGTTTATCTCGTGGCCTTCGCTCGCAAGCCTGTTCAGCAACGAGAGGGTGGGAAAAGACAATGGTTCGGGGAAGAAAGGAACCAGAGCGAGAGATGCCACAATTAACCATTCATTGCACTATTCCTTCACCATACCTACACTAACACCATTTGAGCACACTTAAGTAATCTCAACACACTCATCTAGAGTTTTCCAGCTGGGGGACTTAGGTCATCGGTCTCAAAATTAAAAACGGTGTGGAGAGGTCGGCGCCGTGGCCCATCGCATTCGCAATCTGCAGCATCACTTCTAGAGGACTAAACTTAAGTCTTGACAATCCTCGGGGGTCAGTGAGGCCATTGGCCAGCCCACTGACCAGCTGGAACTTTGGGGTAACATGCCAAACTAACTTGAACACGATCTACGGCTTAAATGCAACCAATGGGTTTCCCTTTTTCGCCTCCTTCTGGGACATCCTGGGCTTCGGCACTCTTCAGCAACATATATACTACTTCCTCCCCTCCCTCAAGGATTGTATTCAATAGTTCCAGCGTCGGTCACTCGGGCCAGTTGTAATTTCTCTTTAGCAGGCTCATGCTTCTTTGTCTGTGGGAAAGCGTGAAGAACCTTGCATTTGCAGTTTGAGGCAAAAAAGCTGCCGTTTCACAGGGTTTAGGATGAGAGGCTTTCACGCATTGTATCATTGCCAGCAGAATTTAGTTACGCTGCAGCCAATAAATTATAAAATCAGCCGTCCGTCACTTTGCACTCCGATTGGATACTAGAGAACTGATGCCACGTCTCTATACCCATAGCTATTGTCTTTCTCTTTACTTGGTGTGTGTGAGTTTCTCCGTCATCGGTTCTGTCAGTACATGTTGATTTGGGAGCCTGTATCAACGAAGGATGTCCTGGAGGAATTTGCTTCATTTTGAGGGACTTTTCAACGACTTAACTCGATCTGTATTGGATGAACTATCGCATCTCTGTAAGACGAAATGTGGGAGCTCTTGTTCATCGGAAGTAATGGCAGAATTAATGCATGATAAACGAGCTGAAGCAGAAAGGCGCGTCACTCCGGCACCTGTCAGTCAGTATTCTGAAGGAAATAGTATGCACTAAATGAAGAGTTTCGACTTATAATCTGACCAGCACCAGCCGATTGGCTCAGACAAGGTAGAGGGCCAGCTCCAAAACCACAAATTCTCCAATGCTGCCGGTGGTTCTTTTCCTATAGGTCTAGGTACATATCTAGGTACGTATTGGCGGAAGTTAAGACCATTAATCTGCCAGCTGGGTAGCGTCGAGTTATTTCATCATAGCAGACTATTATCGCCATTAGAACTGCGGATCTCAAAGTACTGCGGATCTGAAAGAACTGCAGATGGTGTAATGGATTGTAGCACTAGGTTAAAGTAATATTAGGCTCCAGGGTGCTTCTTCTTCTGTAAAATTCAGGCCATGGACTAACCAGCTGCTTATCAGACAACGATATATGATCCGACCGTTACACGACCTTTGAAGGTACGAGAACTAGATAACTCAGTTCGCGATCTTCACTGTGGGGAACAAGAATACACGGTAAGTAGAGCATAAGCGGATAGATCCCTCTGTTGAGGGACAAGAATATAGTAAAGTACCGCCTTACCGATACTGGGCCATTGGAAGTGGATAGAACACAGATATCAGCTTGTAGAGGAGGACATAAAGTGCGGGTGTAGTGCATACTCAGAATCAGTGTTCCTAAGCGGCCAGGCCGGCCTTAGCGGCGGCTTTCAAATGAGGGCCGGGCCGGGCCTGGCGGCTTTCCGGCCGGCCTGGCGGCTTTTCTTGGCGGACTAAGCCTAAACAGAATATTTTGTTCGAAAGATTCTCTGCTGCCTTTACTAAGAAAGTCTCCAAAGTACGAAACATAAACCATATCCAACTCAATCATCGTAGCCCTGCCATTGCCGTATTCCATCCATCAACCAGACCAAGGCTTATGCAGGCCGATGCAGGCTATTTAAATCACGTGCTGGCCGGGCGGCCGGACGGGCGGCTTCTGACCCAGGCCGGGCCGGGCCGCCCTTAGCGCAGGCTTTCAGAATGGAGGCCGGGCCGGGCCGGGCCTGCAGGCCGCTAAAAAGCCGGGCGGCCGGCCGGGCCGCTTAGGAACACTGCTCAGAATACATCTCGTTCTTTTGAGTTCGTATAAAATAACTAGTTTGTGATCCCTTCCTGCAGTTTGCGAACTGCCTAATATCTCGCGAGCCGTCCCCCAAAGTCTGCGAACTGACCGATTCGCCTATCGATCGGAACATATATGCAGTAGATCATATGAAAAACAACATTGTTAACTACTCTATCCGCAGTTTATCATCGCAAAGACCAGATGGTTGTAATGTGACATTCTCCCATTTCCCGTACAAGTAACAGAATGTGGACGGTTAGAGTTTAGAGGTATACTAGGCAGCAGGAAACGTAGTCTAGCACCTGTACGGCGTAACGCCTAAAACAAGTTATGCCGTCTTGTTATGCAGAATGTAATTTTGGCTTTAAACCGATTGCTGTACGTCTTCAATTTTCCTACCCAGCCTAGAACAACGAAAGCCATCGAGTCCGTCAGGTCGGGGGGAAGTATCGTTTTTGGGTCGGGGGCAAGTATGGACATCGAACCGGATGTTCTTACTCGCGGCCAGCCAGATGTTCGATCCAACCGACAAACAGACTATGAACATACTTCCCGCAAGCTTTCGTGTTAAGCAAGGGTTATTACCTGTTCCTCCCAGCTCTGATCAGCTGGGCGACAGGAACTAGGCAAAATTATATTCACAATGGGCATGTTTCACCCTAGAAGCACATCTATGATGACTCCAAGCTTAAGCGCTTGTTTATGCAAGATATTTTTTTGGTATGGATGTCCAGCACATCCAATACAGGTGCGTGCATGCTGCTTCGGCAAATGATTCAGATTACCCTGCCACTTGGCACCATTGCGGGGAACTGTACTGTACTCGTACAATTGAGTCTCCCTCATTGATGCTGTGCTGTATTTCAGTTATTGATTTTTTTTGTCGAAATTGCCTATTTTGCTCGATGTTCATGGGGTGCTGGGTAAGACATTCGAAACGAGCTCGAGACACGATCAATCGGGTTACGAGGCCAAGTGGCTGACGATAAAATTTATAGAACAAAGGAGGCATACACCAGCGAGTTCGTGTTCGTTGAGCTAGTTGGATGTCTTACAACAAAAAAATCCATTGTTTGCTTTTGTACATTCCTACAACGATTTTTACTCGTCTTCAATGCAGCCAGCCAGGGCGACTTGCAGGTACTACAAAAGTTACAAGTCAGATCTGACAATATATCACGGAAAGTGTTTTACTGATAAGCCAAATTGAGGCTCTCGACTTCAATAGCATTTCTGTTAAGATATATATAAGCGCCCTTGCCACAAAATACAGTGATGCTTAAATTCCTCCCGGACAATTTTCATGTCACCTTCTACATATTAGCAACAATTATTGCCACTGGCTCAATATCGTACCACCGAAATGCCATTCCGTATGATATTCTTGTCTCTACTCGTCCTCCTCATCGATGCAGCACCAGTCCCGGATGGACATCCGACTCTTAGCTAGGGACCCACACCCGTCTCCCGTGGTACCCTCAGCATCCTCTTCTCATGCGGCTCTGCACTCATTTTCTGTGTTTGGACTGCAGTTCAACTCAACATCGACCCGAGCAGTGGCACCAAAAGGGGAAAAATTGAGTTGGTGTCCAGGTTTCTCGGCAGAGCGATGTGGGCTACGATAGCTCTACTGGCACCGGATATTGTCCTTTCAGTAGCGCTGCATCAGTTTCTTGTCGCCCTCGAGTACAAAAGAGCTGTAAATGATTTCATTCGGACTGACACCAGAGCCGATGTCGATCTACGGTTTATGAAACTCAAGGTGGCGTTCTTCGCCACAATGGGCGGGTTCTGCTACGAAGACAACACCATCAACGGACCACGCTGGACTAGCCTTAAGATTGACACGCTCCGAGGGTTCCGGGCTATGGATAGAATCCACGATTGCAGGGTTCCGGAAATGCGAGACGGTGGTGGCGCTAATAGTATCGCGAAAACCGTGACTATTTTCCAGACGGGCTGGATCGTGTTGCAATGCTTGGGAAGATGCCTCGAAGGTTTACATATCACCTTACTGGAGTTCAACACATCCCTCCATGTGATTATCGCTATTGTCATGTATGCCATTTGGTGTGAGAAACCGGATGATATTGGACGACCGATAACTATCGATGGTTACGGGTTAGGTGACAACTCTGTTACTACGGTATATGTAGATACATTACGGGGCAATTTAGGGGAAGCAGAAGATATAGTGAAACATTGGGTTGAGGACGCAATAAATTCTAAGGGCCTACGAAACGGCGAAAAATATAACGGCAATACTTGCAGTGATAATATCAACAAAATAAACTACACTAAAAAAAGCACGGTGACCGTCCACTAGGAATTCACACGCCTCAAGCTCCTGATCGCTGTCGCAGTATTCAGAAGTATAGGAGAAGCACCTAAGGAAGCAGTTCGAGTTTTCAAAACGTTCCCACTCGCCATTCGCCAATACTTTCGTGAGAAGGTCTTCAAAGATATCCGGAGGGGTGTTTGGCAAAATTATCGGAAAACTGTTAAGTCCGTGGAGAGAGAGAAGAGGCTGGTGGTATGAAGTTTAAAGAGATCGTGAGAATCCCAGAGGAGGAATTGGTTATTATCCCACCAGAGGTCTCTCGCGCTGCTTATGAGGATGCATTTGAGGTTGCCAATGAAACTGCCTTTCGGGTGGCACGCGAAAAGATAACTAGAGCTGCTAAGGCATTCAGAAACGCCGAGGGTAATGGCACCCAAAACACCGACAGCATTGGCACCAAAACCCTGGAACAAGCGCTGGACGAGGTGTCTCAGAAAACACGCGAGGCGGCCTTCAAAGCCGCTTATATCGCTGCATTCGCTGCAGCTATTACCGTCGAAAGTTCCAAGGGTCGCCGGAACTCGAACACAGCCTCCAACATAAATCTTCCGCAAACCAAAGCGACCGGCCTCGCGAACCATAGGGATGCAAGCAAGACATCTCTAACGGCAACCTTTAGGGCTGCAACCGCTGCAGCCCGTGCAGCCACCCGTCACGCCGTACGACTGGTCGCACTCGACACGGCCCTCCGGTATGATGGTGCCGCCGACGCTGCCGCTGATGCTCTGCTCAAGATTGCCACCAATAATGTCGGTGTCAGCATATCAAAAGATAATATAACATTTGCTGTCGATGCAACACGCGAAGCAGCAGGCAAAGCTTTCCGTGAATATTTCGAAATATCCGCACTCCACCCTAGTTCAGACATCCATCTTGCGGCGGAAATTCTCGAAAGGTCCACGGCAACGGGCATCTACATAACTGCGCAAAAGGCAATTGCGAGTGCTAAAGACGAGGCGATTGTGACACATGGGGGTGAAGCGAGCGACTGCATTGAGGCTGAGAAGACTCTTGGAGATTTCGTATGACCGACCCCGATGGCAGCGATTGAAATCTTCCTTCAAAGCCGCAAGCGGTGAGATCGCAGACCAGATCATCAAGGTGCCGGGTCTATTTACATTTAAATCAACGGACCGAGTACGAAAAACTGATAAGGAGAATGTTACAAGTAAGGATGCAGCGAGTCGGAGCGAAACACAAAAGGCTTTTCACCCGAGATGGCGGAGACTCCATAGAATGATTCTTTTTCTATTTTCGGCTTTTACGGGAGCGTTCTATGGGGCAATCCATATGACGAAATGGAATAGCCCCTGGTTCCCAACAGAGGTTGAACACTTTCTTTGGCAGGTGTCTTGTGTTATGAGTTCTGCTGTGTTTGTTCCGGTTGGACTGTTGATGTTTATTCCTTTTGGTGGACGTGGTTATTGCCAATATCTCCTAATTGTACTTTGTTCTATTACCTGGGCTGTATTCATTGCCGCAAGGTCGTACATTGTTGCTGAATCGTTTTTATCTCTGCGATCGCTTTCGCCAGCCGCCTTCACAACGGTTCAATGGACCAATGCAATACCCCACATTTAAAGGAAATAAATTTGGTGGATGAAAGGATATAGGTGGGGTTTAAGTTTTGTATTTCTTTTTGTTTTTTTTCGCGTATTGGCTTCCCCTGGGTATTTCATTGTCCTGATTCTTTAGTCTTCGTTATCGACTGGGATTTGTTAGGCGAAAATTGCTGAATTTTTGGAGGTGTTTTCGATAGACTCGAGAAGAATATGCGCCACGTGTGAAGTATGTAGCATGTACACGTTTTGCAGTTACGAGTTACCCATGTTTCGGTCAAGATATCAATGACAGCCGACATGTCAGTATTGTCCGCCACGAATCTGATTGATCGATCTAATTGATAATCTAATCTATGATCTAATCGATCCATCCAATGCTTCCAGTTACCGTGACGTCATTAGTTCGTATGGCTGTAGTCGTACAAGACAAATAAAAAGGGTTTCTGCTCGGGAGTCCTAAGGATGGCGGGGTTGTGCAGAGCTCTACCAGCCAACAACCACGTCTTTTCAAAACTTCGTCCGAGCTCCGATGCATGATGTCACGACAGGGATCATCAGTAGAGAATTAGTTTCGACGCGGCAGGGGCCGGATTAGCGACAAGGATATTACCAGCGTTGAAGGTTCGCATACCGTTAGTTGGCCGCATTTAGGTTACCGCGATCCCCACTGTTCGCTGCGGATATGGATAAACCACAAGTTTGTGCTGCGGTGGCGCCGACGTTATGACAATGGCCCAGGCCAAGCAACCCTGGTCCCTCCGGGAGCGCGTCACTTCGATAAAGATTAGCTTTGTACTCATTTGTATGGTCTAGAGGGCGAGGGAAATCTCTACGGATTTGTGAGGACGTATAGTGGGTAGTGATGGGAATGAAGGCATGCCGGCAGGTGGTGCCTGGAGCCCTGGACACGGTCGTGCAATTGCCTAGACCTACCAAGTAGCTCGTTTCTTAGTAGAAGCCCTGCAACGAAACCTTGCAGCAATATTTACTCGCTGTGCGTGATAAGCTGTAAAGACCGAGCGAAATGTGATTCATACGTGGGCATACATTTCACCACCCGCATCCTAGCTAACTTTAGTCGAGAGCGAGCGAGGGGTGGGGGAGAGAAACATCTTAGGTTCGGAGCAGAGCCATGGAAACGGAAACTTACTTTGAGAGAAACCTAACACTACTAACTCCGCGCAAATCGGCGTCGATTGTTTCACCCTCACAAGTTCATCATTGGAGCAAGTTCGATCTATGACAGCCTAGACCAACAACTGCTCTAGTACTTAGCTGAGATCAATTGGCAAAATAAACCCTAGCCACCCACAGTACCTACTATCCAATTTCACCGATTCTTCCTTGCCAGAGAAATGATATATCTTTACGTTGGTGAATATTGTGGGCAGTCGGTATCCCGGATTATCTACAGTTCACCATCCTAGAGCTATAGAGTCCGCCGCACGTCTGTAGGCAAGACTGGTTAATGTTCATTTGTACAAATTCTAGTAACACGGTTTGATAGAGATGTAAGCAGACGAATAGAATTCGGGGGAACTCTACGCGGCAGGGAGCGTTTCAACGTGTACTGCGTCAACTCCGTTTGGTCGTTCGCATTCACCTAATCATGAAACAGTATGAAACAGGAAGGTCATTCAGGATCTCGTATTTAGGATTCGAATGACATGCCATATGTGCCTTCCGGTAAAAATCGCAGTTGTGAAAGTTCAGTCAATCATGGAGTGGAAATGTGGACATCGAGCTACATTTTCCTCTTCGCCGGTTCCGAATTGACTGACAGGCGACAAATGCAGAAACAACACACTGTCTGCGGCTTCAAGGTTCTTCACCATCCCAGACCAACCAAACGATACGAAATGCAACAGCTCTGGGTCCAATGGAGCTCGTTTCACCCTGCAGTGTGGAGCATACGATATCTGTTTCCTCAAATATCTAGAAGCACAACAATGTTGTAGTGGCTGTGGTTTGCCCAACGTTTTTCATCGGGATCAATGTCTAGCACACACTGCAAGCATGAAAGTATGCATGCAGATCCTGCCAATCTCTCAGTTGTATGCTGCCAGTTTACTCTGTCGTACAGGGCCTTGCATGTAATCCCGAGTTTTTTCTTCCACACGACTTCTACCTACTTCTATGGTCTTGAAACGAGCGTATAATATTGGTGCTGTTTTCTTATAGTGGTTTTGGCCGCTGGTGGGTAACCACTTATTATGTTCTAACATTGATAGCCTAATGGTCGGAAGGTAAATTGTCAGGCGGAATAGGCGAATTGTAGTTAATTCTGCCTTGCATTGTTATTTGTAATTCTCGGTCGAGATTGGCATCGGTGCGCGATGCAAGACCGGAACACCGCAGGGGTTCGCAAGGTGAGACATCCGAGGAAAGTATTTTGAACATTCTTTAAGCTTTTAGCTTGGCTTTACGTTATGGGGGGCTAGATACCAAGTCTTCTGAGTGGCTGGTGGTAATATCGGAATTCAAGGATTCAAAGGAATGCAGAGACAAGCTCGTGTTTGTCCACAACGACGTTGCGGAGTGCAATCAGTACTGTGACCGGCTCTCCTGCATACCAATTGTGCCATATCTTTACCCTAAAGGCATCCATTCGTTGCTTTTTTATAATGATATACGATCCCGTCATTCTATTGAGACTGCTTTACCGATAGCAAGCTCAACGAGGCTCTAGACTTCCGTGTAATTTTTTGACTAGAATTAGCCAAGTTATATGGGACAAACCTCGCCCTGAAGCGCTTTAATTTCCCCCTGACGCTTTTCAATATCACCTTCCACGCAATAGCAAAGCCATCACCCTCTCTACTCATGTCGCCGATAAGTCTGTTTGTCACGTGAATTTGGGTTAGGGTTGTAAAATTTTCGCAATTCTCAGGGGTTAAGCGAACATCTGTCACCATGGTATCTATCTCCACACGCAACATCAAGAGGAGTAAAAGAGAGTGCAGTGTTGACTTGAAGTAGTATGTGTGCAGTATCATGTATGGACTGATGACAAGTGCTAATTGTGAGTTGCAGATCTGAGATAACCGGTCATATGGAAAAACACGGTTTCGAGGTGCCACTTTTGAAGCGCGCTGCAATTCTTACATACTGGTGGTACAGTAAAGAGAATACAAGTGCAACTCTTTCAGATGATGGTCATCCATCATGGGCCACAGTGTCTACTGTGTTTGGGGTTGGAGATGAAACTGCAAGGAGATTGGTAAGGCGAGCAATGGGAAGGCAAAGAAAGAGGCAGAGGTGCACAAAGAACCTGCTGCTGCTGAGACCCGGAAACAAATAGCCAAGAAATTGAAGCTCCTTCTTGATGCTGTACCGGTAGTTGAGATTACAATTACTTTTGACAAGGTTCTACTACAATTGGAGAATGTACCATGACTAGGAAGAAAACAGGCAATTCCAGAAGGGTCAATAGAGTCTCAATCTTTAGGAGAGCTGGCACTAAAAGATAAGATGCACTGGGATATGCCATTTCCAGAGGTAGCGAAGGAGCTGGGTATGTGCAATACCTATGAGTAGAGATACAATACTGACACATCAAAAGAGATACACCATGCGCGCTCAACAATAGAAAATGTAATGCACAACCATCATGGTATATTTCGGTTGACACCACGTCGCAAACCACCATTGAATTCTGCTCAAGAAGCCGACCAAGTATGTCTAGCTCATGAGGGTTTGTTGATCCCAGAGGAAACAATTATATTCAGTGATGAGATGTGGGTTGAGTTTAATTCAACAAGAAGAACTGGAAACCAGTCACGGAAAAAGGGATCGTAAGTATAATGGAATAGGTAGTATATCCACCTCTATAATCTATTGCTTATATATTTAGAAATCCATACCTTCAAGCAGATCCAAAAGATAAAGATGATGGTACCATTCGTGTTATGGTTTGGGCTGCAATTGCTAAAGGATTCAAATCACGACTACATATCTATGATTCTGAGGATATTCCCAGTATTAAAGACCAACAAGAAATTATAACACAAGCCAACACCCTACTCAAGAAGCGAACCCAGGCAAGACAAGAAGCTGCCCACCATTCAGATACAGAAGAGTTTTCAATACTACAAGCAGTCAATGCCAATATCCAACAGCAGAATATTGATGAAGGCCATAGTGGCCGTCATAGAAAACGCCCACGGAAGGCTGAACAGCTTTTCAAAGAACGACCAGTACCATTCCGAATCACACAAGGTGGGGTCAATTGGTCTGTATACCGGCAGACAGTATGTGAAGAAATTCTCTATCCTTTTGTTCAGGAGATCAAGGCCGCTACAGGTTTTGATACTATATATTTGGTGGAAGATAATGCACCCTGTCACCAAACAGTACAGCGAGTTGATAAAGAGCGCAGGCAGGGACTTGGCCTGCATACACTCAAGTGGCCATCTAACTCTCCAGACCTTAATAAGATTGAGCGCTGCTGGGACCCAATGAAGAATGACATATCAACGTATCAATTCATTGGTGCAAGTATGGAGACAGTAGCATCTGCACAGGTAGTAGATGTCCGCAGCTACTATAGTCTTGCTTAACACTACAGCTAATCACAAAATAGGCTACGCTGCATCACACCTGGGCTGAATTCTCGCAAAATCTCATTGACAGACAATGTACTGACTTTCACAATAAGTGTGAGCTTGTCATAAGATACCATGGCCGCAATTGCTTTGACGGTTAGAGAGGAGTACAAGAAAGCGGGGCTGCGGCAGATAGAAACAGATTAAATTTGGATAATATATGGGTCGGTCTATTTTTGATGGTAGAGGCAAGATCACAGACATGCAGAGAGCCTATGTTATCATCCTTAGTACTCTCTATTGCATGGTTGTGCTAATAGAATCATTTCTGATGGAATTCGCTGGGACGAGAAATCTACAAACCTAACCCGGATTCACGTGACAAACAGACTTATCGGCGACATGAGTACTTACAACTGGGAAAATGAAATTTCTTCTGATATTTTTTTCTCTCGTTGTCCTCCTTATCGATGCCGCACCGATCCCGGACGCACACCAGACCCTAAGCTGGGCCGCCACCCCCGGTGTTCGCGGTACCCTCACTATCCTCTTCTCGTGCGCCGCCGCTCTAGCATTGTGCGTCTGGACTGGTATTCACCTCAACGTCGACCCAAGAAGCGACAATAAGCGGGAGAAAATTGTGTCGGTATCAAGAATTCTCGGAAAAGTGGTGTGGGCGTCGATAGCCTTGCTTGCCCCAGATATCGTCCTTTCAGTGGCGCTACACCAGTTCCTCGTCGCAGTCGAGTACCGGCGAGCCGTCAATGATTTCATGCACCCAGAGGCGAAGGATCCAGGTCCCTATTGGAAGATAATATGGTCATGGGTCAAATGCAACCTGAAGAAATTATGGACCCCAGGGGAGACGAACGAATCAGCCACCATCCTACGGAAGATGAAGCTCAAAATGGCGTTCTTCGCCACCATGGGTGGATTCTGCTTGCAAGAGGACACCATCAAAGGACCACGCTTGATAAGTCTAAAGATTCACTACCTTCGCCGGTTCAGGGCTATGGACATGATTCATAGTTACCCACTTTCAGAAATACGAGATAAGAGCAAAGCTAGTGGTATCGCGAAAACCGTCGCTCTTTTCCAGACGGGTTGGATTCTGTTGCAATGCTTAGGGAGATACCTCGATGGCTTACATATCACCTTGCTAGAACTCAACACGGCAGTCCATGTGGTTATTGCTATCATCATGTATGGCATCTGGTGGGAGAACCGTTCGATATTGGACGTCCAATTTCCCTCGATCGCGCCGGATTAGGAGATAACTCCGTTACCGCGGTACATGTGGATCGATTAAGGGTGCAGTTGGGGAAGCCGAGAGTAAGGTGATGGTGATGAATTTGGTTAAGAACGGAATAAAGTTCGATAGACGCGATTCAAAAACTGCTGTCGAAAGTACTAGCCAACTAAGCGGTGGCAGCCACCGGGTTGTCCAAGCTACAGCTGATTTCGCACATCCCAAGCTTCTGGCCGCCGTCGCAATATTTCGAAATATAGGAGAGTCGCCCACAGAAGCAGTTCGGTTATTCCGACCAGTCCCAGATGTCATCATCGAATACTTTCGCTTGAGGACCTTTAGAGATTTCCGAGAGGGAGTTCGACAGAACTACCGGACAACTGTTAAGACGGTAGAGAAAAGTTCAGCTGGAGCTGAAGGCAAGATGGAGACAGAGTTAGTGCCGATTCCAGAGGATGAGCAGATCAAGATCCCGCCAGATGTTATCCACGCCGCCTACAAAGATGCCTTCGATGTTGCCAATGAGACTGCCTTTCGGGTAGCACGCGAAAACGTATACAAGGTCTGACGGCGATAACAAAACTCTTAAAGCTGAACTTGAAACTGCACTAGACGAGGTTTGCAAAAAAACTCGCCAGGCTGCCTTCAAGGCCGCCTATAGAGCTGCATTCGCGGCGGCTGAGGCGGGTCGCTCCCTCGGGAACGCAGATCTTCGGGACACTAAAGCGACCCTGAAAGGCCACAGGAAAGCTAGTTGGGTATCTCTAAAAGCCACTTTCAGAGCGGCATCTGCCGCCACCCGTGCAGCCACCCGTCATGCCGGACAACTGGTTGCTCTTGACACAGCACTCGGGCCTTATAGTGCTGCTGATGCTGCCGCCTTGGCCCTGAACAAGATTGCCACTGGTGTCTGCAAGGAGAGTGTCCGAGATTCCATCAAGGATGACATCGGAGCTGCGGTCAATCAAGCACGTGAAGCTGCCCGGAATGCTTATCGTGAGCATTTCGAGATAATTCCACTCGTACTTGATTCCAAGACATGCGTCGCTACTGCGGCTGATATCGTTGCACGTTCTACGGCAACAGGAGTCTACATTGCTGCACAACATGCAATTGCGAATGCGAAGACGACGGCCACGGATGAAGTGATCAAAGCTTGCAATGCGGCCGAGAAGGAACTCTCGGACATAACCCCTGCTCATCAACAATCCCTAATGCATCGATTGAAATTTACCTTCGAAACCGCGGGCAATGTGATGGAAGACCAGATTATCAAGGTGCCTGGTCTCTTTACCCCACTCGATTTTAGGGAGGATTGGGTGCTGAAGATAACTGCGGAGATTGCTGAGAGACAGAATGGAGAAGCCAACACGGCAGGTTCTGGAAATAAGGAAGGAGAGGCAAACACGGCGAGTGCTGTGAGTGAAAATGGAGCAACCGGTGCCGCGAGATCTGAGAGTAAAGATGGAGCGACAAACACGGCGAGCTCTGTGAGCGACGATGGAGTAACTGGGGCAGCAGGTTCTGGGAGCGGAGGTGGAAGGGGTAACATCGCAAACCCTGGGGGCAAAGATAGCATGAGCACGGCGGTGGCTAGGACCAAGGATGGAGAGGTTCAGGAACCAAAGAAGCCTTTTCAAAAGAAATGGAGGAGATTCCATAGAGCTGGACTTTTGTTGTTTTCTACCATTGTGGGAGCATTATACGGCGTGCTTCATCTAACGAAGTGGAATAGCGCCTGGTTCCCAACGGGTATTGAACAGCTTCTCTGGCGGATCTCCTGCATTGTGTCTGCTGCTGCGGTTGTTCCGATCGGGATTTCAATTTCTGTTCCTTTTGTTGAACGTCCTTATTTCCACTTTCCCCTCACTGCTGTTTGTTCAATTTCCTGGGCTGTTTTCATTGCCGCAAGAACGTACATCATTGTTGAATCGTTCATCTCTCTCAGGGCGCTCCCACATGCTGCCTTCACTACGGTCAAATGGACCAATGCAATACCTCATGTTTAGCTAATCATCACTATTAGTGGAGAGATATGTGAGCGAGGCGAAAGGTTTAATATTGTTATTGGTTATCGGCATCTCCGGGGTATTCTATTTCTCTTTGTCTCAATTCTTAGTTTTCGATATCGATTGATCTGTTTAAAGCGAAAAATCGATGCATTTTAGGAGGTGATATTAATCCATATTGGACGAAAGTATGCTGTGAAGTTTGTATTGCAGTTGCCCAGGCCCGAAAGTCGGGGTCGCTGAAATTGATCCAATTAATGAAATACGAGAGCCACCGATCGTATTTGTCCTCCTTTACGATTTTCTAAGAGCGAGATGCAGTAAGCGACAGCAATGAAAGTCTCGCCTGGAGGCGGACGTTAGTCTGAATGGATGATGGTGTTTATGCAGGCAAAGGGATAATTCTTAGAGGGCCGGTCAACATTCAGCCGGCCCGTAACCTCATAAACCATCCAATGTTTCGACCCTCTCTTCCTCCATTACCTAATTCTATCGAGGAAATGTCCATGACAGGGTTGCGTGAGAAACTAACAAGTACTCATGATGGTTGATACTCCTGTGAGAAACAAACGACTTTGCTGTTGGCGAACAGCGAGAAACCTAACCAACCTTCAGAGGTGCCACGTGGCCTCAGCTTTACTCCACACCCTAAGTCTTCCCTTCGTAACAAGTTAAGAAAAACATTTAGATATACTTAGTATATAATCCCCCTGTGTTTGCACAAATGGTTGAACAAACCCAACAACGAAAACTAGTAGCGTTCCAGAGTTAACGTTTTAGCTCAACTGCGGATTTGACCGGTCAGCGACGTCGCGACTTTAAACTATGCTACACCAAAAAGACACACCCTAAGCTAAGACTAAACCTCAGAGCACGAAAGTCAGCTGAAGAAGTGGTTGGATTCGATGCCTCAGACCGAGGCACCCCAACAGCGCGAGGTACAGCCAGCATAAGATTTTGTAATAATTTGAAATTAGACTATATTATATGCAAATTGCAAACAATTACCTGACGAAAAGCTAACCGACCACTGCACCCGCCAATTCATCTACCGTCGCTTCTGTCTACTATCCTTCCAGAGGCACCTCACCGATATCGCGATATCAAGACCCTAACTAATAGCACTTGCAAACAAAGCCGCCCTTGGCGCAATATCCGCCCTTGTATCCCTTAATAGACTTGCAATGGCTGTCATTATTCATTATTAGCTCATGCCGTCACCAGCGGCATCCAAAAACTTACTTGTGGCACTTCTTGTCATCCTCGAATGGCCAGCCGTTGCATCCAAAGCCGCGCTTCACGAGGTCACCATCAGCCACGGCTTCGGCGATAGCCTCGGGGAAAGCCTCAGGGGCGGCTTCAGGAACGGCAACGGCGACAGCTTCGGCGATGGGCGCAGGGGCAGCCATAATACCCTGGCCAAGGAGACCGAAGATAGTGAAGGTAACAGTGAAGACAGTAGTGAACTGCATTTTGGATTGAAATTTCGGGTTCTGTAGTTCAGTGAGTAGGTGAAAGAAGCGTTGAGGATGGTAGAAACTAACGAGAGATAAGGTTGTAGCTAGAGGAACAGCGTTGAAATAGTGGTTGTTTTGTTGTCTGTTAGTAGTGATGAGCTTCAGCGATTGTCGTTGTGGATGGTTTAGACCAGTACAGGCACAATGGCCAGCTTTTATAGCTTTCATGCGGCGTATTTTGTCCTTCTTCGATAACGTGAGGAGCCCTTTACTCTCTAGCATGAAGACGCTTCTCGTATTCACTCAAGTTCCCAGACCACGCGTTCCCAGACCACGCACAAGCAGTTCCTTCACAGTACTGGCACTGTGAAACTGTAGCTGGAAGCAATAATAACGCCGCGGTTTACTAAATGCAGACCATGAAAAATAACCAGCTATGCAAAGAGTTCGTTATCTCGTATCTCGAACGGATTTTTCTCGTACCTAGACTCCAGCCCCCATTACGAATCTTGCGAGAAGCTAGAGTCTAGGCGTCTGGGCACGAAGAATATAGATTAGTTACGAGTAATAGAAAATTATTTATTCCAATATCCGGCAAAATACTTTACGTTATTTGTACTACCCAACGACCGTAAATCCTGCATACAGGTGGCGATCTACAAGCGGAAGCGAAAAACGGGTGAGGCGTAGTGTTATACATAAGTACAAGTTTCTGTTACGCAGAATATATTAAACCACGTGCCTTAGTACCTACAGAACCTAGCACCACAGTCAGCTGCGCATGTAAAGATACTATATACTTAAGTCAGTAGACTACTGAATTGTAGTAGAATAGGTAGACACATACATTGAATACTCGTATATGATACTTAATGGCCTGGGAAGACGTCAGAAACGAATCTACGCCAATTTGTCGATATCTTAGCTAGCTCTAAATGTGGGCCCAGCATTGAGCATGAGTTCGCATCTATGCTATTTCGTTTTGCGTTTCATGTCATTTTAGTTGCCAATGGAGTGTAGAATGGTCTTTCGGAGATGGCGATACTCGTATTCTCGCCTTCTTACTAAATGTAGGAAAAAATAGTTCCTCGCGGATATCACGTCGGCAGAGGTTGGCGCGGCAGGTTAGCAGTGGCTCGCTGAGTACCCGCTAATTCTCGTATAGATTGACACTAGCAAACCCCCATATGATTCTTGCCCCGTGACTTGGAGAAGTTACAGTGCAGTGATCGACAATAGCACTTCCGTAAATCTCTATTAAGCTCGAACTCGGCACCAGTGTTTGTACAGACAGACCCTGCCCGGTCAGAACCCGGGACCCCCGAACTTGGACTAGATCACAGCTTAACTTCTACAAATAAAACCCATCCATGTAATAGGAACACGGCCAGGTGCGTGTCTCGCCCTCAGCATCTCGTTGTCTGCAAGCCCTTCTATGGCAGAAGGAGTGGCAACCCCGAGAGTCTGGTTACAAGTGAAGCCCGGTATTTCAATAGAAACGAAATTCAGAGATAAAAGCAGAACTGAAAGCCCGACATCCATGCACACGTTAAAATATCAGATAGCTCTAAGGGAATCTGAATTGACGTTCGAGAAATCTCTCCAGTTTAGCGAATTGGCACTGTCGCAGTAATGAACAGTTGATGTGCCATCAACTGTGCTGTAAAGAGTGAGAGAATTCTCTCCTAGATTTGCCTACAGTCTCTCCGTATATTATATCAGCTACTTGGTGGGTCCAGTTCGGCCAGGTAGTACGAAGTGAGCACTTCTCATCGGCATCCAAACCACTCATCAACGGGCATCCACCTCAAGAAACAACCCTGTTGCCAAATTCCTAATGATTGTGCACACTTGGAGCGCAGCCTCTGCTACAACACCTCGGAAAAAGCGGACACACCCGAACCCTTTCAGATGAGATGTACTATATAACAGCTTTAGCGTTGTGCATTTAGTTTTCTAGACCACTCAAGTATTCGTTCAGACATAGTTAAAGCAAGTGTCAGGATCTACTTTCTCAGTACTTAGATTATTATCCTTCAGTTTCTCGTATCAACATGGTTCTATATCAGCTTGTTATCAGACGTAATTAACTTCTAACAAAATGTCTCTGTTCACCGTAGCTTGTAGCTTCCAAACATTGTGTGTTGATCCAATCTCCAATAATAGGCACTACAAGGTCAATTGCTCATATACGATACCAATCGTTCGTTGCGATGAGAACAGTATTCTTCCGCTAGTGATCGTTACACTCGGCTGCTCCGATCCAAGCAAGAGCTCGTAGTGATTTGACCCTAAACCACGAATACGGCTCATTCGTCCTATGTTTGTCATCTCTCCTGAATAGCCTGTAAACTGGATATTCTCAGGGGCTTGTTCGTATTTCAGTGCCCGCGCTAGTGCTAGTTACTAGTGTCATGTATTCTCCTTGCTCTGCAATCTGTTTCGGGTAGGTATCCAAGAGTGGGCATGTGTGACCGCCAAGGGTAGTATAGCCCCTCGACGGCCAAGTCCGAACGGAAATCTTTTCTCACCTCATGCATACGGCCCAGGCGTCCAGTGCCCACACCTAACAAACTGCTAGCGGGGCACCTCGTAGCCACACTCCCACCAGAGCCACCCCCGCTCCCAGCTCCCACATCTATTCAACTTTGAGCTCAACTTTGAGCTCAATTAACTCCATGAGTTTTACTTTGACCAGGATATTGTTTATAAATGAAATGTAGTTAACAAGATGCTCTTTCACTTGCTTGCCTCCTCTTTTAGTTTTCTCTAATATTTAAGGAGTTGTTGTAGATTAAGTACAGTGGCTTAGAATATACTCAGCACTGCTGATGCTGCTAAGCACTGCTTAGCACTGCTGGTATTTTGTGTCAGGTAAACTATTTCTACCTGATGCTTAGATACATGTTGTATACCATCAGGTAAATCTTTTCTACAGAACTGTATGTTACAGATGTACATGATGTTACAGGTCTAATACATGGATACATGGTCCTGCTGCAGGGGCTGATGCCTCCTGTATATCTCGAGTCTTTCTCCTTCTCTCTTCTCTGTACCATAGAATATACCCACACGGTTCTCCCCAACTTACATATCGTAACACTGTATGTTGAAATAGTGATGCTAGAGAAGCTTGATTGTATATTATCTAAGAGTGCCACAACGCCATATATATATGAGAGTACAAGTGTGAATGCGTGCGTACGCATCTATGTATAGACCCTTCAGGCCGACAGCAATCTCCGGTCATACGAGACTCACCTCCGGCCATACAAGAGTCATCTCCGGCCATAAGATGGCAGAGACCTATCATGCAATACTGTATGTTGCATATACAGGTCTCAGCCGGAGATGAGTCTCGTATGGCCGGAGACGGAGATGTCTTGTATGGCCGGAGCGGAGATGTCTTGTATGGCCGGAGCGGAGATGTCTCGTATGGCCGGAGACGGAGATATCTTGTATGGCCGGAGACGGAGATGTCTTGTATGGCCGGAGCGGAGATGTCTTGTATGGCCGGAGCGGAGATGTCTCGTATGGCCGGAGACGGAGATATCTTGTATGGCCGGAGACGGTGATGTCTCGTATGGCCGGAGATGACTGTTGACTCTGATACGGGCTGATGGCATTCAGCCGTACTTGCACTCTCATATATATTGGCCTTGTGGCCCTCTTAGATAGAATACAATTAAGCTTCAAAAGCATCACAATTTCAACACTGTAAAGTACATCTGTGATGAGTGACAGATCGTGACTCAAATGTAGTGACCTGAATCAGTTCACAGACAGTTCTAGTACCTGCCCAAGGATAACGCGGAACCCATCTACATATAGTAAAGCTACTCTGTGCAAAAGGGCATGGAATTTGACAAAGAATTGGCAGACCTAGAGGGGTGGTTGGTAGGGGCCGGGAAGGAGGAGCACACTACACTACCCCCCATAGCTCTACCAATTGTGGACCAAATTGAACACCCTTTGGTGTAGAGTAGCTCTACTATACTCCTACACTGAGCCAATGGGCATAGAATTTAATGAAGAATTGGCAGACTTATAAGAGTAGTTAGTAGGTAGGCAGGAGACGAAGCATCGGCAAAAGTGCAAATTAACTATAGACTGCGCTACGCTCAGCTCATAGCAAGCTTCCCATGGACCCCTGCACGACGCGCAGTCTATAGTCATCCATAGTCGGTCTATGGACATCTGTGCGTGGCACTATGGGACTATATACGGCAGACAGTCGATAAACCTCAGCCAGTCTTGACTGCCAACAGGCTTCGATAGTGCTGACACACTCATTGAGAGCATCTTGAGTGGCCGCTTCAGAGCCGGCTTGAGAGCCTGATTGAGAGCTTGATTAAGAGCCTACTTGAGAGCCTGCTTCAGTGTTCTCAACCGTCCCGTCCGTCCCAGGGAAGGACGGAAACGGCGCCGTCTTCCTGGAGCAGGACGGTGACGGACGGTTAGGACGGCCGATAACGGAGCTTTCACCGTCCCCGGCCGTCAACTGCCGACATCCATGGATGTTGATTTCTCAGTGTACACAAAACATAATCATATTAAACTCATTACAATTATCCTGACCTTGAAGCAAGATCCTGTAGCATCTGCTCCATCCGTACCATGTCCGATTCTGTTGCTCCAAAGACTAAGCCCTACTGTATCCACGACTGGATGGTAGATAAAGAGGAATATGGATAATCAGGTCGAGGCTCGGCCTTTATATACATGACTTTTGCCTCCACTTGCCTTTGGGAACTATAGTACAATTGAGATAAGAACTATCCATAGAAAAATCCATTAATAACTCTTGCCGCGCGCAATCAGGACTTGATTATCAATCATAATTGTGAATCATCTAAATATATTTTGTATATTCTGTAACCGCCCAATGACGGCCGGGGACGGTGGATGTCGGCCGGGGACGACGAAAACGCCGTCATCGGCAGACAACGGCCGTCCAGCCGTCATTCATTAGCTAGGACGGGACGGACGGTCTTGGCGCCGTCCCGTCCGTCCTGGCAAGATCTCGGACGGCACTGCCGTCCCCGGCCGTCGGACGGGACGGTTGAGATCGCTGGCCTGCTTCAGAGCCGCACCTGAGATAGCCACATTTCGGCAGGAGTAGCATTTCCCCAGGAATCTCTGGGCCGATTGAACTCTGAGTTTGTTGAAGCTTTGGCCAATAGAAGGCTTTAAGTCTGTTAAAGCTTTGACATTGACGTTGACATAGCCAACCTACTTGACTAAGTGCTTTCGGTACCATCACCATCACCATTACCATCATCACCATCAGCTTTATTTGGGTCCTATTCATCCACCAATTTTTTCAACTCCTTGATGTAGAGCTCCTTAATTGTGCTCCCCGATTTCGCACGAACTCTGCTACTAAGAACTTGTGCACTGCCTCGAACGCACTGTTCAAGCGGCAAAAATCCAACAATGATAGATTCTCGCAATCCCGGCAGCAATTAATAGCGGCCTAACGCTGCCGCCTTCTGAATCTGCCCAAAGAAAGACGAAAACTGTCCAGAGCCAAAAAAAACTGTATGCACCCCTTGTGAATTCATCGTAGTACCAGTCGTGCACGGGATGAGAATTGTGGAGACTCCACAACTCATTCTCCGTCATATCATGTATGCGAGATCTGCAATAACGGCCGAAACAATCGCCTCCTGCTATAGTAAGTCGAAACCTTGCCAAAGGCACTTAAGACGTGCGGCATCTTGGCTCCAGTTGTAACAAGCTAAGAGAATTCTGGTGTCGTCCTCAGGAGAATTGAGTACATAAGATGGATACACAACCGCGTGCGTGGGATGGTCTGTTTGCCCAAACCGCTTTCTTGATTCCATTTTTATTGGACCACTAGCGGTTCTTAAACTTGTTCCCCACTTTGGCAGAATGGTTGCAACGTATCACTCAGATAGTTTCGCGCTGGGCATAATTGAGCTGTGACTCGGGGAGGTCCATGATTTGAAGACAGGCGGCAGTTACCGCGAGAGTAGTGCCGCAGGTTTTGGATCGATGGGTTTGTGGTATGTACCGCAACAGTCATTGGATTCTTTGGGCTTTGTCTCGAGCTGGATAGCAGCTACACGGCTGCCGTAAAGTGGCTCCTTCGCGAGATGTTCAACCGTCTTCGTAGCCGTAATGCCTGCGCTACCGTTGATGCACCACCAGACGTTTCTTTCTGGTCCGTGCTTAGTTTCGTTTATGATGGGCCTGCAATCGTCTATCGAATCAGGAGCCATAGGGTAGTGAGACTCAATCGATTGGATAACAAACGAGGTGAGTTCATATATGCCGTTATATACAGTACTATCGCTGAAACGTCTCGTAACGTCGCACAAGATCAAGCAGGATCATTGATATATTGGCGTGGCAGCGGTGGTGTTAAGATAGAGTGCCGACGTTGGACTTGCAGTGCGTAAGTGCACGACTGATCCCCCAATGGCTATTAGAAAACGCGGTGATGATCTGCAGATCTCCAGCTGACCCCTGTAGTGATACATACTAAAGTACCTGGTTGGGTGCTTAAGTACTTGTGTACTTGTAGGTACGTACCCAGCGAGAATGACGGTTCAAAGGAAGCTGGCCGATATAAACGTGGCCGCCTTGACCAACGATTGGCTCATCTGGGATGATCCGGGCGATCTGCAATGTATATCTGAGGTCTGATCTGGAGATTGATGCACGTAGCTACGATTGATTGATGCGATTAGATAAGCGGATTAAACATATCTTGCAATGACTGTGACCATACGTGACCCCCGCACTATCAGCTGCACAGATTGTGCGCACATTTTTCAACATGTTTGACAGCTTGAATTTCCAATTGGGTGGGACCTGTGGGTGCGTTGTCATGACGCAGGCTGCCAATCGGATTATCTGGACGGCACATTGCACCAGCCAACTACGACTCACATGACAGTCAGCATATCGATGGCGATCGTCTAGGTGAGGCTGACTATCTAGATCTAACTCACTGTACGTAGTGTTCATCTCGCCTCCTCCTCCTTCTGAGTCGATGTTTTCGGCTGTAGTACTAGTGCTTGCTTCTAGATTGGGAACTCAAGCACAACTGACATACGAGATCAAGTTCAGCTTCAATCCTAACGACGTTAACTTCTCATGCACTCACCCTCAAGGAGATGCGAACGATCCGTTCTGCATGAATCCCCAAACCCGCTCAATTACTTGTGCTGACCGGTATTAGGCAACTTTACAGGGTCCCCGGACAAATATGGCGGCTGCGCCTATGTCACTCGTCCAGGTTTTGTGAAGACATGGTGTTGCCCTGCATCTAAGTATACATGCCCCCATTACCCCAATGGCGAAGCTAAAGCGGTCCTTCTGTAGAGAGCGCTGTTGGAGCGACGCACTGGGGTGCGACGGTTCGGCGAGTAATACGAAATGCACGAATGGGCGTAAGTGGATGCTGTAAGGTCGCAAGAAACGCTAAACTAATATACCTAACCCGCCAGGGTGTTGCGACAAATACATTGAAAGTTGTCAATCGAATGAAGGCGGAGCCTGGTGTGAATTGAAGAAAGATGTGTTCCCAAACCCATTGTTTCTTTTGCCGCGAGAGAAGCCACCTAGTTCTCAGCTGCAGTTGAGCGCTATCACGAGTACGTTCACCGGGAAGTTTGACACAAATTCCGCTATTACTACCTTGTCGGGCGCCGCAACTACTTCCTTTATCATAGCGACAACTTCCTCTTCATCATCCACAATTACCACAACCTCCAGCAACCAGGCAGCGGTACCAGATAGAACAGCAGATGCAAGCGGCAGCAAACTGACTACAGGAGGTGCAGCCGGCATTGGAGTTGGAGCAGTAATCGCCTTCATTGCCATTTTGTTCGTCGCATTTACGGTTGGGAGGCGTTATCAGAGGAACCAAGAACCCACTTCTCAAGCAGTCCAAGTTGATCAACGTCGGCCCGAGCTTGAAGCGACACGTCCGTCGATATATGTACCAGCTGAACTGCAAGGCGGAGGAGCGCCGACCGCCGTACGAACTTGAGGGGAACATTCCTGGACGGGAAAAGATACTACATGTACGTTTAAGAGCAGTTAGGAATGTGGAAACAGTATCTTGAGGGAAAGGGATTGCGAGTCATAGTATAAGTGGATGGAAGGGAGAGTGGCATGGAGAAGAACTAGCTAAGGGCGGCAATTTTAAGGGTGTATTTATTTCTACCAGGGGTATTTGGTTCAGCCGACGGGACAAATTTTTAAGCAGGCGAGGCCAGTAATTGTCGACGTCTTGAGGTTTGAAGGACAACAGTTGGTCGATGTTACGATATGGAAGTTTGGGAGAACCGTGTGCGTGTATTCTATGGTGCGATAACTGTGTACCGGTCTAAAGATCCAAGATAGTAGGAAAGAAAAAAGTAGAGTGCAAAGTCTAAAAGAGCAGTCACAAACCCTAGGGCTCCGGCTCATGTACATCTGTAACAGTCGAAATAAGATGTGGTCTGTGTGCACATGTATGAGAGTTTGACCCTGTAGGCTAGCGACGTCATAAACTACTGGATATATGGTGACGAACTCTTGAATTTATCCTAGGGATTCATAATTCGGGAACACTATCTAATCAGAGAATCTGAGGAGAGCCAGGTACGATTCACTCAAAGTATCACTCAGAGATTATTCAAATACAAAATCCCAACCTCCCCCACTGAATTGTCAGAGCTTGGCCGGGATTACACGCTTTTGCGGCATCCAAAGATGATTATACGGTCCATATATTGTCCATGAGAATCTGTACGTAAATAAGTACTCAGGTATCAGTTTGTTTTTGTTTTATTCATACTGTGTTCACTCTAATTAGAGTATGACAGAGCCTAAGACAACCCCTCCGCCTCCGGGCGAGCTGGCAAGATGGCGGAGCTCCCACCTGCTACCCACCGTCCCCTGTGACAAAGGAAAGTCAATCAAGTGCACACGATTGGAAAGAACAAAGAGATCAACGAAAAGAGAGAGAGACCGCCCCCGGTCCAAACACCTTTAGTCCTGCCCGCGCTCCTCCTGCCCGCGCTCTTCCTGCCCGCGCTCCTCCGCTAGTTTTGGCGGGAACTTCCCGACGTCAGTAGCTGCCAGGAAGTCCATCACCGCTTGATCACATTTTTCCATGGAGAAAAGCTCAGAAATTTGCACATGCCGGCATCTGCTCGCTTTCCATCCAGTGGCCTTTCCCACCGCCTTCCAGAGCGCTTTCTGCTGGTCCTTCCACCGGCTGCAGTGGCGGAAGAGATGCTCCCGCGTCTGTAGTGTTCCGCTTCTGCACCACCAGCATTTGTCGTCCTCTCGGTGTCCAAACCGCTTTAGGTACGTTCCAGTCGGCGCATGCCCGCTCTTCAGTCTGTAGAACCTTGCTGCCAGTGATTTCACGCTTGTCGTTGGGACGGATCTCTTGCTCCCGGCTTTGCCCTTCAGTCTATAGCCGTAGTGTTTGGAGCACTTGTCGGCCTCCCACTCCGCCTTCGCCGCCGTCCTCCCTTCGGAGATCCGTCTAGCTCTATTCGCGGCCGAGGCGTATATTCGCTCGCGTACTGTGTAGCCTCGGTCTTCTCGTGCCTTGTTTGCCTGGCGGCCAGCCTCTTCGTTCCCGGGGATGCCCGAGTGTCCCGGGACCCAGTGGATCGCGGCTTCGATGCCGTACTCAGGTATCAGTGTGTACCGATCACTTGCAGAGAGAAAGCAGTCATAACTTCCGTGATATATTGAACTCTGCCATGCCGAATAATGAAACCCACATACTGTCTTCTCAGCTCTGCTATCTAACCCCTTCCGGATAACCTGCTGGGTTGGAGAGATCCCTTCCGCTACCCTTCTTCCCCTTGGTCTGTACTCGCTTCCACACGCCACATGTGGGCATCGCGCATCACATGCTATCCATGCCACAAACCGATATAAAAGCAAAGATATATGGTTCATCGCACTATAGGCACATATCATATTACATCCACTGCGAACTACGGTACCGAGAATCAAAGACACGCGTACGATGTATATTTGGTGCTGCGGCAATATAGTTCCAAGCATTTGATAGTGGGTACTAGGAATGCTTTGATGTGAGATAGGCGTGAAGTTGGTTGAACACTGAGATATGTCCAATCGTCCCAATTTCCTGGAAATTAATGTCTAGTGATTTCGATTATCTCCGTACTCCCGATTACGGAAACTGAGACTGTGCTCAACAGACCTGAATTAAACCAATAATTCCGAAGCAGATAACTACACATGCAACCCAAATGCTTCAGTACTCCGACTGCCCAGAAGTGGCTGGAACGTAATACAAATAGCTCAGTCACCCTTCCGTAGCTTACTGCATGCTTATGGAGGATAGATAAACCTCGCCATTTGTATGCAGAATTAGCACGATCGCCTTTACAGTCTTAGACTCTATGTGAGTGGTCAGATTAATGACATATGTCGACGAAGAATGTCTATACATAAACACCATCGTGCTCTTCGTTAGCTAGAAGTTGTTGTGGCGGTTTCAATTGGGTATTCTACTCAAATAATTTTAGTTTAATGGCTCGTATATAGAAGCGAAATCAATAATGTCGGTGAGAAATAGGAGTCTCAATTCCTGATAACCTGCATAAGCAAAACCAAAACGTGATTCCGAAAAGTGAGTACTGGGCTGGACATGCAGGATGTGGCTTCGGGCTTCGGAAATTCTTGCCCGAGCCCTTCCGCACTGCAGAACTATGACATACGGTTACAACTCTAGATTCAAAACCATGGCGTCCAAACAATTAAGGACTATAACGACGAATTTCTAACTGAGCTAGAGAAAGCTAGGATGGACATTGTTATAAGGACACAGAAACTCTCTACAGTACTAAGACAACTCTAAATTCTGTTAAAAATGCAATGACCAGCCATATTTATCGCCCATAGCATCGGTAGACTTATTGTATGCTTGCCGTAGGGTACACTTCCATGTAGTTTAAATCTCACGACCGGCAGTGTGGCATTGAGATCACGTTGTCGTGAGATCATGGCGAGATTTTCGTAGCGGTTGTCGGGTAATAATCGTGGTATACTTGTGAAGATTGTCGTGAGATTGTCGTGATGGTGGTCACAGGCAGTGAGTGTGTAAATACCACTACTAGGTAGTTTCGTTTATCCCACACTGCAGTGGTATTTACACCTCATTGATGTCACTTTCACACGCCTTTGGCACCTCTTTTACACTAGAACTGCATTTATATCGCGTTTGTGGTTTAAACGATGCTATTCGAATAGGCAAAAGTCATTCCACTGCTAGGAATTGAACCTATGAAGAATGAGTGGCTGAATGTTGTCTCAATCCAGAACCATTAACCTCTATGCCATGCTCAAATTTGTACACTGAATTGGTACTATAGACATCTACAGGCCTCTTTTTGACAAACAGCTCCCATACAAAAATGAACTTCGAAAAATTTCGAGATTTTTCAGTGTGAGATCTACACTCCACCTCCACTTACCATCGTTCAATCTACACTTCACCTAATGGTTTAAACGATGCATCAGCATCCTGATACTACATAGTTTAGAGAAAACGATGGTACTACAGATTAAACGCTTTATACACCAGTATTTGATATAAACCACAACTGTGGCACAGCATGGTCTTAAAACGACGTTTTCGTGGCTTTAAACACCGCTACACCAAATTCATGTGCGCTAGGGCTTGGTAAGCATATTAGGGTGCTTCCCGAAGATGTCGTCTAACGGTCGCAAACCCTCTTGATGGCAAGGGTTAGGGAAGGGGGTCAGAAACCGCGTGCAATCTTTGAACCCACGAAGGCGGTGATGTTTTCCGGTACACCATATCGTCGTACAGTGGTGGACGATATCACCAGTACATTGGACCGGACTTTCATGGGAAGGCCAAACTTGTTGAATCGATTCATGCTACATCCGACAATCTAAGATCGCAGCTATCTAGGTTTCTTAACATAGTGCACCGCTTCAAACTTCTCAGTTTCTATGAGCCACGCGGAACAAGAATGCTCGTAAGGGTACGTATGAAGTATCCCACAAGATGCATCGAGATGTCATGCTTATGCAGTGATAGCTATAGAATTCCGATGGTTCTTTCAGTCGCAAGGGCGACTAATCCTCTTCCTAGACCAAGCTTCATCGCTCCTTCAGCTTTCTAGCAACATGGAAGAACCACTTCCAGTTGACATTGATCACTCGAGCATTGTAAAGTTTGATACCGCCTCCAATCACACTTATAGAAACGTCCGGCATTTCAGGGAAAATACCTCACAGAAATGCCTGTTGCGACTATGAAGGGGAGAACAGTGGCACCCTGTTTCTCGGTAACTGTAGTAAATATCTTTGCTTGGCACGATTCGGCGCTTCATGACGCTCCCTCCGCTGAGAGCAAGGAGCTACTGACATGCTCGTGCAAAACACCATATACTCAAACTCACAACGATCACTCGGGAGTGTAGCACCATTTGATGCCGGAAGCTCTGAAAGGCTGTATAGATCGAATCTAGTTCTAATTAACTCCGCCGCATCTAATTGCATCTATCATAATTCACATCACTCAAATGATCAAATATGCGCCATTTTTCCCATCTATCGCCCCCTTATACAATGAGATTAAAACAAATCACACCATCCGCCAGCTTTCAAAGTGTGATGCCCCAAAAGGTGGTTTCAATGTTGAGAGCAATAAGAGGATAAGAGCAGAGTGTGAGAGTGGGCAAAATATGCGGCACAAAACGAGCCACAATGCACAGTGAGGAGATGTGAACCAAAGGAACCCCTCGAGTAACTTTGGTGGGAAGTGGAAGCCAAATAGGTTGCTTTCCGACTCTACCTAGGCTTTGTTTCGATCTCAGTACGCAAGCGAGCGGCAGAGTGACGAACTAGTTAGCGCACAAGTCAGAAAGAACAGTAGAATGAAAACGATGGCTTAGGATGATGTCAGACAACTCAGAGTCGCATCAACAAAATTTTCCGTTTCTCTAAGAATTTGTTGCACACGACGCCCCTCCGGACCATCCGTCCCAGCATCCGTCCAAGACTTTTGCCGCGCGGATGTTTTACTTAGATAATAATTACTTGGGGTGATCTATAAACAAAAATGTAAAGGCTTCATTATATTACACA
>Ga0307514_10000509_pt1 | contig 78231 bp, 80 predicted proteins | sample 16_EM_MG_FD_203088 | JGI IMG/M metagenome (GOLD analysis project Ga0307514, IMG submission 203088) | Populus trichocarpa ectomycorrhiza microbial communities from riparian zone in the Pacific Northwest, United States - 16_EM | ecosystem: Host-associated > Plants > Roots > Unclassified | place...
TGTAACTTGCCTTTTTGTAGTTAGCACCATTAGTCATCGATCGACCATATGTCGATGCGACGTGTCTCGTTACACGATACAATAGACACACCTTCGCATACGCCCGCACACACTCGACTACTCGAGCACACGCCACCGTACAACAGTTGTTGCTAATGATGTTGGAATAATTTATCCAATAGCTTGCATTTAGCAGGTGTTACCAGATGGATTTCATCCTCCAATCGCTCAATTGCCTTCTGCTGATTAGCATCTGACCAAGTGGTTGCCGCTTGCCGGGCTCTTTTCAGGCACACTTGAATTTGCCTATGTTTTGTTGTGGAAACCTTTTCAACCCCATACACAAGGGCTTCCATTGCAGCATGAATTTTAAAAATCTTTTGTTAGTGTAACTGATGGGATTCACTTGCCAACAGGTCATCCACTTTGGCCTTCGCAGAGTTCGACATTTTCTGTTCTCGAAAAATACCCTTCTTCTGGTAAAATCGCTTTCGTGCATCGTCTAGTGCATTGAGAGATAGATCGGTGTGACTTTGTTGGCTAACAAGTAGAGAGAATTCACCTAATACCTGCACTGCTCCCATTGCCACTTCATTGGAGGTGTTTTCCGCTGCAGTTTTCCCAGTATCCTGGGTGCAGTCAAGAATTAGAGTGCAATTCACTGCCAGTGTTCTGATCATTCCATGGATTTCTTTACCTTGCAAGGTGCCGCTTTTCAATGAATCAAATAGTTTAGAGAAGTGCTGGAGGCCAAGATATCGTCGCACGGATGTGAATCAATTGTCAAATTGATCCTTGACATTTCTAGCTTTCAGGTATTTGAGCAGCCAGTGCAATAAGTCTTTAACTAAACCCAGGAGCAGCTGATACAATTCATCAGGCTGCCAAAGGCGATAGACATTGCAGAGAGGGTATTGCCAGAACTGGGGGCGGATTGGGAGGACACCTAGAGTGTGAAGAGCATCAACTTTATTGTCCACCAGCAGCTTCAAGTAAATATGCTGGTCTCTTGAGTTATCGAGTGGTCAAAAAGATGAATCACCCATTGGCGCACCTTAAGCAATGTTACACATCGGGCATGAGCCATATGAGACTTGTGCAACCATGACTTGTTACGGATGATTCCCGACTCAGGCAGCCAACAGCAGGTACCATTGTGGTCGGAATCCATCTGCAAAATCCCATTTCAAGCCAGGACCAGTGATGTCAAGCTGCCTGAACTGAGACAGCACAGTTCCAACCGCGGAATGCATTGCTTCATCAATGTTTTTGGCACCTTTCCGGGGACATGGGATCAGCCTGACAAGAATCTAGGCGTGCTTTATAGGTGTGCGGTGGATATCTTGTCAAATATTACGAATTGTGAGATAAAGTGGCCAGGCATGCTGGTCGCCCAAGAAATTGATCAAGTGGGTCTTGTCGGATGCACATATGACTGGCACAATCGTAGGCCCGGTAGAAAGTTGATCCTGTGTATCCCACCCCCAATCACCTGTAATCATCTCGCTGTAGTTTTGACAACTCTCAGAGTCAGCAAGGCACACCAGTTGAAAATCGAGGTGCACCTGAAATGGAAGATGTGCTAAAATGAACTGGATATATTTGAAAATATCCCGGTAGTATAATGTTCCGAAGATATATGAGTCTTCTTGAATCCAACTATCATCGCTCAGTCCAAAATCAAGTTCAGAGAGCAGCTTTCGTAGGGCATGTGCTGATTGGAAAGATTCGAGTTTGAAGTTGTCCAGTCCACGTCAGAGATGTTGATCAATCGAGGTTTTCGTTTGCTGGCTAAACGATTAAGCCTGCTGAAAGTCCTGTGGAGACCGAAATGGATGCCATAGATTCCATCGTTCTGAGTACTTTCAATGTTTGTTGTACAAACCAGCTGCTTTGCCATATGCTTTCCCCCCCACATGTTCCACTCCAACTACCTGCCTATGAGCCTTTGTCTTGGTTGGATCAGGGGTACAGGTGGGATCAGGCTGCTGAGGGTGTATAGGTTCTTCGTTGGCAGTGTCTTCAGTTGGTAGTGCACCTGGTGCTTGGACTCTGCGTAGATCAATAATTGACAGCTTGTCGATGGCCATTCAGGTGTACCTACTGTGGTCAAACAATCATGTCTCAGGGTGATTCTAGCCGGCAGGTGGTAGAATCACATTAGGTAATAGCCCTTCATCCATCGATATTAGGTGATATTGTTGATAGTGAGCTTCCAGTCAGATTTCTTTGCATAATTTCATTTTGCAGATAACGCACTTAACTAGTTTCCGGCGAGTGTTGACCATATGAGGGAAACGCTCAGTGTTCTGACAAATCTCGATGATGCTTTAAGGTGATTAGTTGATTGCTGGATTTTTTGTGACGAACCTGTTGAGACGATTGATTGATTGAGTCTTAGTCTAAGATGACAGGTAGCCTATATAGTAGCCGCCAGCCCTAACCCACAGCCACATGATGACGTACTCTACAAAGACTCGGTCTAACACTCCTCCCGGGCGTTATCACGTCCGTCAAACACCAAGCCTTTGAAAAACAGATAGAAAACAAACAGAAGACAGAAGCCAAATCATGCCATGCCCTGAGCTCCTCCGAAATGACCACTCATGTCATTGGAGGCGGCAATCATGGGCCTTTGCCTAAACTCGGTAGTTGATTATGCTGTGGGCTTCAACTGTCTTGACTTCCAGTCAGCCGCTCCTCCGAAGGTGACACACAGTCCTGTTGTATCGTGATCGGTAGTGCATTGAAGAACTGTATCGAAAGTACTACGCCAACCAGCTGGAGTGCTGTTGATTCCCATACGCAGCCTCTCGGTCCCAATCATGGATTGTGCTGTCGGTGTCGAAATTGACGATGCTTCTCCATGGCGATATTGACTTCCGCTCGACAAACGAAGCGCAAGATCATCATTTCGCTTCAAACACAAGTGCCTGTAACCTGTTGGACGGTGGCGGATACTTGTGTAGTCAAGTATGTGCGTGCGTATGCGAAGGTGTGTCTGTGTTGGTATCGAAATTGGCATAACCTGGTGTATGGTGGCGCGTCGAACTTGGAGACTCTTCTCCGTGGCGATGTTAACTTCCGCTCGACAAACGAAGTGGATGTGTTGATTGTCATTTCATTTTAAACGCAAGTGCTCATAAGCTGTTGTACGGTGGCGGATGCTGGATATCCAAATTGGAGACGCTTCTCCATGGTGATGATGCCTTCCGCTCGACAAACGAAGTGGAAGTGTTGATTGTCGCCAGTTCCATATCGGATGGTGTGTAGTCGAGTATGTGTCCGTGTCACTGTCGGTGTTGGTGTTGGTGTCGAAATTCCAGACACTTCTCCATGACTGCAACTCGAATTGGAGATGCTTCTCCTTAGGTCGCTCTTCCATCTCAGCTAGCCCTAGGTAACGTATTCCTGTAGATTGTGGATCTCCGTACGCGGCCTCCCAGGTGGAGGAGGGGTTGTCGTCACTGAAGCTTTAGGGTGAAGGTACACACTGTACAGCTAACAAAGCTTCCTCATCCTCACAGTAGAGGAGTTCACAGACTTCTTGGATTCATGGCCCAATTGCCACCGCCAATCTCTCGAGGTTGTCACAAATCACATACCCAGCGCACTGTAGCGGACCAACCATTGCGCTCCCTGGGGGTATCGTGTGTGTTTGTCGACATCTCCCAAGTATCTGCGGTTCATTACCCGCCCACTTCTCATATACTATCCAAACCATACAGTATGTTGATCTGCTTGGCTGGCCACCGGTTGACCTGTTACGAAATCGCTTCGAACACATCCTAATGATGCCGATGTTGACCCGAACTCATCCTAATGATGGCTATGTTGACCCGAACTTCTCTAAGGGTGTTGACACGAGCTCTTCCAAGGGTGTTGAAATGATGTCCTCCGAGGGTGTTGACATGATGTTGACCCAAACTCCTGCTAAAGTGCTCTCCGTACTCATCTTGAACGTGCCCTGTCGATGTATCGTTCGGGTGCCGTAATCTCGTATACCCATAAAACTGAACACCGCGGCCATCGTAGCCACCATACCCATCGCGACCATCATAGCCCTGTAAGCGGTTGAGTGTGAGATTTCGTCGAGAGGAGGAATCTGAGTCCTTTGCATCATGGAATCGTCGTCCTGAGTCCGTAGCATATCCGGGACCCTGTGACCTCATTCGTATGAAGGTTTGCGATTTGGCTGTTATCGCTTGACAATTGTCGAAAATGGTATCTGGATCGTCCTCGCGCCCAGGCTCATAACCTGTTATGACGAACCTGTCGAGACGATTGATTGATTGAGTCTAAGGCTAAGATGACACGTAGCTTATATAGTAGCCGCCAGCCCTAACCCACAGCCACGTGATGATGTACTCTACAAAGACTCAGTCTAACACATTTGAGCCTCAGATATATTTGTTTGAAAGCAAGCTAACTCAGGTTAGCGTATCACTTTCAAAAGGGCATCACACCCCACCAAATGGAGAGGAGGGGTAAAACAAAGTCACCTCACCATCAGTTTTCTTCACAAACTAGGATAATATCTACTGTAAATTGTTAGCAGAGAAAGTTTCTTTTGTCATCACTGCAATCAATTTTGAATACTCTTCATCAGGTGCTACTACGATCATCCTGATCATATACTATGTCATTGCGCCATTGTTCAGACTGTGTCTACACTCGAGCCTCAAGCAGTGGATAAGATCAGCTCAATACAATGAATAGGTACGTTTCCTAGCTGGCTGTATGCCCGCTCAATGATCATCGAGAACTGGTATCCTGGTAAGATGTATTTGTCAGTAATGATCCTTGACTGGTTGGTTGATCCTGAGGCGACAATACAGTTTGCATAAGGAGCTCAAATGGAAGCAATCACTGTTACTGCTTGACTAACAGGTCTCATATTGAATGAAGTAGTAGGTCATACACACACATTTTGAATATACAATGCCTAGTCATTCTAGCCTTCCAACCGGAAATAGTTCTTGTTGGTTTCCTCGAGATAACATGTCAAATTCCTTCTATGACCTATACAGTCATCAACAGAACAAAGGTGAGCTTCTATCCAAGTTCCTAGTATATGAATTCCAGCATATAACAAAGAAAGGCAGGATGTGGGTGATTATGATTTCTTTTTCTCAGCCAGGTTTCATGGAACAATGGTGCAGTGAAACACCACAGTTTAAGACAAATAAATGCATATAAGAGGCCTTCATTCCACTGAAGGTCACTGCTACCTTTAATATTCTCAACTATACTCCCCTTTATTCGAAATCACCAATTGAATGGATAAATTATTTGCCACGATGTTTTGTTCACATACGATGACAATGAATGGATCTCCACCAAAGACAACCAATATGGCTCCAACCGGTGGGCTGTTTGGCTCACAACAATGCCCAGAGGCCAACGTCGGAGCATCAGATAAAAATGCTGGAAATACACGGAGCAAAAACACTCAATTTGGGCAACCCCCAAATCAATTTCATACACCACTGTGGTATAGTTACCTGCCTTCGCAGCCACCATTTCCAGGCGCTCTCCAGTTCTATCACCCTGCCCCATTCAATATGACACAAAGCTGGCAACCAAACTCTGGTGATGCAACCGAAGGATATCCGAGTTATGGGCCATTGCGGCAAGGATATGACTTCCCCAAAGGTGGTTATGGTGGACCTCAAACGTTCCCCCCGCAGCAATTCACAGGACAGGGGCCGTCATCTCCAGGCGCACCTCAAGTGCCTCCCGCACTGGTGGGAAACATTCCAGTCATTCGGCAGATATCTTCCTCCTCTACTCCATACGGAAAAATTCCCGGTACACCAGGGTGTCCTCCCATTAGCCTGCCAATAAAACAATTCCAGCCGGCTGCGGAACCGCGCAGGACAGATGTTGCAGGGATTACAGACTTACCGCCATTACCAGAGAATTCTTATGAAAAATTCGATGCAGATACTGAGAGCGATAATTCGTCGGACTTTGGCGGGGCAGAAGGCAAAGCCCCAATTAGCTTTAAGGAAATGGAATTCTCCTTGAAGCAATTTGCCAAAAGGATGGGGCAGCCCAACTTTAGTACGTTCAACAAGTGGAAGAAAATATAGGTGGGTGGGTTTCTTCAGAAGAAGTATCGGTCGATTATCCGGTGACAGAATCGTTTGAAACAGTTGCAAGATGGACCCCAGCACCGGGAGACGGCAGTTGCATATTTTTTGGAGACTTTTGAGAGCTGGATACCTTTGGAAAATTTCAATAATACCGAATGGATTCAGCAACAGTGGGTTGGGATGGTTTTGAAAAATTGTTCAAGTGAGGTTCGGGAGGTGAGGAAGAAGGGAAGGCGAGGTAACAAGCAACCGGCAATGGATTTGGGAGAGTGCGCAGGCAAGCAAGTGAGAGGTTAGGTCCCATGGTTGCGAAATACGACTTTCATGGTTGCAATTTGTCGAGTGCCTATTGGCAACAACGACCAGACATCCAGGAATCAACTCCAAGCTTTGTACACAGATGTGAGGCACTGGGAGAAGCTGATTGATTTCATCGAAAAAAATTGTTGTCCAAAAAAACCATACTGTCTGACTGCGATATACCAATGCAACTAGACGCAGAAAGAATTGGACGAAGAGTATATGGGATCATACGCACCCAGGCAAATGATGAATGAACCTCTATATAGTCATATATCATACAACAGTTCCCTATCAAATGCCTTCAAGTTGAAACTGGGATACAATGAGAAACTATTTTTGGTAGAAATGAAGGCAGCAACAGGGAAGGATATTGCAGAGCACGTAATGAGACTGGCCTAGGTAATCCCAGCTAGCCTTGTTATGGTTAGTTATGCCCCCTGCTAATCAGTATACTTAGACTTCAGAGGGATCCAATGAAAATGAAAGAGCGGTGGATGAGGAGGCAGGTGGGAAAGAGATTGATAGTATTAATGTAAGTTCTGATTGAGTGAATAGAATTGATTATATCCCACATATTATTGGGTCCAAATGCTTGTCTGTGAAATACCTAACATAGTGATGAATTTCAGTAGTGCCGGATTATGAGCCCATCAGTCCAACTAACCTTGGTGCAACTGAAAGAGATCATTGAGGACAAAATGAAGACCAACCAAGGTGCAAGAGAGGTGCAGGAGCAAGTGGATGGTAAGGAGGTCCTCCATCCAGATAATACCGGCGCAGTATTGAGCACTGTTCGCAACACAATCAACAATGAATTTGAACATGAGTGTCATGATGAGGCTGTCAGGCTGCTAAATGTCCATCCAATTCACCAATCAATAGATGAATGTGTTTCAGGCCACAAGTATTCAATTCCAGACCTGCCTGAAACTAAGTTTCTTGCACACCAGGTTTGGGCCATCTGGTTCATCGTGAGGAGATGGGATTGGGATGCTGCTATGCCAGGAGCACTGGTGGCGGATGAAATGAGTCTTGGAATGACTTTCACCTCAGTTGCAGCGGCAATGCTTTGCAAATTGGTGACTAAGAAAGTTGTAATGGGGTTGCCCCTGTCAATTTTATGGGGGAATACCCTTGAAGAGTTGGTGATTTTGGTGGACAACATCTTTCCCGGCATTTCCAGTGAAGAACGGGAGTGGTATCCGCTCCAGAGATTGAATGTTGTGTCCCGCCAGCTGGTGGAGATCCAGACAACACCGCCTCACGGGCACCCAGCACATATATCGGCCCATGATCCAATCTTGGTGGTCACTATGCCCGGAGTTGCAGAGACCTTCAAGACTGTCATCAATGAGCTGACACATGGAACCGATTTCAAACTCGTCAATCTGTTGCATACCAAAAATGCAATTCTCACCCATGAGGATCTGAACACCAGTATTGATGAGCCAGCAGACAGATGGAATATCCACCTTGCATTGTATGATACCTAAATGTCCAGAGCAAAACCATCAAGCAATGGCCGGCTCTCACACTGTTCATGGAGTTTTGGGATTTTTCTCGAGTCTTATCAGTACAAGACGAAAAATTGCATGGGCAGGAGAATTGTAAGGAACGTAAATATTGGATTCAAACCTCAACACACTGCAACGCTCGGGATTCCATTCACTCTATGACTCGTGTTATCAGACGATTAGGCTGTTTTCAGTTACACCTGAAGATGCAGACGATGATACTGTGATGGATAAGCACGGCGCCTATGCACTGTATTCCGCAGTGAAGAGTTTGATGCATGCCATCCGGACTGAAGACCACAACGTTCAACAGGATGTGGCACACCAGATGATCCAAATTGCAAATCCCTGGATGATCACAAGGTTCGCAAAATCGATACTCGCGAATGGAAAACCACTTGTTCCGATACTGAAGGAGAATGCACACATTGTTGATCTCGAATGGAATGAGGACGAGCAAGCTAATCTAAAGACCTATGTGGAGAGATACACTCCATGGTGTGCTTCAGAAGCATGGAGGTTACATATATGACGGCTGACATGTTTCTCATTGGTATTGGGAGACAGCAAGGATCGGAATGAGGTTTCTAGACAATGGTACAATAAATGGCCACTTGATAGTTGGATGGAATCTCCGATTTTCCAATGACTGAGAGATACATTACTGACAATGATTGTCAACGAATCAGCAGAGAATTCCGAGCCTAACAAAGTCAAAGCATCCAATGAGGCGCTCCTACAAGAAGCGGAAAGTCTTAAAAGCACCTTGCCTTGTGTATCTCCGCCTCAACAGGTGGTGCAATTTTGTCCTCTGCCAAGCTACATGTTTCATTTGAAGTGGTGGCTTGTTGAGCTAATTGGAAGTAAGGATATCACTATGCCGATGACTGTGATGTAACTTGCCTCGTTTGTAGTTAGCACCATTAGTCATCAATCTACCTTATGTCGATGTGACATGTCTTGTGACATAATACAATAGGCACCTTCGAATACGCCCCCACACACTCGACTACTCGAGCACATGCCACTATACAACTTGTTATAATCCGTTGCGTTTAAAAAGGGAACCGACAATTGATACTTCCACTTTCGATTGTCAATTGGAGGTCGACATCGTCACGGAGAAGTGTCTCCACGAGCTATGTGATTACCCCGCATTCCGCTGTGTTATTGACAGTGGCTGCTGGACTTCTCCAGTAGAGTCCAAGAGACTACTATTACTGATGATTGCGATATAACATCTCCTTACAGGATGAGTTCGACTACCATCACTATCACCAAGTTCAATGGCATGAAGTATGCACAATGGGCAACCGAGATTGCCCTACTTCTCTAACAGAAGCATGTGTATGGTATGATCAAAGGATATGATAACAAGCTAGAAGAGCCAGCAGCAAACGTGACCACTATAGTGAAGGCCGCCTTCACAGACTGGATGAATTGCCATGGTGTTGCCAGATCGACAATCCTACTGGGTATGGAGCTGAGGATTCAAGCGGAATTCACAGTCATCGAGGATGCAAAGACGCCTTGGGAGAAGGTCGCATCAGCCTACAAGTCAAAGTTGAAGCTCAACATCTTCGAAATTAGGGGGATACCTTTGGAGCATCAAGCTACAGGACTGCGGAGATGTCGACAACTACACATCATGGATCAATTGGAAAGTCAAAGATTACAATCTTTGCACTGGGCCATCGACCACTAACACTGATGCCGATACGGACTCTGCAATGACAATTGCCAAGATGAGTCAGTAGGAACACGTCTTCTTCCTCCTTCGCGGGATCCCAACAAACGACAAGTGGAAAGTCTTGCTGGAGTTAATGATGGACAAAAACACCACCATGACCGCCACCCCCAATGAGATCGTCACCAAACTTGTCGAAAAGGAAGCTGTAATCCAGAGAGTGAATGGGCTCACTTGTCAAGCTCTGTTCTTTGCAGAAAAGGGTAGCAAAGCCGGTAGAGGCGGTACAGGTGGCAAATGTTCAAAGAGGGATAACAGAGATAATATGGACGATAGGAAAGAGAAGGATCTGTGGAAGTGCTTTCAATGTCAGTGGAGAGGGCATATCACTGAGAACCGCTTAAGCAAGCAACGCGGCGATCTTCCAATGTCTGCCGACACTGCAGCAAAAGCATCAACTGATGCATCGGCAACTTCAACTCTCACCACGTCCATTGAGAACTATTGGATGTTGGCCAGCTCAAATGCTTCATCCAGTGATTGGTTCATCGATTGCAGATGTACAACTCACATCTCCAGCCGTCAATCAATGTTCATCACCTACACCGACTATCCTCCAAATATGAAGCAGGCGAAGTGATACAATGGGGTCACATAGTCTGCATCCGGATATGAGAATGTTAGGTTGATTTGCCAGCTGCCGGATGGAAAGACAAAAACGATCATACTTCAAGAAGTGGTGCATTTGCCGGGATCGTTCAATCTCATTTCACAATCTCAGATCATAAACAGGGACGTCAAAGTCGAACCGGTGAATCACTAAGGTCTGAACCTCTACAATCTCCATGGGAAATTCATTGCCACTTCACCTCAGGTCGATGATCTCTTCATTCTGAATGGCATTCTTGATCGAGCTCTGGAATCAACCAGATACACTGATATCGACGACAGTAGCCTGCTGGTACTTAAGACGACTGGACTTGCATCTGGGCACAATGCACAGAAGCGAATGTTGTAGCACAGCCACTTCGCGAATGTTGGTCATAATGCCTTGGAGATCATGCCAATGATCACTGATGCTCTGGGAATGACCTGGAAGTGCAATAGCGACAGCTTCGTCAAGTGCAAGCTAGCTCGAAAGCCCTTTACTCCAACGACTTCCTGTGTAACTGAGCCCCTGCAGCTCGTGCACTCAGACATATGCAGTCCATTGAAAACAGCCATCAAAGGGGGTCGATATATGCAGCTCTTCATTGACGATGCCATGACGCATACAGATAAGTACATATTGAAGTACAAGTCAGAAGAGCTGGGGAAACTCAAAGAATGGAAGGCTCTTAGAGAAAGGGAGTCGGACAAGCAAGTGAAGCAATGTCGTACAGATGAAGTGATTGAGTATATGTCCCAAAAGTTTGCAGAATACCTACAATCAGAAGAGATCTGCAAGGAAATGACTACGACCTACACCCCTCAGTCTGATAGATCATCGAATGAGCGAACCGCCCAATCATGGAGGGTGTACAATTCATGCTAGAAAATGCCGGATTTTCGAAGTAGTACTGGGCCTTTCCAGTCTCAGTGGCAGTCAATCTCAAGAACCACACTCCGACCTGATTGGTAATGAGCAAGACTCCGTACAAGGCCTGGCATGGAACGAAGCCATTTCTGAAGCCACTCAGTGTGTTCGGATGCTTGCCTTTCGTCTACCTGCCAAAAGAGAAATGAAAGAAGCTGGATTACTGAGCCACTCCCGGCATATTCGTTGCGTACAGCATATCCACTAAGCAGTACTTCTTATACGATCCACTGGCCAAGACACTTCACTGCTCCCGAGATGTGGTATTTACAGAAGGGAAGTAGTACACAGCACTGGATGCTGCAGATGAAGCGATCTTGGATGAGCATTTCTACAGAAATGTCATTGTGGAACCCATACCCACCAAGTTGCAATCTGAAACCTCACAGCCAAATGAGAAGCAACCAACCGCATGTTAAACGGAGGTGCCATTGGATGACGATTCGCCTCGGGATCCTCTGAAGCCAAAGACAAAGAAATCGTGAGAATTGGCTGGCCTTGAGATGTCACTTGGAGATACATGGAAGCCACCAGCCGAATGTAGACCCCGGAACTGCGCTGGGCAGGATCTGTTGGCAGAGTCCTCACACTTTGCTCCCGAAGATGTGCAGTTCGAAGATATGATTCCCATCCATGCTGCAGCTGCAATCTCCGATGATCACAAGGATGGAATCGATTCAAAGTCTTACAAAGCAGCAACCTAGTCTCCGCTCGCTGAGAAATGGGATATGGCAATGAAAGAAGAGTCAGATGCAATTGGTCAGCATCAAGTCTTTGGACATTTCATGGAGCTTCCAGAAGGGAGAAAGGCTTTGCCAAGTCACTGGGTATACAGGATCAAGCAGGATGGAGCAGGCAATGTGCAGTGGTTCAAGGCCAGGCTAGCCTGTGGAGGAAATCACCAAATTGAAGGCATCGACTACCAGGCCATGTATGCACCGATTACTCGCTTGGGTAATGTTAGACAGGCACTAGCGATTGCTGCCAAGTACGATCCTGAGATCCATCATATGGACTTATGCACAGCTTTCTTGGGAGTTGACTTGGAGGAAGACAGCTCTATGCACCCAACTCAGGGATACTTTCGTTTGCTCCAGAATGGAAGCCGGTTCAACAATACAAAATTAACAAAGACTTTGCCAAAGATGCCACTCCGCTTGAGAAACTCTCTTTATGGCCTGCAACAGTCTTGGCATGTTTGGTATAGCACTTTTAAGGACAGGGTGATCTTGATTGGGTTCCTGGCATCATGTGTCGACAAAAGACTCTTCATGCTCTATTATCAGGATCAAGAGATAGTTGCCGCGGTTGATCAATGTGTCGATGATGTCCTTATCATTGCTAACGAGGGCTTGATTGGGCAGATCAAGGATCAGATGAAGAAGAAGTTCCAGATGTATGATCTCGGCAGTGTTTTCTTCTATCTCGGTATAAACTTCGAATCCAATTGCAACCATCACCAGATCGACATCTCTCAACGCAACTACATTCAGACGATCCTGGCGAATTTAAGAATGGACAAGCGCAGGCCAGTTGCCACAGCAATGGCAATGAAAATTCACAAGAGAAAGCCCGATGAAGAAGACTGCGATCCAACCATATACCAATCAATGATCGGAAACCTTCTGTGTGCGATGACCTCCACTCGACCCGACATTGCATATGCCACCAGACTTCTCAACCGGTGCAATCACGACCCGAGCAATGGGCATATGGTAGCTCTTAAGCACTTGTTTAGGTACCTCAACGGCACGAAAGATTAGTGAATGCATTTTGGAAGAGAAGAAGAAGGTACACTCAGATGTTATTTTGATTCGGACTATGGTGGATACCTGGATGACTATAAATCGAAAAGTGGACTGGTCATCACCTTTGGAGGAGCAGTTGACTGGAGATCAAGAAAACAGAGGTTGACTGTCCAGTCCACAACTCATGCCGAATAGTGTGCCTTCAGAGTAGGCTGCATGAGACTCACACAGATCTCGCATCTCTTGAACAAGCTCTGCATCACAATTATCCTTCAAGTGTTCTCCGATTCACAGTCACTGATCACGAGCATCAAGAACAGAATCTCCTGCAACACTTTAGTTGCACACATTGCGACTAAGTACTCACTTGCTGCAGATATGGCTAGAGACGGAGAGATCGACTTAAGCTACGTACCGTCTGCTGAGATGCTCGCCGACTGCTTCACAAAGCCACTACTGAAGCCCGCCTTCTTCAAGCAGTGTGGTGCAATGGGAATGATCGGAATTGGACACGGGAATGACTTCAGGACTGGAATTGGTAATGGAATTGGAAATGGTCTTCAGAATGGTGACAGAAATTGTATTGGAACAGGAAATGGGATTGGGAATGCGGTCCGAAAGGAAATTGATTGGGCACGTTGGTTTTGAGTAGATCCACAATGATTCATTCGCTCCTCTTCTTCTTTGTTTCCTATTTTTGTTTCAAACGGATGTGATAGCCATCCTGGAGGAGTGTTGAGCTGATTGGAAGTACGGATATCACTATGCCAAGGACTATGATGTATCTTGCCTCTATTGTAGTTAGCACCATTAGTCATCGATCAATCTTATGTTGATGCGACATGTTTCGTTACACAATGCAATAGACACACCTTCGCATACGCCCGCGCACACTCGACTACTGTAGCATACACCACCGTACACCATATTCATGCTGACCCCTACTTGTCATATCGTATGTATTCCTTTAGTCATTTATTATGATATATCACCACTATATCTTTACAAAGATTGATCACTTTTGTCTCTCTTTCTTATCTAACCAATTATCACCCACCTTCTGCATTTCACTTTTCTCCACAGCTTCCACACTGAACTTATCTTGCTGCACTTCATGGTCTTCCACCTAATGAACCAGTTTCTTTATACTATTTTTGCCAACTGTGTCAGCAATCTGTTCCCAATATTGATTGTTTCACATACCATTCAAAAGCAGTGGTATAGGCACATTGCAATATCCATGATAGCTGATAGGTCCATTGCAGAGTCTGATATGTGGAGTTACTATTGTTTAAAAAATATTTTGAAATCAGCTCAATTCATTAGTAGAATATCTATAGCACTCTTGAGAAACATTTGGTCCAGCTTCACAATACGAACCATGTCTGCTAGAACCAGCCATGCCAGAACAGGATCTTCTACACTCAGTGCACAATTTGAATAGACATTGTATTGCAGAGTGGAAATCGGATGGTAGTTTAGATTACAAATTCCATTTTTGCTGCTTTCTGAGTTGTTGTACAAAGAAATTGGAGTCAGTTGATAGTTATTTTTTGGGTAAATCTTTTATTTTGTTTTCTTCTTGGTGCAGCAGTGCAAGGCACACACATTTACCTTCACCTTCAATTTGTAGTCCTCCTCCACAAAATCCCACCATATATTTTTTTCCAGTTTACATTGGCTACAACTACTCCAAATACCTCTTCATCAAGAAGGAAGTGGTCAACTACTGAATTCTTTTCTTCTGCTGTCATGCTGCATACTCAGACATGTGACTTGCGTCTGGTACATGCTTGATACCGTTCATTATTTCAACAATCCACTTCAATTCCAACTTCTTTTGGATATCCAAACTTCTACTTTTATAGTATTTACTGTCAAACCTTTCATTACAGATTGGTGTCAATACTGTTTTCCTGTTCTCTATATACATAACAAGTCTGTCTGTACTGCTCCAATACTATTTTCATATTGGTCCAATTCATAATCAAAATTCCAATCTACTTTATCAAATCAGCAAAGAGTGCAAGCAAGTAACCTGTTTTATTATATGTATATTGCGTGATCTTTCACTTGGTACCAATACTTCCTGAAAGTGTGTCACAATCTAATTCATCAGTAAATAGGAACTAATCAATAGGTGGCTCTGTCATACTCAACGATAAATTTGTGCATATGACAACTGCACTCCAATTAGTCTGACAGTTACTATGTCATTGCATCAATATTATCATTCTGTTATGTTATATTTCTGGTTCAAAGTTATACTTAGAGCTGGTATACCAACTCAACAAGCTAGACACCATATTACTTGTTACAGCAATATGTTGTTCAGTGAGAACCCTGGTATTGTGTTGATATTAACTCTATCACCAAACTCTATCCAGATATTGGACATTATACAATTGTCCCCAATTTTGAAAACAAGATGTACAAATCCTCTGCACAGCTATAGCTGAGAAATTATTTCTTAATTTACCATTCACTAAAGTGGCAATGTGTATCTTAATGGAATGTTATAGTTCATCATCTGCTACATAGATGTTACATTGAATTCTGATATCTTGCCGCATCTGGTTAATTTATATTAGGCTCAGCTGTGAACAATTCTTGTTTTCAACCTGTTGACCTCTAATATTACTGACCACGATACATTCTGATTCAACTACTACTTTCCAAACATTACACCACAAGAAGCAATCATTAGAATGGTTGTTCTTTTTTGATTAGGTTGTATATAATACAAGCCAGAATAATCATATATCGATTATTCAATACAAAACCATTCCCAAATACCACTACTGAATGTACTTACATATCACAGTAACCATAACAACAACATATCGTATCCCATATAAATACTGCATAGCAATTTGAAAAGCAGTATGATATTCCATGAATGATGTCAATGGCTACTATTATCTCCCACATTCTGAATCTCATTGTATAGTGAAACGTATACTAAACTCAGAAATCTCAAAGAGATAATATCAAACCAGATCCTGATCCAGTATTAACATTGTAGTTAACATCTCTAGCCTGCAATTTAGCTATAATACAGAAGATACTACCAATACCAGAGGCTATCTACGTTGAGTATTATATTGGAGATTAATTTAACTATAATCACCAAATTGAAAAAATGCAACTAGCAATCCACTTGCAGTCAACAATTTATCTAAACAACTTCCCAGTCTCTGAATGGTGAATTACTTCAGTATCAGAATCAACAGTATTGACCACTTTTTGCTTCTGGTGATATTACTACCAGTTTCAATACAGGTAAAAGATAATGTCAACCAATAGATAATACAATTCTGAGCTGAAGTACTGATAATAAATGACATAGTGTATCTATTACTCTCAAGTAGACCAGGGAAATCGATTCTGACAGTACTTTGAATTTATTGATTGCATTGAGACCTATATTTTCATTCTAAATAAGTGAGATAGCTGGAGAGTCTAATTGTAACTGAATAATAATATTCCTAATGACTACCTTCTAAAAGATATTTATCTTGAATTTCACTATCAGTCAAAGCTGAACTGCTAATTGCCAATATATAATCCAGATCAAATTACAACTACCAGCAATACTATAGGTTTAGTTGCATTTAGATGGTATTTTCGGCATAGACAGTTTGTCATAATGACTGATAGGCATCAATTGTATGTATCTGAAGTGGCTGTCATATATGTAGTATGGAATGGATTATTGTAGTCTAGTTCAACTCTATGCAGTTCTGTATACCTTTGAACAGATATGTAGAGTTCTGGGTAGCTTTATAGGGCTCTGGGAAACCTGGTACAGTACATTACAGGTTTAAATATAGATTTAAAGATTATTACTATCTGAGGATAGATGTTTCATTTCTATCAACTAATATAGTTAGATAGCTTGATGTACTATTACCCAAAGTATCAAATAAAAATTGTATAATTTATGAACTTCAATATTATTTTTATACCCACTACGTTCATCTTTCAGTACAGTTTTCAATTTATATCGTTAATAGAATCTGAGCTTTTTCAATTGATATGTCAAACTAGTAATACAATATCAAGGTTATATGTTATCTATTGGCATAAAAATAGGTATTGTAGCATGATTTTCATAGTTGTAGCTTTTTGTAAATATTTATAGTAGCCAGCCGATTAGAATCTATATTTACATCCTCAGTTATTACATGATTATTATTGTCCACCATCATTACCATTATAGTTCAATTGGAACTGTGTAAATAGTTAAATCTATTGTTTTGATTAGCGTTTTAATAGGTTTCTATAAAGACAAAATTATAGCTGTTTATGTTTTTTGAAATATTACTAGCCAATTTATTATGGATTACTTGTATTGAAAGTATCATTTCACCAAAATCTGACAGTATATTCAAGACATTTATTGTTATCCAGGTGTTGATTTAATCAAGAACATTGTATTCTTAACGACTATTTCCCAGTTTCTCTCTGGCTATATTTCAAATATCTCATCAGAATTCATTTCTATTGAGAATATTCAGAATACGGGTATATATAAACAGATTATAATTTCAAGGTAAAATTGAATAACATTCTGATTTGAAAGTTATTATACACAATTCTAGTTCCTGTATTTGCCAGTAGCATTTATAAATATCAGACTATAATGAAGTTCACTCTGGAATTTGACATTATCCAATATATAGATTCCTGTACTGACTATTATTTGTATTGCAATGTACGTATTAATATCAATTTTGTTATGCAGAGTAATTGACTGATGTTGTAGATTTGTAATAGGATACATAGTCGGTATACTTTCAATAAATATTATTTAAAGTTTATAACTATTACTTTTCTTTTATTATACTGGCTTTATATGGAAATTGGATAAAGAATTCAGTTTCTAAAGGTATAGGTAAGTCTTATCCAGCAAATTAATTTTTCTTTAAAAATTTATATTTACTGATATATTATATCCAGATACTGTCTTTGAATCAGGTAATGTATAAAATACTAGTAGATGTAATGGTGTAATTATATGACAATGAATACAGCAGTGAAGGAATAGTACATACAAATAAAACCAAAGGTTTAAAGTACTATGAATAAAACTTGACGATTTGAATAATTGTTAGTGAATTCTTTAGTGGACTAAACTATAATAACCAACTATAGTATGAGTCATGTTAATGAGAGTTTATAAACAGATTCGATTCAAGATATACTCTACTGTATGGAAGTCACCCTCTTCACAAATTACAAGTTAATGCTTTGTCAATATTGAATTTTGTAAACATGTATAAATTGACTGAACTTGTAGATTACATTTGAATTTGCCACAAACCAAATTACTTTGAATGTGGGATTAGTTTTACAGTAATATAGTACAGATGACTGTATTGGCAGGGATGTAAATGTGAAATTAATACTTGATTGTTGTCATATTGGAAATAGAATGTACATTAAGTTGAATAGTAGAGCAATATACTATTTCTTCTGCAATGTATGTCTCTTGAATACATATACACCACAATACATATCCATGCATACCTGGTTGTGTTCATCAATATCACTGGACCTGACACAGCCAGGTGAGTAGGATATAGTCATTAAATATACTGAGTTATTTTCTGAAGCTATGTCCATAAGTATGGTATACATACTCTAACTGCTGCAAAATGTATGTAGTTTGTAAATGTCACATCAAATCAGGGGTATTTGTAGACAGACAGGGTTGTTACTGATATGTCATTATGACCAGAATATAAAATACCTGCTATATCTCTACAAATGCTCAATGCCACTCAATTGACTTGTATTACTCTATTCAACTAAATACTCAATTAATTACAATGTCACATGTGCTGGTAACTTGCATTACTGTGGTATTTTGTGATAATCCCCAGTAATTGGAATATTGAATTTAGTACTATGGTGTAATCTCTAGACTTTGGAAGTCATGCTGCACTCAGGTATATGTGGCAATACAGGTACATTAATACATGGGGTTTTTTTGCCATAGTAGTTAAACAGTAGTATTTTTTTTGGCATCAATCCAGAATAGTGTCTTGTAGCTGTTGCTATCGTCACCTTAAATACCCCATATTTTCATTTCTTAGCCCTAAACCCTTTGCTGTGACGGTATTCACGTGATATTGCCAATCGCTCACGCTGTTGTACTGGAAGCTTGTAATAAAATCACTGCACAGATACATTTTCCCATTCTCAACTACCAGCAGCTACCAATCTTCCCTTAGCCATCTGTAATAATAACAGCTTCGCCTCCACCATCACCATCGCCACCACCTCCATCACAGTCTGTTTTCGACTTTGGTGAATAAGTGGTGATTCAGCTGTTTCTTCGATTTGGTATCGCTATCGGTTTGCCATACTTTCTTACTGTAATCAGCAAAGCTCACAACCTGCTGTGGTCAGTATCTTCAAGTGCTTTACAGTCGAGACTGTCAGTGATTTCGCCATGGCCGAATCTTCTGTAAGGACCTGTTACCATGATACCGATGGTTTCTAATTCTAAATACTATGAAGTTGACCTTCTCCTCCATCCTGAGCAAATATGCGCCAGTACAGTCACCACCTGTACAAGAGCCTATCCCTCGTCGGGAATCTCCTCCTTTCACCACCAAAAAACAACTACAATCCCGAATAAGTATGTACCAAGATATTACGTGTTCTTTTGAGATCTAATGAGGTTTACTAGACGATCTTGGGCGATCACAACTTTCAGCATCGACTAGTACGATCAATAACCGGTCATCTTCAATACTAATGGGCCCAACTCCACTACATATCAGTGGAAACTCACCACGCACAGCCAGTGGAGCCGCCATCAAAAAACGAAACTTAGATAGTCCGCCGGATTATAGCCCGAAGGCTGAAACTGATAAAGAGAGGGAATTGAGAAGAAAACTGTTACTCGAGAAGATGAAGATCAAGAAAGAAGCAGCGATATATGAGTCTGTGACAAGAATTAGTCCTGCCCCATCGACGATGATCCAACGGATTCGCGGTTCAGGGGTATTGAGAGCGTCACCTCCAGGTTCTGATGGGGTATCCGTGGCTGTGGCAAGCGACCCAAAGAAGATGTCATACAAGGAAAAGCTTGCTATGGCCGCCAAATTGCAGGATGAAAAGCGGAACCTCGGAGTCATCACGCATAAAGCAAGAGCTCCCGTAATGGAAAAGAAAGAATGGCAGAAAAAGTTGGGGGCCCGGAAACGGACAGAAAATGCCGCTACGAGTGTAGCTATGTATAACAAGGGCAAATATCCGGTAATTCTGTCTGGTTGCGAGAGATCTGGTACAGCCACTGCTCAGACACTGCCTAGAAGAGAGATGGATAATGGAATCCTAGTAAGGAAACCTAGCCAGAGTCGACGATTCGGCAATTCCAAGGGTAAATCCATTCACAAAGCGCGTCCCGCGGAAGTTCCCATCAAGAGAAAACGTTCTCCATCACCAATCAGTTGGAGGGGAAGGAATTCAGCAGCATCGATTCTTAAGAAAACCAATAGATCTCATCCTAGTAGAAGCAGATACGATGATGCCGACGATGAAGATGATGATTGGATCGTTGATGATGACGAGGATGACGATGGATTAAGAGGCAGAGCATATAGCAAACAGTATACCGCTCATTGTTATGCTTTGTTTGGAACTACCCGCTAATTTATGTAATAGATATCGGTACGCTGAATCAGACTATGAATCAGACAGTGACATGGAGGCCGCGGGACTGGACATATTAGATGAAGAAGAGAAGAGTCACCGTAAAGCTATCAGGGAAGACTTGGAACAAGAGAAGCTCGAGAAGCAGCTCGCCGCAAAGAAAGCTGGTATGCGGAAGAAAATAGTAACTAAATAACCTGAAGAGGGTTTGCATAGATAGCATGATATGTTGCACAAGTTTATGCATTTTAACTTTTCTCTTCCACTACAATGGTGAACGCGGGTCACGTTCGGTCAAGATTTCATGTTATCAGCTATTTCATACTAGCAAACATTCGCTTGGCTTGTTGGTTGCTTGTACTTGCTGAGCATGCCCCACAGCTTACTTCGGCAATAACGACGGATTGGAGAGTTTGTTTAAGTACAAAAGATGCTTCTTATGAATTCTATTAGGCTGTGGTAGCCTCATCTCCGTATCTCAAAAGTTGATAAATAGTAACCAATGTGGCCCTCTCACTCCCACGCCAATCTGATTGATTCCGTCCATTTGCAATTCTAGATGGATCTGAGAACTTCTACAAATGAGAATAGCCCTCGGCTGGCTCGATCTGGCCGGCAAATAAGCCAATCTGCTGTAGCATCCTACCAGTTTGGAATTGTACTAGCTAAGCTAAGTTTGTATAAATGAAGCTGATGATACCATCGCGATCTATTTCGCTGATATGACTAGGTCTTAGTAAGTTCCCAGTCATTTAATCTTAGTGATGACAGGAATTGAGCTCACTCTGAAAATGCAAAATTGGCTTGTCCAACAACTACATAACGGAGAGCCAATATTGATAAATAAAACCGGGTAGATGATGGAAAAAAAAGATAATATCCTTTCTTTTAAAAAACATTAATCTTGTTAAACGTGTTGGCAAATTTGCAATAAAAATACAACTATACTTACACACCAGGATAGACTATTATAATTGAAGTTCTCAAAAAAAGTTACAACAATAATACTCTATTTACTAGGTACTGATACTTACTATCTCTCCAAGTTGCTATTAATTGCAGTGTATCAGCCAATCTTTTGCTATAACAATATTAGGCACTTTGTTATGAAAATACAAATCAAATCTGAATAAACACAGTCAGTGATGATGTTGAAATTTGAACGGAGAATATCCTTTCGATATATCTAGTTTAGTGTTACTATGAAATGCATAATGGGTGTTAATGGATTAATTAATAGCTATTAAATGGTATCATTCAAATATATTGGAAATTTTTTTTTCAAAACATAATATACAAGAAGACAGATAATATATACTGTCATGAAAAATTAAATGATGGTTAGTAGTGTATATTATACTTGGGTAATATCTAATATAGTATGTGTAAATACAGATGTGATTTCTGTTAGGTAAGAATTAATTTATGAAATTGAACAAGTGTATACCTTTGACAATATATATCGAATTGTACCTCAATATACAGATATATAAGCTTCTATTTCTTTAAAAATATTAATAAACAATATGTAATTACCCATATATATTGCTATATATATGTTTATCTGGTTATACAAGCAATCTGGAAGGCTTTTGAATTACTTCAATGAGAAGTAGTAACTTCAAGCTACAATTACAACTATATATTATTCAAAGATATGCAATACATTACTATACTCAATTGCATTAATTTAGTGTATATGGACATATTAAATGATATCTAATTCCAATATCAAAATGTATCTATACATCTATACATAACAATACTGCTACTGAATATACAAAAATCTAATTATTTATGTTTTGCAGTAATACACACTCTCTTTCAGTTATATGACAGAAGTTATTGTTTCTATCAAAATATGTACAGTATTGACCAGACATATGTAGCATTGAATAGCTAATATGTATTGTGAAATATGTGCGTGAATATTGAAATTTCCAATTTGCTGTTAGAAAATTGTCATGGCTCAGGTTCCAAGAAATGAGGGGCAGAACTGTGGAAGAAATGCCGAAGGAATCAGTGGTATGGAACAACAGAGATATTGGGAGATGCAGAGATAGTTCAGGATAATGGTGTGGTAGTGGCGGTATTATTTATTGCGATAAGGAAGTGATCTGAGGCTTTGCGATGTTAGAAGATGTGGCATGGTTGTCGCAGTAACAGTTGAGTTCAGAGTGTGTTAGATAATGACCAAAGATTCAAATGGTACATTGGAGCATGAGGAATAGTTGGAGGGTGGCAGACAAATTGTATTTAAAGAGAAGTTGTTGAGTATTGGAGGATTTTCTGTTATTCTCTCCTTACTTGTTCTCTAGTATAGCAAAGCAACAGACAACATTAAAACAGTGTTGACTTCCGTCTTGTCTTGATTTCATGATAGGAACTTCAAACGCCTTGTCCCCATTGTACAAACATGACTTTTTGTTACCAATATCACCTACACCCAATCCTGCCCATCACAAATATAGAATATACACATTTGCCTTGTTATTTGTTGATGTAAGAAATATATTTAATGGTCAATTTCAATATAAATCAGATAGTTATCAATCAATATCGAAGTTACAAAATTGATTCTTTTATCTCCAGTATATTAAACTTGTAATATCCAATATAAATTGAAAACTGGTAATAAAGTATAGATGTCCACAGATATAAGTTAAAAAAATATCTTAAAGATATTTAGATATTCAAAAATAGCAAGTAACAAATACTAAACCAACAAGTATTTGTAGTTACTGGATTGTGAATTACTATTCTGAAGATATAATATAGAAGAACCAAACAATTCCTCAAGGATATCTGAGTTGTTCTTTTCTGACATCATAGAAGCTGCTGTTCAACTCTTGAAACCTATAATGGTATTTGGAAAATACCATTTATGCAAAAATTAATTACGTAATTTAATGCAGTGTTCACCTAAAGTAATATATAGTATATGTATAGGGTATCTGTAGTGGTGAGTTACAGGCAATGCAACAACTCTCTGGGAATATATTTAATATGTAAATTCAAACTTGCAGAAATTCTGGGTAAATACTATAGTACTTAAAAGAAATTGACTTAATGTATCATTCTCATAAACTATCAGTCTGTCTACTGACTGTATAACCAAAATTTAGTATGCCAGTTGAATATTGAATTTCATAGTGCTAGTTCTGTATGCAATAATTACTAAAGTACAGTAATTGAAATAGAAAGTAATAGTGTTAGAATATGGAGTTTTGAATATATTACAGACTGTAGAGAAGTGTAATAGACATGGTTAGATGTAAGAGACATCAGCAACAGAATATATTTGAACTGAAACCCAAAACTTGAAGTTGATATTGTGAAACAGGACAAGAGCATCAAGAATATTCCAAAGATGTTAGTTGTACTTTGTAACAAGAAAATGTGTTTAAAGAGAAGAACGAAAATGATTCAATATCATCTATTTTAATATACAGTATGTTGGGTACCTCCAAATTATTCTTTTAGTTTCATTGTACTCAGAGTATTATTAATTATTAAGCTTTACACCCCAGACTACATTCTTGCCACTCTCCATTCGCGAAACTAACAGGGTTTTTTTTCTTCCACTTACTCTCTCAACATTCTCAATCAGTCTAAAATGACATTTCCTACAGATTGTATTATTTCTCTGTTACTTGACAGCAACTCATAGTCTTGATACTCTCGCTTACTTGACATCGGCATATCTTGCAAATCCTCAAAATCGAGTGCTGTGACAGTATCTCACCCCACTTTGGAAGGTTCTTAACAAGTCGTGTTGCAATACTCTAGATTTTCCAGGTACATGTGGTGAAATTCATCCATTGCTAAAAGCACATGAGCAAACATTGTAGGATTCCAAATGAATGATGATTAACTGGTTCAATATATTAGGTACTGCAAGTATTGATAGTACATCTGTAAATTCAGAATAGTTACTATCTGATGGTTTTGATCTCGACACAGACCTACAGGTGGAAGTGCTGAAACTTGATTTACAGTATGATGATTATCTGTTTCCAGATCTGATTTGAAGACAGGTTTCACCATTCAGTGTGATCTGTTGTCTGGAGGTTTAAGTAATCAATGTATGATAATATTTGGCTGAATATAGTATCAGTTTCCAATGAGTTGTAATTGGATTTCTGCAATTGGCATGGTGTTCATATATATTTATTACCCAATTAAACTCTGCTACTGAGATGAATATTTGCCATACATTTCTGAGACTGAATTACATTGTCCATCAATATAGTATAACGTCACTCTGTATCTGTATCGCAGTGTAAATGGACTTACCCTCTTATGGTTCATTTCGAATTTCCCTGAATCATCAAGTGATCAACACATGGCTTGCAGTTTCCTGCAATAATCATTTGGGGGTCGACATATTTGACAGCAACGAGTGTAGTGCAGTGGATTGTTTTTGATGTGTGATTGTTGACTTCAAACTATGTCAGAAGATGCCACTTCACAAAACCATCCCACCGATGATTTGCAAAGATTTGTAGATGCTGCTCCATGGTGTATTTCTTTTGATCTGTTTTCTGTCACCCTGCATGTATAATGCCTTGAATCACTTCCAATCAATTGCTAGCCAGTAACAATATTGCATACTGAAGTGCACCATAGCATTCAATTTAAGCTAATTCTCAGGCACAGTGGATGGACTCTTACTATATCCTTAAGAAACCAATCAGCTTGTTCTTTTGCATCAGTCATCATATTGCAAGGGATGATCCAGTACACTTTGGGTAGTCTGCCAACTACCACCTGTACTAATTGATACTGCTTGCTCTCTAGTAACGATAATGCAAATTCTGCTGATATATTCATTAGTACAATGTAGAACGGTCCAGAAGCCTCATATGAGCCTGTCGGACACTGCAGTCAACCTCACTGGTACTTTTAACAAATTGCAGGTGCTTCCATTCTCCCCTGGTGCTAATCAGACTGCTCTCAGATGCAACAAAAGTATTTTGATGTGTATCTGACAGTACCAAAAGATATTGTTGTACATGCAGAATGCGACATGATTTGATATGTCGGATAGTCAAATGTTACAGCAGGTGAGAACTCTGCTCAGGTCTGTGGCAGACTCTGAGAACAGCTGAGATCATCTGTGCCGGACAGTACAAGTCTTCCAGAGCAACTGATGAGGTCTTCACATAGCTCTGCAGGGGACTGCAAATGGTGTGTTGTATGCTCCCTGCAGTGGTGATTCGTATTGGGTAACCAGGAGGCATTTGGTGTATCATGTTCATCTTTATTTCAATCAGAAGAAGATTCGCTACCTTCCAATGGTGCATCTAATATCAAACAAAGTCTGTCTACATCCATACATAAAGTCAATTATATGGTCATCAACTACAATCACAGGAATATGTGGAGATGACGAGTATGTAAACTTTGGAATTCACTTAGAGGCTGAGATTGAGCAAGGTTGGAGTTAGGCTTGGATTGAGACAGTAATTGAGTGAACTCAAAGATGCACTTCGAGGCCAAAATGGTATATACCAGTAAAATTAATATTAGTCACTGGGATTCACTCGGAGTATGTGATAGAAGGTAGAGTGTTAATTTTGACGAGTCAATATCAGGAGAAAATACAAATGTTGAAGGGGATTCAATGGTGGCATTTGAGTTACTAGGATCTCCGGAGAATGGGAACAGGAGCACCATGGGAGTGATTGAAATAAGTTGGGAATATACCAGAGTGCCAGAGAGCACTATGGGAGACCCTAGAATTGCAGCCCAACCAATGCAGCAATCTCCAACAAACTCTGAAAGGTGTCTGGGGTTTTGTTGGCATTTAATGGAAGGAATGAAGGGGTGATGGGAGACCCTGCAGATGTATATACTTGACAGCAAATTGGACGCACAGATTATACTACATTAGCACATCTGAATCACATGAATACTAGCTAACAATATGTTGTGCAATATTCTAGACTTTACATCACCACTTTAAGGAACCAAATAAAATGCCAAATGATTCAAAAAGGAAAACAGGTAAACCAAAACAATATGCAGACCAAGCAACAGAACGACAACAATGCATTATGGTGTCAATGTTATGAACTATATCTCTCATCACATCTGGGCTGAGAAAAGCAGCTATGCACAATTCAACTGCGGTGCGAAGAAGCTGAAGGTGTTGCTTGTATTTTCTGATTATTTGTACCTGGCAAGTGGGTGAAATTAAATGCCACTGTATTTTGGCTTGATTTGTGATATCCAACCAAGGTGTAATGAGATGTTAGCTACCTGCAAATCAAGATGCAGTTTGAATGGCAATACATAAAGTGTCATGAAAAAGAAAAGCAACTACCACAAAATAAGGAGTGTGTGTTGGGGTGTGCTTGTAACAAAATGAGTAGTATAGAAATAGTAACGAAGGAGTACTGATCCCAGCTGCGGAACTTCCATGTGGCAAGTGCAGGGGTGCCAACCAGAGTGAACGGATCATAAAACAAAATAGCATGGCATCAATCTAGACAAAGGAGCATCAATACTGCCTGAGGAGTACTGAGTCCAGTGGAAAAATGCTGAAAATAGTGCGTTAGGAGCATGAAATGATTGATATAAGTGACCATCCTCATAGAGGAGCCCTTCTAGGAAATGTTAACAACAGATCCATTTTCGGACCGTTTCTACTATAGCAGTTCGATGAACACCCATAACTGACTAGTTTGGTTCCGGTTTTTGCCAAACAGTTCGCATGACTAAGTCCGCCAACATTGATTAGAAAATTCAGAGCTTGGTATCTGCAATATGCAGTTTTGCATGGCGCAACTTTTGGTGGTCTGAAAGGTTCGATTTCCTGAAAACACAGCAAGTAGCTTTGAAAATACATTTATTTTTAGCCCGAAAATGTTGTTTTGGCACCTCCACTTGCTGCGTTTCGAAGATATCAAAAATTGGAGACCTCCAAAAGATGTGCGATGCAAAGGTGCAAATTTCACATACCAAGCTCTAAATTGTCTGACTAATATCGGTTGACTTAATTGCGCAGCTCGCTTGAAAAATCATCGATTTTTGATGTAGTAAGGCTGTTACCATGGAGACCTATAAAACCGGCCAGTTTCAAATATGGAACGGTTGCTAACAGTACTTGCATGGATTGAGTAGTGTCTATTACAGTGGAAGTGTGCCAAAAGGGCGGGGGAGGGTTATTGAGCCCTGAATGGAATATAGAAGTAACAATCAAGGCAAATAATCACCAACAGGGATTAAGGAGTCCCTTTTGCAGCAAAAGAGAGGCAAAAGAGGAAGCATTGTGTACAGAATGAAACAAAAGAACGCCAATGAAGAATATGGAGTGCCATTTCTACTAGAGTTGTGCCAATAGGAGGGGTATGATGTAGCCTGTTATTTTGTGATTAACCAGTGCAGTGGCTTCTGGATTGGAATTGGTCATAGGGGATGCGCAAAAGGTACCTCAATATTTGTCTTGAGAAACTATTCCTATAGTCCTCAAACTTCAGATGTAGTGAGATGGGACGGAAGTGATTATGGTGGTAGCCAGAAGTTACACCTGTGGAGCATGATGTTAAAACAACTGGAATGTAGCAGGCTGGTGCCCCAAGCTATTAGCAGTGAAGAAGAACTGATGATAGAATAAATCCAGAACATCCATTGGGGTAAATCAAGATTTCTTATCATCCATGACCATTGAGAGATAATGTCAAGGTGCGGGTTTATCAGGGGCAAAGAACCGCAAGGGGTCTGTTCCTGGGGAGTACTGGAAAAGATTGGTGTTACGGATGACTGGAAATGTTGCGACATGTGGTAATGGTTCAGAGATGATTGGTAGTCGTGGTGGGTTTATTCAGTATAATGAAGAAGAGGTATGAGGTGTTGTGATATCAGATGATATGGTGGTTTGAGGTGTTGTAATGTCAAATAATATGGTGTGGTTGTATTGATAAGGAGTTGTTGATGGTGGGTAAAATCATAAGAGAGAATTCAGATGGTATATTATAACTTGAAGGATAATTTAAGGGTTGAAGATGAACTGTATATACAGAGAGATTGTTTGATGTTACAGGATTTCCATTTGTTCTCTCTTTAGTCATTCTCTTGTAGAGTTCAGCAGTAGATAACTTTGAAACTGCTTTGACTCATAGCTTGTCTTGATATCGCAATATGCACTTCAAGTTCTTTGTCTTGCTTTAAATTCACAATGTGGTTACCAATGTCGCCTATGTCCCACTCCACCTGTTACACTTGAATGAGTCTGTACAGAGCCTACCTGTAACTGAAGTTGCCTGTATGCCTCGAACGGGTGTAACTATTACTGTGCACATTGTTCCATTTTGTATTGGGTCTATCTAGCACCCAACACAGGTTGGACACACATCTGGAACAACTGTGTTGATATTTATTTATCGCTTACTGGGTTTGACATCCATGAGTGTTTGCATCCATTACTATATTCGGATGACAAAGTACCTTGGTAGAGTGAGTTTTGGTACACGTCGGTTTGATCTTGCAAGAATCCGCTGGGGTATATTTGAACTGGAACAATTGAACACTTTCAACAGTGTCTAAATGATTTTGAGTTACTCTCCTAATAGGGAATCATTGTAACTTCATTTTTGAGAATACTAAACTGTTCGCTCCCATTGGAATTTGTTTTGGACTGATGTGGCAAGAGAAGGCGAAGGTCCAGATATTAACGACCATGTATTTGAACAACACTGGACGTGGAATTGAGGTGCATAAGTGTGGTTTCCTGGTGAGCTCGAGGAACCCAGTCATTGCAAAGAACTTAATTGTGCAGGAATTCATTCGACTAGAGGACATGCAGCAGCAGCAGTAACAAGAGCCAAGTCTATGGGAATTCTGCATATTTTGATAGGGCCTCCCACTCTGACATTCATCAAATCCGACTCCTATAGTTGGCACTGATTGATGTGCTTGATTTGCAACAATGTCAGGATCTGACCAGCAGGACAGCATAGCTCTGGCATTTACGGAGGATTGAGAGAACCTAAGGCAACATCTGGATTCACAAGGCGATGACATAGGATTCGACAAAATCTAGAAGAAGATGGCAGAATGTGATAGGGTGTTGATGGGGGTGGCCTGGTACATGGATCACGTGGAGATGTTCCTGATGCTGTGTGACCATCCTGCTCAGATTATCGCACTCTGGAAGGAAAATATGGATGCGACAGTGCACAATTTCATGCCCTCTAGTGAGGACAAAGTGGTGATGCAGAAAAGAATGCAATGATTCCGGAATAATATTGCAGAAGCTAGATTGTGATCTGTAGTCCGAGTTACCTTGGCTGTGTTACAAATAGAACCCCATGCGATGATCTGGGATGTACATGACTTTGGAGAGAATGATGGCTTTCTGAGGATGCAGTTAGCAAATGTGCTGATACTCGCTGTCAGAGTGGCCATCGCAACTCGCCAGGGCCAACAGGAGAAATGCCAAACAGTTCCACACTGCTCATACATATTAGGATTGGATAGAACTCACTTGAGTGGCTGAATTGCTGAACACCGCATGATAATTTGAATTCAACCTGGCTGCTGTTCCAAGGAATAGCAAAACTTGTGGTACCAATTCTATTGCGTCAGAGGCAGATCTTGCCACACATTTGTGAGGATGGAACATTAGGGCTGGGCGTCCTACCAGCACTTATATGTCTGCTCGAAGTAGCTTTTGGGGACCCTGACCGGATTGGCATAGCTGAAAGATTGATTGAAGTGATTAATAGCATAACTGTAATTCTCTCAGTAGACACTGTGTTCGAGGGTATTGTTGCTGACCACAACTGGAAGCAGTCTGGAATATGAAACACCATGGGAATGGACTTATCGAAAAATATGAAAGCTATGTTTCAACATAATGATATGCCCAATACAATGCCCACATACAAAGTAATGTGCCAGATGCTCAACATTTAGACCTGACAATGACAAGTACAGAAGGCTGTACAAAACTCAAGAGGGGTAGGTTTTGTCTCTTTCTCCAAAGGCCCAATATCACCGAAAGTACCTGCAGTGGCCTTGGCTACATCAGTTGCCGAATATTCAGGACTATCCATGATGGGTCAGAATGCAAGAAAGAGAAGAACATTGCCAGAAGAAAGAGTAAAGAGATTTCCAGATGGGAGGTCTTGGAACTATGGTGGGTTTACCCACAATGCTGCGGAATGTGTAGCATAAAAGAGCACTCAGACTTTCAAGGCAGCTGAAGTGTAGGTTGAGAAAGTCACAACTACTGAAGGTTGAGATGAATCAGGAAAAGATTAAGTCAGTCAATGAAAGATGGCTCATTGAATAATGGAGAAAGTGTGAATTTAAATGCTTTAATATGTATTGGAGTTTCATGTCAATCAGTTACCAAGGTGGAGATATTGAAAGGGTCAATCAAAGGAATACATAGAGTGATATCCTGCAAATTGACTGGGAATAAATTTGAAATATCAACAGAAGCACAGATTGGTTGTGAAGCTATGGGCATGGCAATAAAAGATCTAAATATCACTTGCCATCACGACATCCCACTTGCGGAGTTGAACCATAAAGACATGTCGAGGTTATCGACAGCATACTGATAGAAGCTGGGGATATTATATTTTTCCCAAACATTGGGTTGAAGATATATGATTTTGAACAGCAAATACCAATGTATGCTACAATATTTGGACATTAGGCCATCGTCCTTGGAATTCCAGGGCTTTGATGACATGATGTTGCAGTAGGGATTGATATGAATTTACTCACATCCAGATCATAATACCAGGCAACACATTATCATGATGTGCGAGGTACAGTACATGTCACTACCAAATAACTCTATGTACCTGATTATTCTAACGGACTGCAGGTGTTTGAACCACCAATACAGCCCCAACTGCCATTCTGAGAGAATGTGACTATGCTGAACAGAACCTCTTTCATCCACACAGTGGCAAGAGGGAAGTTTACCATCTTTATGGCATCGCTGACCGATATCAATATAGACATTGAGGCAGAAGATCAACCAGAATGACCCTTGGAGAAGACTGTTCCCTAACAGTATCATGGGGGATTACCAGAATTTGCAAAATTTTGGCAGATCAGCATTTTCCACATTGATCAGGTGTTATATATGAAGTATGAGCAAAGCAAGGAAACCTGCCAACTTTGCGACCTTTGATGACAATGTTAAGGCTTGTATCTGTTGTTTTGAATGAAGGGCTGGAGGAAAACATGTCTATGTGATGTATCTGTCAATCATCATCGCCATTTGCAGTATCAGTTCAATTTGCATAGATTTCAGATGGGGAGCTCCAATTTTGAATTGAAAACTGAGATACAAACAGGAAAACTGTTGAAAATCAGTATTCCCCCCCTTAATACAAGAAATGCTGAACCTCCTTTAAGAAGATACAATATATACAACATTATATCTTTGAGGAGCATATAGCATAATATGAGTTAAACAGGAGGATGATTATAACTTAGGTTTTTGGAATAGTCATGGGCAGTATGTACTGATTGTAATGCAGGTTCAGACGAAATATGCTATCGCACCATTTGAAATCTATATTTGTACTACCATCGGGGAGGAACTTGATCACATTCGACTGGCGTACAGAAATAATATTTTGATATATTGCACTGTGGATGAAAAACATATTGGACACATCAAGACAGTTATCAAATGCCTTCTTGGTACTGGGTTATGTCTCACAACAGAGAAATACCAATTCCATATTAAACCAGTTAGGTACCTAGGGCTGGATACATTAACAATGGAATATGCAATGGTTCTGGATGAGATTAAAATTGTACAGAATTCGTAAAACACAAACAAGGGAGCAAAGCATAGGTTAAACAATCTTTTTAACATGCAACAGTATCTAGGTTTTGCTAAATAGTATCAGTGGTTCATTCCCTTATGTTCTGAATGTGGGGAACTACTGACAAGGCCCACCAGAATCAATGCACTATGTAGAAGAGTGTTCTCCCAACAGCTGCCCCTTAAAACAATAGTCACAACAATCACAATGGCTCCACAGTATCAATATGTTGATCACAAAATATATCATATGTTGAGAATGGATGCTTCTGAATATGTTTAGGGAGGGATTTTATCACAACACAATGATAACTGGGTGCTACACTTTGCTGTGTATTATTCAATTACACATTTAATGTCAAAATGCAATTACAATATTTCCAATAAAGAACAGATGCGGATAAGAAATGCTTGGAAAGAATGCAGACTGTAGTGGGAAGGGGCTCTGCACCCCGTACAAAGATTCACAGACTATATGAATCTTGAAGATTATATAAAAACAATGGTAAGGAATAGATGGCAAGCTTGTCGATCTGAATTTTTTTCCTGCTGTAATGATAGCATAGTATACTGGCCAGTGAAGACAAAGGGAAAAGAAGATACTTTTCCAAGATGGCCTGGAGGCCGCCCTGAAGGTGGGAATCATAGATTGAATAATTTGGAACATGTGGTTTTGAAACTGCAGAATCTACCGGAGCAATTGTGCTTGCTAGCAGATGGTTCTCCTGCAAGGGAAGATCTTTCATTCGGGATTATACTGCAAAGGCATATGTGAATGATTCATTACGATGGAGCATTATCAAGGTAGATTGAGTGTATGGTACTATGAAGGAACTAAAGATAGTGGAATACATAGAGGATAATATGTGAGTGTGAGATCAAGGGAAGTTGTACCTACCCGAGGTTATTAAGTTGTGGCTGCATATGATACAGGAATATGAAGATGCTTTTCTGGTGGGGCATTCGGAACCAGAGAAGAAACTGAATCTTTTAGAACAACAGTACTACCAGAATGAGATGTGCAATCAGGTTGATCAGTAAGTACAAAATTGTTGTAGTTGTTCGAACTTCTGGAGTACATGATATCCCAGATTTGGGCGTCTCCGAGTATTATCAGTACCTGAGAAACTTTGGGAAGATAGCTAGATGGAGATTGTAGTGGAATGACCGCAGTGCGAGGAGTTTGATGCGATTTTGGTTGTAGTGGATCAGATTTTGAAATGGGACACCTGGTTCCCTGTTATGCAATCACAGATGCTGTTGGGTGGTTCGAGAGGATCTTATTATAGGTAGTATGCCATATTACACTTCTGGCAACTGTGGTCTTGGACCAAAAATATCAGTTTGCCTCGGGTTTTTAGAAAAAGCTGTGTAGCCATGTGGGAATTGAATGAAGAATGTTACCTGCGTTCCACTGACACATGGATGGGCAAATGGAATGGCTGAATGTTACCATGAAATGGTACCTAGATGCAGTGGTCAACCATCAATAGGATGATTGGATAAAGTGGTTTTCTATGGTACAGTATGCTGCAAATGATAGCTACTTAGAAAGAACAATTTGCACTCAGTTTTATATTGTATAGGGAACTGATCCAAGGTTGATAGTTTCAGAGGCTCTTGAAAGGACCTGGGATGAATGATGTATTGATCCAGATGTGTTACAGTCAACGATGGAACAAATTCATGATCATCTGTGAGTTGTAATAAGCAGAATTCCGGGATTTCATGAGGACAATTCCATGGAATCATGAATACCAGCACTGGCCATGCTGGCTGGATCCCAGGTATGGCTGTATGCTCATCACATTTGAACAACTAGATCCACATGCCAGTTGGAGTGGAAATAGCTGGGATCTGTTACAGTTGTTCAACTAGTATCTCCTTTTGCCCAATAGTTGGATCATCCTGTATCAATACCAGCTCATTGAGTACCGCCGCTGTCGTTGTTAGATCCTGTGGTGGAAGATCTATTTGGTGGACAGAGAATTGACTCTCCAGTCTTGGTTGATGTGGATTGTGATAAGCAATATCAAGCGGCAAGTATTGAGGATAGTTGGATATATTGCAATTAGTTACAGTGTCTTATTCGATGGCCAGGCTGTGATTCTTTGACGTGCAAATCAGCAAAGTTTGTGAATGGCTGAAAAGCAGAGTGTGACTTTCATCAATAATATTGAAAGAAACCACACCGATTTCAAACAGTTTTCAAGAGACCATAAACTAGTGTTCGCAACGGGTCTGGAGAACCTGTCAGCAGTCAGGGATTGGACATGAAAAACCAATTAGTGCAGTCCAAGAGCCGTCCAAAACCATGACCTGCTGCCGATTGGTATGCCAAACCCATACGCATTCCTGTCAACCCACGGCATTTGCTGTTTTTTCAGAAGCCCATTGGTTCCAAATTCCGGTTCTGCATTTCAAGTTTTTCTATTTCTCATCACATTCAGATATGCTACTGTTAATCACAAATATTGACTTCTGTATGTCATTGTTGTTTTTGTGATGTATTGGCCGCCTTTATGATTAATACAAAGAGAGACATGCTCTCTACCACATCCTGAACATTAACATCAATGGAGCGTGAATTATTGTTGGTTTTGCATCCTGGGTTATCTAAGTGGCAATTGGCTGCAAGCAGTCTAAAATGAGCTAATGGCCACACTTATAGGCAAAAGAGAAAGTGATACCCAACCAGCCACAGTCTAAAGATGAGCATCAATGGAGCTTCAACGATTTTTGTTCCTGTGAGAAAGATAATTCATTATAAAGTTGGTCACTGTGATGCATAATCCAAACAGTGGCTGTCTTTATGGGCCAAAATGCGAATGACAACCCTGCAACTATGTTATAATGATCAGTTTCGACTGAGCGTGAACAATTCTTGGTCTGAAATGTCATTTAATTTAATAGTAATTTGGTAGTGGTTATACATAAGCAAAGTATTGGCAGCCATCATAGGTAAAAGTGAATGTGATATGCCCCCTGTCTAATCTTGATTATGAGCATCAATGGAATGTCAATGATTTATGACCTTGCATCATGGTTAATCAAAGCACTATGTGGCTGTTATTGCCTGTAAAGAAAGATATAGCCGTTTTTGTAGGCTAAAATGCTCATGAACATCATGTTGTAGCATTGTAGACAACATTAGATGGAACTGTCTGGGAGCCTGTTGCGGAAATATCCCTTACTTAGCTGCCTATAGAGGCTGTCAACTTTATGTTTATAGATGTCTGCAATCAAGCCCCACTTAGATTACCAAAGATGCATGATCAAACATTGTTGATGGTCAGTTGATGTACATTTTGAAGATGTGGCAGGGATCTTGTCACTTGAATTTTTGCTTATAAAGGTCCGCAATACATTGATTATGTACATCAACAACCAAATCACTTTTTAATTACCTGAATTACAATATCTAAAATCATTGACACTGCATTGAAACTGATTTTGCTACGAGCATATGTGCAATATGCAATCATTTTATTTGGCATAGTATATCATTAATGGTGTTTTGGCAGCCTTTCTATTATCTTCATGTACTTTCTCCTTTATCACGACATTGTCCTTTAATAATACCTGTATATAAATACTTTAAAATTTACATTAAAGTATCCACTAATCGTAGATAATAATTCACTCAAAGCTCCCATTCTTATTGATCAATACTTTTTTCCACTTTCAGCTTCTCTCACTCGGCTGCTCTCATCAACAACATTGACTTTAGCTTCTTTACCACACAGCAGATTGGGAACGAACCTACGGATGATCATTCATTTGTCAGCAATTCGGGAATACCATGATTATGGTAATTGCTATTCTTGGCAGATGCATCAAGATTGAAACATTGAGCATTGGGAAGAGGAGCAGGTATAAATCCATATCAGGGTTGCACCGGGTTGATTTGGGAACCTGGAGCAATCTGTGTGTCACTGGGTGGTGCAGATGGTGTTCAGGCTGGATGTGGTGTCAGTTTTGGTGTCAGCTGTCTGTGTCGGTCTGGTGGAGGTACACTCTTACCTTTGAGCCTCCAGCGTGTCTGTGAATTCTTTGCAGAGCCATTTTGCCAAGAAAGGCAGCTGCCTGTTTGATTTTCACAAACCAAAGCCAGGGGTCTTTTTATCGCAGCCTTCACCGAGCAATTCCCAGGAAACTGTTATTGTTGCTTCCCTCCATCTCAGACAGCAGTGTGAGGATGCTTGATGCACTATTATGTTTCCTGTATTGCATCATGCGAAAACCCATCTTTGGCCATGCTGGCCATATATAAGGCAAGGTGCACGTCAGATAATTCCAGCTGTACTCGACATGCTTGCCTTGCCATAGTAGCACACATGTTGAATATGTACGAGAAATGAGTTGCTGCATCTAAAAATGAGATTTCCCAATTATTGACACCATATATGCTTCCGTAGCCCCCTTTAAGGTATTTGTAGCCGGTGTTCCTGACTGTTGGTGAAGTTGATTATGCAATTCAACCTTGACAATCCCTGAGCTGACAACATTCTGATATTCCATTTCGTGAAATGAGCAGACAAATGCCTTGATTGACCATGAAGATGTCCCACTACAGGCAGCTATAAATTGGTCATGTAGCTCTCTACATATACCAGCTGTACATGACATGGTTAGTTGATGGCCATCGACCATGATATGGATGTAGTCACATCCTATTGCATGCTGCTTCTCTGTCTTGCAGCTCCAAGTTTCATTGACTATTGTGAAAAGTGGATCCTGGGTTATATTTGTGATAGCTTCTTTGGCAGCATCGCGGTGGACTGAATGGTGGCTGAGTTGTTGCTGTGTTCCTGTGTGTGGCACATTGGGTGACGCGCCTGTCTGTAGGCTCGATTTGGATCCGCTCTCACCTTGCTGAAGTCATTGTGTAGAATGATTTGCCGGTGTGCAAATGAAAAGCAAGATGATAGTAAAAGAAAGTATGAAGTTGTGAGGAATATATAGTTAGCTTCAAGTCAAAATAGAATGATTAACAGCCAACTGGTACATTCTACTCAATATGAATGCTACAGTGTATAGCTGCAGGATGCAGGGGTATCCAACCATCCTGTGATTTGCAGTAAGATAGTCTGATATTTTTTCGTTGCAGGGATAAATACAGGTGTATAACAGCGGCAATTTCATGTTTGTCAGATGTCAGTAAGAAATTGTTTTGACGGAATGGACCTCTGGTGATGTTCATATTAACGATGCGCTACGATCTTACCTGTAATACATGCTAAAAATGAAGTCATGTTGTGTGGTTAGTATGACTATTCCCAATGTAGTGGTATCAAAAATGGAGATTGTGCATCGTTGAAGTTAATGAAATGCACCTCCCTTGACATTCAAGACACAGCTTCCATTGTTATGGTCCATAGCTTGCAACATTCAACATCTTGCTCGACAACATATTCGAAACCAAATGCGGTGGTAAATACTCTGAAACAGAACCATACACTACTTCTGGCGGCCAACTACGGGAAATTGATGAAGTCACATGATGATGTCATGACGCAAATGAAGCCAAGAGTAGCTGCGAATCAGAAAGGGTCCGAGTACTATGAGTATTGCACAGCTAGCATTCCAAATAGAAGCTTCTGGTGGAGAAAGGACAAGAAACACACTTTTGAGGTAATGCAGGGAAAGAGGAATTCATCAAGGATTATGTGGATAGAGTTCCCGCTGTGGCATACAAGTGAGTTGAAGATGCAGAGACAGCGATTAAGCAGGAGCTGGAAGATATAAGAAATGCTGAGAATGTGGCATTGACAACCAGAAAGCCTGAAAACACATTTGAGGAGATGTCGAATGCTTTTGGAGACAGTCTGAGTGATCTTACAAGTTCTGATGAGGAGGAGGATGGGGAAGATGAGGATGATAATAATCAACATACAGAGTTGGGCAAGCTGAGCAAAGATAACGAATGCAGCTGGGCAATGGGCACAATCTTCAAAATTGTTAAGCTGATTGGAAGTATGGATATCACTATGCCAAGGACTATGATGTAACTTGCCTCTTTTGTAGTTAGCACCATTAGTCATCAGTCGACTTTATGTCGATGTGACATGTCTCGTTACACGACACAATAGACACACCTTCGCATACCCCTGCGCACACTCGACTACTCGAGCACACGCCACAGTACAACAGGTTATGAGCCCTTGCGTTTAAAAGGGAACCGACGATAAACACTTCCACTTTCGTTTGTCGAGTAGAGGTCATCGTCACGGAGAAGCGTCTCCACAAGGTAAGCAAAGACCCCGGACCCTGCCGTATTTCTGACGGCTGCTGCTGGACGTCTCCCGTAGAGTCTGAGAGACTACTATAACTGACGATTGCAATATAAGATCGTGCAGGATGAGTTCAACTATGATCACCATCAACAAATTCAATGGCACGAACTATGCACAATGGGCAACTGAGATGGCACTACTGGTCGAACAGAGGCAAGTGTATGGTATCATCAAAGGATACGACGACAAGCCGGAAGAGCCAGCAGCGAATGTGACCGCTACAGAGAAGGCCGCTTTCAAAGACTGGATGAATCGCCATGGTGTTACCAGATCAACTATCCTACTCGGCATGGAGCCGAGGATACAAGCGGAATACACGGTCATCGAGGATGTGAAGACGCTTTGGGAGAAACTAGCATCAGCCTACGAGTCAAACCTAAAGCTCAACATCTTCGAGATTGGGGAAGACCTTTGGAGCATCAAGCTACAGGACTGCGGAGATGTCGACAACTATGCATCGCGGATCAATCGGAAAGTCAAGGATTACAATCGCTTTGCTGGGCCATCGACCACTGACACTAATGCGGACACTGCAAAGAAAATCGCCAAGATCAGTAAGCAAGAGCCCATCTTCTACCTCCTTCGGGGAATCCCAAGGAACGACGAGTGGAAAGTCTTCCTGGCGCTCATGATGGACAAAAACGCCACGATGACCGCCACGCCCGATGAGATCGTCACCAAGCTTGCCGAAAAGGAAGCTGCAATCAAGAGAGAGAATGGGCTCGCTGAATATGCTCTGCTCTTTGCAAACAAGGGTGGCATAGGTGGAAATGGCGGTAAAGCCGGTAAAGGCGGCAGAAATCCAAAGAGGGATAAGAGAGATGATAAGAGACATAATAAGGGAGACAAAGAGAAGGATTTCCGGAAGTGCTTTCATTGCCATCGGCGAGGGCACACCACCGTGAACTGGTTGAGGAAGCAGCGTGGCGATCCTCCAAAGGCAACCGACACTGCAGCAAAAGCATCGACTGAGACTACTTGGATTCTCACGACTTCGATCGAGAACTATTGGATGGTGGCCAGCTCAAATACTTCATCCAGTGATTGGTTCATCGATTGCGGATGCATGACTCACATCTCCGGCCGTCGATTCACGTTCATCACCTACACCAAATATCCTCCGAATATGAAGAAGGTGAAGGGATACAATGGGGTCACATCGTTTGCATCAGGATATGGAAGTGTCAGGTTGACTTGCAAGCTGCCAGATTGAAAGACGGAAATGATCATACTCCAAGAAGTGGTGCATTGGCCAGGATCATTCAATCTCATCTCACAATCTCAGATCATGGACAAGGAAGTCAAAGTCGAACCAGTGAATCACTATGGTCTCAACCTCTACAATCGGGATGGCAAATTGGTTGCTACTGCACCTCAGGTCGATGGGCTATTCGTTCTAGATGGCGCTCCGGAATGGACCGAATACACCGATATCGGTGAAAGCTGCCTGCTGGCACTTAAGACGACCGGGCATGCATCTCGGCACAATCCAGAGAAGCGGATGTTATGACACCGCCACCTGGCACATGTTGGTCTAAAGGCCTTGGAGATTTTGCCGACGATCACTGACGCTCCGAAGATGACCAGGAAGTGCTATTGCGAGAGCAGCATCAAGTGCAAATTAGGTCGAAAACCCTTCACTCCAAACACGACTTCCCGTGCCACTGAGCCTCAGCAGCTCGTGCACTCGGACATATGTGGTCCCCTGGAAACAGCCATCCGAGGAGGTCAATATATGCTGCTCTTCATCGACGACGCCACTAGGCATACGGATGAGTACATATTGAAGTACAAGTCGGAAGCCCATGAGATATTGGAAGAATGGAAGGCCCTTAGAGAAAAGGAGTCGGGCAAGCAAGTGAAGCGATTTCGTACAGATGGAGGCGGTAAGTATACCCCCAAGAAATTCGCAGAACAGCTAAAATCAGAAGGGATCTTAAAGGAAACGACTACGCCTTACACTCCTCAGTCTAATGGAGTCGACGAACAGGCGAACCGCACGATCATGGAGCGGGTATGATGCATGCTGGACGATGCCGGAATTTTGAAGAAGTACTGGGCTTTTGCAGTCTCAGTGGCGGTCTATCTCAAGAACTGCACTCCGATGCGATCGGTAGTCAGCAAGACTCTGTACGAGGCCTGGCATGTGAGGAAGCCATTTTTGAAGCATCTCCGTGTGTTCGGATGCTTGGCTGCCGTGGACGTTCCGAAAGAGAAATGAAAGAAGCTGGATTACAGAGCCACTCCCGGCATATTTGTTGGGTACAGCATATCGACTAAGCAGTACTTCGTATACTATCCATTGGCCAAGACGCTTCACCGCTCCAGAGATATGGTATTCAGAGAATGAAAGCGGTACACAGCACCGAATGCTGCAGACGAAGCGATCTTGAACGAACACTTCTACTGAGATGTCATCAAGGAACCCAAACCCAAACCCATAGAGAAGCAATCAACCGGTGATGGAAATTGCGAATGTCAAACGGAGGAGCCATTGGACGACGATTCACCGCCGGATTCTCCGAAGCCAAAAACAAAGAAGTCACAACAATTGGCTGGCCTTGAGTCATCACTTGGAGATGCATGGAAGCCGCTGGCGGAAGGAAGTCACCGGAACCGCGCTCGAAAGGATACGTTGGCGGAGTCTGCACAATTGGCTCCCAAAGATGAGGAATTCGAGGATATGATTCCCATCTACGCTGCAGCTGCGATTTCCAATAATCACGATCACGAGGATGGTATCGACGATCCAAAGTCTTACAAAGCAGCAACCGAGTCTCCGCTTGCCGAGAAATGGGATACGGCGATGAAAGACGAGTTAGATGCAATTAGTCAGCATCAAGTCTTTGGAGATTTCGTGGAGCTTCCGGAAGGGAGAAAGGCTTTGCCAAGTGACTGTGTATACAAGACCAAGTGCGATGGAGCAGGCAATGTGCAGCGGGTTTAGACCAGGCTAGTCTGTGGAGGAAATCACCAAATCGAAGGCATCGCCTACCAGGCTACGTATGCACCGACTGCACGCTTGGGCCAGGTCAGGTTGGCACTCGCCATCGCTGCCAAGTACGATCTCGAGATCCATCAAATGGACGTCTGCACGGCTTTCTTGGGAGTTGACTTGGAAGAAGAGATCTTTATGCACCCGCCGCAGGGATATTTTCATTTGGTCCAAACAGGAAGATTAACAAAGACTTCGCGGAAGACGGTACTCCGCTTGAGAAAGTCTCTTTATGGCCTGAAGCAGTCTTTGCACGTTTGGTATGGCACTTTTATGGACTTCGTGATCTCGATTGGATTCGTGGCATCACGTGTCGACGGAGGACTGTTCGTGCTCCATAATAAGGATCAAGACATAGTTGCCACGGTCGTTCTGTACGTCGATGATCTCCTTATCATTGCTAACGAGGGCTTGATTGGGCAGATCAAGGATCAGATGAAGAAGAGGTTCCTGATGCATGATCTCAGGAGTGTCCCCTTCTATCTCGGTATGAACATCGAACGCAATCGGGAGCATCACACGATCGACATCCATCAGCACAGGTACATTCGGACGATGTTGGTGAAGTTCAGAATGGACGAGTCCAGGCCAGTTGCCACGCCAATGGTAATGAAGCTTCACAAGAGGAAGCATGACGAAGAAGCCTGCGATCCGACCATATACCAATCGATGATTGGAAGAGTTATGTACACGATGACCGCCACGCGGCCCGATATTGCATATGCCATCGGAGTTCTCAGCTGGTACAATCACGACCCGAGCAATGAGCATATGGTAGCTCTCAAGTGCGTGTTTCAGTACCTCAACGGCATGAAGGACTGGCGACTGCATTTCGGAGGAGCACTCGCAGGAGCACTCGCAGGAGCACTCGCAGGAGCACTCGCAGGAGCACTCGCAGGAGCACTCGCAGGAGCACTCGCAGGAGCACTCGCAGGAGCACTCGCAGGAGCACTCGCAGGAGCACTCGCAGGAGCACTTGCCAGAGCACTTGGAGAAAGTACACTTGGAGGAGAAGGAGAAGGCTCACTCAGATGTTATGTCGAGTCGGACTATGCTGGATGCCCGGATGACTATAAATCGACAAGTCGACTGGTCATCACCTTCGGAGGAGCAGTCGACTGGAGATTGAGAAAGCAGAAGTCGAGTGCCCAGTCCACGACCGATGCCGAATACTATGCCTGTGGAGTAGCCTGCATGAGACTCACACAGATCTCGCATCTCTTGAACAAGCTCAGCATCCCGACGATCCCTCACGTGTTCTCGGATTCACAGTCACTGATCGCGAGTATCAAGAAGAGAATCTACCATGGAACTGCGGTTGCACACATTGCGACCAAGTACTATCTTGCTGCAGATATGGCTAGAGACGGAGAGATTGACTTGAGCTACGTACCGACTGCTGAGATGCTCGCCGACCGCTTCATAAAACCACTGCTGAAGCCTGCCTTCTTGAAGCAGTGTGCTGTAATGGCAATGATAGGAATTGGGCTTGGCAATGGCCTCGGAAATGGCCTCGGTACGCTCGGAAATTGTCGCGGGAATGGTATCGGAATTGGACATGGAAATGGCATCGGGAATGCCGTCGGAAAGCAAATTGATTGATTGGGCATGTTTGTTTCGAGGAGATCCAAGTTGTTTGATTGTCTCCTCTTCTCTTTTGTTTACTGTTTTGTTTGAAGCGGACGTGATAGCCATCCTGGAGGAGTGTTGAGCTGATTGGAAGTACGGATATCACTATGCCAAGGACTATGATGTAACTTACCTCTTTTGAAGTTAGCACCATTAGTCATCGATCGACCTTATGTCGATGAGACATGTCTCGTTACGCGATACAATAGACAGACCTTTGAATACGCCCGCACACACTCGACTATTCGAGCACACACCACTGTACAACAAAAATTGTACTGCAGCGCCTGGAGAGTTTTCGGCAGAAGGAGACGAAGCTCAACGAACTGACTCAACCAAAATGGGGGACATATTCACCTACTTCCGTAATGGAGATTAGATGTATGGGATGGTATGAATGAAGGTTCCGCAGTATTTTAAGTGCCTATGGATGAAGTTGCAGCTGTGCCCGCATTAATAAGAGTTGGAGAGCTTATAGAGACACTTGATCTTATCTGCAGAATGTCAGCAATCCCACAAGGGACTTCTGGACATGGAACTAGTCATATGAGGAAATGATCCAGGAAACCACAGTCACAAAAACATATAGCATCTCTCCCGCCTGACACAGCACCTGATTTGGCAACAATTAAACCACTGAGGTCTGTTTAATCCATATGCTTTTTCCTCTGCATACAGCCAACCTAGTTAGGTACAATACGGAAATCAGTTTCAGACGAATGGTGTCGTGATGAATCTATCGAGACGATTGATTGATTGAGTCTAAGTCAATGATAACAAGTTGCCTATGAAGTTGCTGCTAGCCTTAACCCACAGCCACGTAATGACATAATCTACAAAGAGTTGGTTTAACAATCCTCCAGGGCATTATCGTGTACGTTAAACAAGAAGCCATTGAAAAAACAGACAGAAAACATACCGAACACAGGAGACAGAAGACAGAAACCAAACCACGCGATGCCCCAAGTAACTCCCAAACGATCATTCTCCTGCTTATGCCATTGGAGCTGTCAATTATAGGTGTATTCCTGAACTCGCTAGTCGATTGCGCTGTCAGCTTCAACTGTCTTGACTTCCAGTCAACCACTACTCCGAAGGTGACACACAGTGCTGTTGGATCGTGATTGCTATCTTGATGGAATGTATATATATACCTGCAGTACTTGCGTATACTGTATCAAAGGTACGGCTCCAACCAGCTGGAGCATCGTTAATTCTCGTACGCAGCCTCTCGGTTTCAATCATGTGTTGTGCAGTTGGTGTCAAATGTGGAAACGCTTCTACATGGCGATGTTGACTTCTGCTTGACACTCGAAGCAGAACAACATCATTTCCCATGTAAACACAAGTGTTCATAACCTGCAGTACAGTGGCGGATGCTCGAGTAGTCGAGTGTGTGCAGGGGTACACAACGGCGTGCCCATCGGTATCAAAACTGGAGATGCTTCTCCATGGCAATGTTGACTTCCACTCGACAAGCAAATTGGAACTGTTGAATGTCAATTACGTTTTAAACACACAGGCTCATTTCCGGCTGTTCAGTGGCGGATGCTCATGTAATTGGGATGTGTCACTGTCAGTTTCAGTGTCGAAATTGGAGACACTTCTCCATTTCTGCAATTTGAATTGGAGACACCTCTTGGTAGGTCGCTCTTCCATTTTAGCTAGTCCTAGAAGACTCATTCCCGTTGATGGTAGATCCCCGTATACGGCCTCCCGGGTGGAGTAATAGGGTTGCTGTCATTGAAAGTTTAGTGTGAAGGTACACACTGTACAGCTAACAAAGATTCCTCGTCCTCACAGTAGAGGAGTCCACAGCCTTCTTGGAATCATGGCCACAATTGCCACTGCCAGTCTCTCGAGTCTGTTGTCGCATATCTCATATCCAGCAGATTGCTCTGGTAGACTGACCACAGCACTCCCCGGGGGTTTTGTGTGTGTCTGCCGACATCTCCCAATTATCCACTGTCCATCACCTGCCCACTTCTCATGGACTATCCAAATACCATCCTGTATGTTGACCAGGTTACCTGGCTACCAGTTGACCTGTAACGAAATTGCTTTGAACACATTTTGGTATTAACCGAACTCCTCTGAGATTATTTACACAGTGTTGATCCTTACTCCTGCCAAACTGCTCTCCATACTCATCCCAAACGTGTCCAGTCAACGTGTCGTTCCGTTGACGTAATGTCATAGGTGTGTAGTTCTCAACACTGTGGCGATCTCAGCCATCGCAGCCAGTGCGGCCATCGCAGCCATCACGGCCATCGCAGCCATCGAGGCCATCGCTGCCATCATGGCCATCGTAGCCATCAGAGTCATCATGGCCATCATAGCTCTTTATGCAGTTGAGTGAGAATTCATTGAGAGGAGGCATCTGAGTCCTTTACATGGTTGCATCATCATCCTCAGTCCTGAGGGTGTGCTGATCCCTGATGTGTTTGCAAAGCATCTGGGACCCTGCGCCCTTGCTCGTATGATGGTTCATAATTTGACTACTATCCCCACTTGATAGTTGTTGAAGATGGTATCTGGATCGTGGTCATGCCTGAGCTCATAACTCGTTGTAATGAAGCAGTCGCCACTGTTGAGTGATTGAGTCTAAGTCAAGGATATCAGATAGTCTATATAGTCGCTGCTAGCCCTATCCCACAGCAACATAATGATGTACTGCACACCGACTCGGTCTAACAAAGTCATGGTGACCACTTGTGTGTTGCTGGCGAATTAAATAGGCAACAGGAAATTGTTGGCAACATATCGTGTTGAAATGCAATTCCGGTACATAATTTGCTATCTGTCAGCATATTCCCGATTTTAGTAACTAAATTGTGATAGATGACAAATCTTCTTTACATGTGAAAGGGTCATATGTACTATGTGAAAGTGTTGCACTCCAAATATGGTTGTCAGACAACCAACTAACGTGATATCATCTTGCCGGTTACTGTTACGTAAGAAAGCAAAAACTCAATTTGGGACAAAATATATTAACAATATTTAAGTCAGCGATGTCATATGAGACATTGAAGGATTGGTCATTTAGAAATGTGAACCTGATGAATGATGACCCTCTTGCAGCATTTATCCATGGATCAAGCTGAATTCCTCTCCTCTCAGACCTGGTATATCTGGTCATCATATTGAATGTTGTGTATTGTAGGCCATTCAAATCGAGGAAAAGGAGCTGGATGTGGAAAAGTGAGGAAGTTGGGCAACATTAATCAAAAACTTGCAGATGAATCTACATCCCTTTAATTGCCGGCCCAAAGAACTGGAATGTGATACATCAACGTCATCCATCACTCAGATTCCATGTCTAGCAGTTGTTTAGACAATGACAGTCCATTAAGCTATTGGATAGAAATCAATATTTGTAGAATTGATATGTTGGCTGTGAATAATCACTATATGCAATGTTGGCAACTATCATTGAGCATACAATGACTGTTGTGATCTGTTTGAGATAAGTGTCAACACCATGTCAACGATTTTTGTCGTATACATTCAGCAATCAATGGGCTCAATAGTAACATCCTTACCAAGTGAAAGTATTTGTCTTCTTTATTGGTAAAAAGGAAAGTGATACCCTCATTGCCACATCCTAGAAATCACCATCAAAAGAGAGTCAATGAATTTTGGTCATGGATCTGGTATAATTGTAGGGCTGTGCAACAACATGAATACAATATCAAAATATTGTCACATTTCTTGGCAACAATGCTAGCAATACCATCAGAACTATCATGCAAACAACAGTGTCAAAAGAGTTTCAAAAAATTTTGGTCTTGCATCTTGCATTATGCAAGGGCTGTGCAACAACATAATGTCATTCCCAACGTATTGGCTCTGGTTATGGACAATAATATTGGTGACAGTATCACTACCACCTCTTAAAAATGAGCATTAACAGAGGCTCAAAGATTTCTGGGCTTGCTTCTTTGATAATCATAATGCTTTGCCACTGCATTAACTCATACTCAAAGTATTGGGCATCTTTATCCGCAAAAATGCTGGTGACAATATTGCTCCTGGCTCCTCAAAGTTAGCATGAATGGAGTGTTACACATTTTTGTTGAGGCTTAGTAACTTACAGTCACTACGCAATAGACTTGGTGATTCAGTCTGTGCACCCCGTCGCGAACACACTCTTCAGCAACAAAAATAAATATTACACCACAACCAAAGATGATACAGTTTTCAAACCAAAAATACAAAGTGTCTAGATACTTATAATGATGTCTGTGTAAGGAGAAAAAAAATAGAATAGAATTACATGCTCAGTACCTTGTATACCATCCCTTCGTATCAATTACAGCAGCCACCTGGTTGGGCATGCATGTCCACAGTTTCTCAAAAAAATCCATAACCACAGCTGCTTTGTGTACTGGAGCATTGTCTTGCTGGAAGATGGGATCCCCTAGGGTGTCATGGACACGTTCAAGGACTGGAAGAAGCAGGTACTCAAGAAGCTTGACATAGACACCCTTGCTGACTGATTTGACAATAAGATGTCAGAAGATTCCACAGTTCCTGCCCCAAAAACAACCCCAAACCATCAAGGAAATCCCTTTACCCTTTGGTTCTGGTGCAATGCAGTCTTTGAATCACTTTTCAGGTGGTTGTTGAAATACCCAAATTTGTCGCCCTGAATCACTCTTTTCCACTGAGCATTCATCACTCCAAATAACTTCTTCCCACTCCTTATGTGTCCAATCCTTGTGTTCAAGTCCCCATTGTAGCCTTTGGAATACATGTTTGTCCTCAAGCTTTGGTTGTTTCCTGTCCAGCCACTTGCTATTGATGTTCTGGGGCAGGTACCGATCAATGGTTGACAGTGATAGATTTGGTGCATACATATCCCACAATTCGGCTCATGTCATTGGGCAGTTGTTCTGTCCTGTTCGCATGATCAGTCTTCGTTGTTGCTGAGTCAAAATACATCGTCTGCTGCTGTGTGGGTTGTTTTCAAGGGATTGGTGGTTGGTAGCACAATCAACAAAATTGCGGACTTTTGACCAAGGTCACCCTGTAATCAGGCTAATCGCTACAAAAGAGTATCTCATATGAAAGACAATGAAGATTGAAGCTTCTCTGCCTGACACAATACTCGCCAGGCAGTTAGAGGCATCGTGGGCGGTGTAGTGAGCTTGCAAAGTCACAACCCCAAATTTTTGATGGGGTGCGCACAGACCGAATCACCAAGACTTTTGTGTAGTGACTTTACACAGCAACAAACAGCATGGCATTGTTCCTATATTGAGTTGTAACAGTCAGTATTGTCAGTATGTCCTTTTATACAACTTTACAACTATGCATGTAATGTCTAACAGGTTTTACTTTTTTCTTGCTTGTAGCTCCAGAGTCAGTATTTATTCACCCACATTCTACCTAACAATCAGGTACCTTCTGACCATCTCAGAAGTTGAATTATGCAGTTTGCAAATTCTTACTACCATGTCAGATTGAAAATCTTTCAATAATTCCTTGCTTGAGGTTATGATATCTTCGAACAATGCAGGTGTATTTATTTGTGAGTTGAGCAACCTTGCTTTACAAAGCATATTTCATTCTTTGTGGGCTACTATGATTGTGTGCTAGAAGCATTCCATTGGTTGGAATAAATCTTGACATCCACCTTCATGGCATTTCTGTATGTGTTGGAGAATTGAAGAGATGAGCATTGCCAACATCATATGATTCGTTTGTCATCCAGTTCTTCGCTGTCCATCAACACATGGGATTGGCTCAATGGAGAAATACTTACTGGCAATAGCACACATCACAAAGTAAAACAAGTTAACAGAGTTGAAAGGTACTGAATTGACTAGTTGAATGGTCAATGAAACAGCCTTGGCTATACCACAGAGACAAGGAAGTTGAAGAATTAGAACAGTAAGTTTACTAAGGAAATCAATATTCGACATTTATATTTTATCTATATTTCCTGAGTTGAACGAGATGACACTGCAATCTGGCATCGAAGGACTTTATAACTGCAGAATATCGCCAAGACACCTGGAATTGCTAACTTATGTTAGGATATGTTGTGGCTCATATTACATTGAGTGATATACCAAACCAAGAGCTACAATCGTCATATAATGTATTATATTGTCAGCTGACACTACTATTTGCCAGCACCCTTAGCAATATTTGCCGCATGGAATACTCACTGACTGTGGATTCAATTAAGCAACAATTGCCATCAAGAAATCAAGGTAGTTTAGCTTGAGATGGGTGCACAGCAATGAACAAATTAGATATGATGTTACTCATTGCATACTAGATGGGTTGCAATTAGGCATTGTGAGAAGTTCAACACACTTTTGATGAGGTTGATAGCCTGTTCTTTTGTGTTTTAACAGCTATTTGAGAATGATAGTTGAAGGGTCAGCATACTAGAGCAAGGGTAGCTGAATATTTGAAGAAGTTCTTGATCATTTTAAGTTTACCTACAGCTGTTTAGATGGAATTACAACTGATAGCGCTTCCTCCAATTACTCAATGACTCAGAAACTACAATCAACCTTTGAGGCTTCCGGAATGGAGTGGCCTGCATTGACGCACCACATACCATGCATGGGGCATGTCATTGGTGATTCTTTGGGTGCGTTTATGAGCTGTTTTGGTGAAAAAGGCCGCACCAAGTCTTAGGAAGCCCAAGAGCTAGTGTTAGCAATGGGTCCAAATTACCGGGTCGATTCCTGGTATGGTTTCACCCAAAACCGGACTGTGGCAACAGGTCTTACCACACGAAAAACCCGGACCATTGGAAATGGGCCAGTTTTACCACCAAAAACCCGGCATTTCAAGTTCACAATTTTGGCTTCAATTAAGTATTTGACTTCTGATCGTATCATGACATGATCAGTATGTAGACTGTGCAGTTTTAGCCGCTCTTTCACCTCCCGCTCTCAGATTTGCGATCGGACCAATATTCGTTGAGTCGCTATCGAAAAGCCGCCAATTTCGTGTAAAATATCGTGTTAGTTCACAGTGACTCAAAGAATATTGGTCCGATTGCAAATCTGAGAGCGGGAGGTGAAAGAGCAGCTGAAACTGAACAACCTACATACTCATCATGTCATGATACGATCGGAACTCAAATACTTAATTGGAGCGAACATTGGAGGAACCGCAAAATGGAACCGCAGTCCGCGTAAAACGCGGCCAAAAAACTGTGGGTTTATGTCCGGTCTGGGTAACAAACCCGCCAAGACAAAGCGGGTCGGGTTTTTGGCCGGGTTAGGAACCGAAGCAAACTGAACCGCCAGTCAAAACCCTGACCCATTGCTAACTCTACCAGGAGCATGATTAGTAATTTGTAGAGAATGAAAGGACTGACATTGGGAAGAGTCAAAGACTTTAAAAAGTGGCCACTGCTGGAATAGACATGGTGTCGGCCATGAGACCAGGTTGATCAGATATCATTGAGATAGTATGTATTTCAAGATATTTTGAAAGTCCTGAAACGAGTGTTAGCAATGATTCCAAATTGGCTGTTCAGTTCTGGGTCTGGGTTGGAACCGAACAGGATCTGTTCCGATGGGTTCTACACCATCAAATGACCGAACTGCACCAAACCCACGGTTTTCTGGTCGGTTACACAATTTTGCAAACTCAGCGTTTAGGCTCTAATTAGGTATATGAGTTGTGATTGTATCACAATATGATATATATGTAAAAGATACACTTTTATATGCTCTTCCACCTCCCAATCTCCAAGTTGCGATGCGATCACTATTCGTTGTGTCGCTTCGAAAAACAACTAATTTTCGGCCTTATTTCACAGCAACTGATCGAATAGTGATCAGATTGCAAATTGGAGAATTGGAGGTTAAAGAGCATGTATCACTGCATCTCTTATGTATATAACATGTTGTGATACAATCACAACTCGAATACTTAATTGGAGCCAAAGTTCTGAGTTTACGAAATTGAGGCTCTACGGTATGACAAACCCAACCAAAAAACTGCGGGTTTATGTCCGGTCCGGATTACAACCCCGCCAAGACAGAGCGGTTCAGTTTTCGGGACATGACTGGAACCGAACTGAACAGTTTTTCTGGTCCAAACCCGGACCGCTGGTGGCTTAGCTCCAGCCGTTGCTAATACTATCCGAAACCGACCTTCGTTTTGCAGCCAATGCTCGCTGTATTGAGTACGCTGCTACTAGGTCCTCAAAACGAGTGCATTCATTGTGAACAAGGCAACGTACAAATTGCCCTATAACATAGTATGGATCTGAAAACATGGTAATATTCGACACTGGGGCTGCTAGAGTGAGCCTACCGATTACCAGAATGCACCCCCAAGTTGCTCAAGAATCCACAATGGAGTGAGTGCCAGTTAATCTTCACAACACAGGATGAATCGACCATTCTCAAGTACGTCATTGAAGTATCAAGGCCATGGCAATACTGGACCTAGTAGATGTCGAATTGGCATCTGGTTTCTCTGCGTCATCTGCTCACCGTGTCGAAAGAAATTATCAAATATACGGATGGCATTATGCAAGCGTGAGGTAAGCAGAATATTCAATGGATGGAAGACTAATAATTAAGAATGAAGTTTGCACGACAGGAGCTGTTTTAATGTTATATGGAAGGTACTCCAATAACCGCTATGCACTGCATTCCAGTATGTATCCTTCATTCTTTCTGGATGTTGTCATTATATAAGCTGGGAGACAAGGGAATGGATTTCAATCCTGAGGATGAGACATCTCATACTTCCCAATACTAAGAGGCATGTGTGAAGTATATGGGGAACAAATGCTGTGTGAAACATTCACGATTGTCTGTCATTCTATCCGATAGAATACGGAGCAACTATCTCTTCTTCTCCGGAATGACTTCTTTGTCTGGTCAACCATCTTTTGATCCATATGCTTTGTCCAGCAATGATGTTTAATACTTAACAACAAAATATGTTGATGAAACGACACCCGGACAAAGCAATCACACAGAATGTCAATTGATAGCTGTAAGGGTCTGTTTGAATTCACCACATTAGTAATCAAACAATGGGGGAAAATTTAATACAAAATATAATGATTACCCCTTCGAACCCGTGGAGATGTGCAGTACATGTTGGACTGCAGATCTCACTGACTTGTGTATTGTATGGTGGGGCACGCTCCATTAGTGGAGTGGATGCCGACTTATGTGACAGTGTGGTTATTAAATTGTGTAATAAGATATGTCGCATCAACATAAGGTCGATCGATGACTTATAGTGCTAACTCCAATACAGGCTAGTTTCATCATAGACCTTGACACAGTGATATCCATACTCTGAATCAGCCCAACACTCCTCCACGATAGCAGTCCTGTCCAGTTCAGACAAACAACTGCAAACAAATGAACAGAAGAGCCTACTAAACATTGTGGATCTCCTCGAAACAAATGTACTCAACCACATTCCTTTTCTGACGGTAACACCCGATGGCATTTTCAAGGCCATAACTGATCATTCCCATCCCAGTACACTGCTTTAACAAGTCGGTCTTCGGCAGTGCCTTTGTAAAGCAGTCAGTAAGCAACTCAGCTGTCAGTACATAACTCAATTCAATCTCTGCATCTCATGCCATATTGGTAGCATGAGAATATTTCGTCATAATGTGTACAACTGCAGTTTCACGGATGATTCTGTCCTTGATGCTTGCAATTAGTAACTGTTCATTGGAGAACACGTGAGGGATAGTTGGGATGCTTAGCTAGGTCAAGAGATGCTCAATCTGTGTGAGTCTGATGCAACCTACTCTACAGATGTAGTATTCGGCATAGGATGTGGACTGTGCTGTTGACTGCTGTTTTCTGGATTTCCAGTCGCCAGCTTCTTCAAAGGTGATAACAAGTCCAGTTTCCGATGCATAGTCATCCCGCCATCTAGCCTCGTCCGAATCAACAAATCACTTACACATGCTTGCTCGTTCGAGAGCTCCACTGAGTGCTCCTCTAAAATGCTGTCACCGGACCTTCATGCCACTGAGGTTCTGAAACAGAAGTGTGAGAGCTACCATCTGCTTGTTGGTTGGGTGGTGATTGCACCGAGTGATAACTCGCATAGCATAACTTATATCGGGCTGAGTGGCAGTCACTGCTTACATAGGGCTCATTCTGATTGAGTAATTAATGGTCGGATCGCAGGTTTTGTCATCAGGCTTGCTCTTGTGAAGTTTCATCGCCATTCGGGTGGGAACCGATTGGGACTCTTGTATGATAATCATTGCCAAGATTATCCGAATGTAGCTGTACTGATCGATGTCAACCATGTGATGCGGCTGATTTCATTTGAGGGATATGCTGAGACAGAAAGAGGCACTCCCGATATTATACATCAGGAACCTATTCTTCATTGGATTCATGATCTACCCAATCAAGGCTGCATTAGCAATGATGGGGAGATCATCGGAATCGGGAACGACTGCGGCAATGACCATCCCTTGATGCTTATCATTGAGCACGAACATTACTCTGTGGACATATAATGCCATCAACCCAATCAAGATCACGAAGTCCATAAAAGTGTCATACACAATCTGTGAACACAGTTTCACGCCATAAAGAGATTTTCTCAAGCAGAGTATGATCTTCCATGAAATCATTGTTTGTCAACGATCATTGTATCGGATCTCAGTGTGGGCTAGACGAAACTATCCCTGAAGCTGGGGGAGATAGATTACTTCTGCCCAGTGAACTCCCAGGAAAGCAGTGCAAACGTCCAGTTGCTGGATCTCGAGATCACACTTGCTGATGATACTGAGTGCAAGCCTAATGTGTCTGAAGCGAGTAGTCGCTGCATTCATGGCCCAGTCGTTAGTGTCCTGAATATTGTTAATTTGTTCATAGACCAGCCTGGCCTTGAATCTCTGAATATGATCTGGTCCATTGCGCTCGATTTTGTATACCCAATAACTTGAGAAAGCCTTTCTCGCTTCCAGAAACTCCACAACATTTTCAAAGTTTCGATGTTGATCAATTGCATCTAACTCTTCTTTCATCGCTGTATAGTGTTTGGCAGCCAGTGGAGACTCGGCTACTGCTTTGTGAGACTTTTGATCTTCGATGCCAGCCTCATGATCTTTGGACATCATAGCTGTAGTGTAGATGGGAATCATATTCTCAAATTCCTTATCTTCGAGAGCCATTTGTGCAGGCTCTGCTACTTGCTATTTCTGATTGCAGTGACTACCGTTGGCCAGCAGCTTCCATCCTTCTCCAAGCGACGTCTCAAGGGCAGCGAATTCTCGTGACTTCTTCTTTGGCATCGGAGGATCCAGAGGTGAATTGTTGTTCAAAGACTCCTGTGTTTGTCATTTCGTTTGGTGTTTCTCGAATGGCTGTGATGTTTCCGATTGCTTCTTTATTGGTATTGGGTCCATGATGACATCTCTGTAGAAGTGCTGATTCATGATAGCTTTGTGTGCAGCATTTGGGGCTGTGTACTGCATCCCTTCTCTGAATACCCCATCTCTAGAGAGTTCAAGCATCTTGGCCAATGGGTCGTATACAAAATACTGCATAGTTGATATACTATACCCAACAAATATGCCAGGAGAGGCTCATTGATGCAGATTGTATCCTCTCTCTTTCAGAATGTGTACAAAAGCCAAGCATCCGAACACCGGGTGATTCTGCAACAGTGGCATCCTCCAATGCCATGCCTCATATAGTGGCTTGCCGACCACTGAACACCCTAGAGTGCTGCTCATGTGATAGACAGCCACTGATACTGCCAGTACCTGGTACTTGGTCGAAAGTCCAGCTTGGTCCATCATAAATTGAATGTGCTCCATGATTCAGTTGGTTGCCCGTTCAACAATTCCACCAGACTGAGGAGTGTAGAACGTAGTCGTTTCCTTAAAGATTCCTTCTCATTTTAGGTATTCTGTCAATGTTATGGAGGTTTACCCAACACCTCCATCTGAAAGAAATTGCTTTAATTGCTTGCTCAACTCATTTTCTCTAAGAGCCTTCCATTCTGTGAGTTTCCCCAGGGCTTCCAACTTGTACTTCAAAATATATTCATCTGTATTCCTCGTGGTATCATTGATAAAGGGCATCATATATCAACCTCCTCTGACGGCTGCTTCCAATGGACTGCATATGTCCAAGTGCACTAGCTGCAGTGGCTGCCTGGCATGGGAAGTTGGATTCAGAGTAAAAGGCCGTTGAGTCAATTTGCGGTGGATGCAGGTTTCACAATTGCACTTCCTGGTCATCTTTGCAGCATCAGCAACAACCTTCTGCAAGATCTTCAATGCCTTGAGACAGACATGTACCAAGCTGTGCTGCCTAATCATCCGCATCTCTGTATCGTGCTGGGATGTACGGCCAGTCAGCTTAAGTCCCAGCAGGCAGCTGTGATTAACCAGATCCGTGAATTTGGTCGATTCCAGAATGTGATTCTGAACTAGATTAACAATGAATAGTGCATCAACTTGAGGTGCGGTGGCGATCAATTTGCAATCGCAATTTTTGAGGTTGAGAATGTTTTGATTTACTCATTCAGCTTTGACATCTTTCTCCATGGTCTAAAACTGTGCGATGAGATTGCACAATCCCGGCAAATGCACCACTTCCTGTAGTTTAATTGTTGCCATCTTCTCATTTGGTTGTTGACAAATCAACCCAACACTTCCATATCCATATGCAAATGATCTGACCCCAATCTATCCCTTCCCCATCTTTGGATTAGAAGGATATTCTGTGTATGTGGTCAACAATGATTGGTGGCCGGAGATGCCAGTCATGCATCTGCAATCGATGAAGCAATCCCTCACTAACCTATTTGTGCTGGCCTCCAGCTGATCATTAACAATCAAAGTGGGGAGAGTCGAAGTAGTCTCAGTTGATGCTTCTGTTGATGCTGTTGCTGCAGTATTGGCAGCCATTTGAAAATCGCCACGTGGCTTGCTGCAGACGTTCTCGGTGATATGCCATCATGGTTGGCACAGAAAGCACTTCCGCTGATCCTTCCCTTTCCTATCATCTTTATTATCTCTTTTATCCCACTTTGGACCTTTGCTGCCATTGCCACCCCTGCTGCTCTTCTTTGCACAGAGCAGAGCTTCTGGAGCAAGTCCATGCTCTTTCCTGATTGTAGCTTTCTTTTAGATTAGCTTGGTGACAATCACATTGGGTATTGTGGTCATCGTGGTGTTTTTGCCCATCATGAGCTCCATGAAGGCTTTCCACTCGTCATTCTTTCGGCTCCTGCAAAAGATGTTGAAAACGTCCTCTTGCTCACTCATCTTAGCAATTGTCTGTCATGTGTCTGTATCAGCAGCATCAGCATCAATGCTTGATGGCCCAGGGCCCAGATTGTAATTCTTGACTTTGAGATCGATCAATGGTGTGGAGTTGTCAACATTTCCGCTGTTCTGAAGCATGATGCTCAAGCGATGTTCTCTAATGTCAAAGATGTTGAGCTTCAACTTTTACTTGTAGGCTGATGCAACCTTCTCCCAAACCATCTTCACATCCTTGATGACCGTGTATGCCACTTGAATTCTGGGATCGCTGCCCAGTAGGATAGTCGATCGGCCAACCCAATGGTCATTCATCCAGTCTTTCAATGCAGCCATCTCTGTTGCAGTCGCTTTTGCAGTGTTACGACGAACCTGTCGAGACAACTGATTGATCGAGTCTAAGTCTAAACTGATACACAGCCAGTATACAAGCTGCCAGCCCTAACCCATAGCCACGTGATGATGTACTCTACAAAGATTCGGTCTAATACTTCTCCAGGGTGTTATCACATCCATCAAACACTAAGCCATTGAAAAAATGCACCCAGTAAACACACAACAGACTGGAGACAGAACACAGAAGCCAAAACATGCCATGCTCTGAGCTCCTCCCAAACAACCGCTCATGCCATTGGAGGTGTCAATTATAGGCCTATTTTTAAACTTGGTAGTCAATTGTGGTGTGGGCTTCAACTGTCTTGACCTACAGTCAACCGCTCCTCCACAGGTGACACACAGCCTAGCTGGAGCATCATTGGTTCCCGTACGTGGCCTCTCAGTCCCAATCATGGGTTGTGCTGTCAGTCTCGACACTGCAGAGGCTGCTCCGTGGCAATGTTGACTTCCACTCAACAAATGAAGTGGTAGATCATTGTTTTCCATTTTAAACACAAGTGCTCATTACCTGTGGTGCAGTGATATATATGTACATACATATGCTTGGGTGTGTTGTGTTGAGATCGAATTTGGAGACACATCTCGGTCGCAATGTTGACATCCACTCGACAAACAATGTGGAATGATTGAATGTCACCAGTTGTTCTGTTACAGATGGTTGTGAAGTCGGGTATGTTTCAAAATTGGAGACGCTTCTTGATAGGTACGATTCAAATAGCAGACACTTCTCCGAAGATCCCTTTTCCATCACAGCTAGCGCGTCAACAGTTATTCGAGTAGATTGTAGATCGCCGTATGCAGCCTCCAGGGTGAAGGAGGGGTTGTTGTCATTGAAGGTTTCGGGTGAAGGTATACACAGTACAGCTCCTAGTAGTGCTTCCTCATTCTCAATGTGGAGGAGTCTGCAGACTTTGTGGATGCATGGCCACATTTGCCACCACTGGTTCCATGAGTCAGTTAGATATTACATATCCAGCGCACTGTAGCGGACCAACTGCCACGCTGCCCAGTGGTTTAGTTTGTGTTTTCCGACATTTCCCAACTATCCGCAGTCCATTACCTGCCCACTTCTTATAGACTATCCAAATACCATACTCTATGTCGATCTGCTTGGCTGGCCACTGGTTGACCTGTTACGAAATCGCTCGGAACCAATCATAATGATGCCGATGGTGACCTGAACTTAGTTGGATGATGCCGATGTTGGCTGGAACTCTTCGGAAGGTGTTGATCCGAGCTCCTCCGGGGTGTAGACTCTATATTTACCCTACCAGATCCTAGACTGCTATGAAACTGCACTCCCTACTCACCCCAAATGTGTCCTGTCAATGTAATGTTTGGTTGGCATATTCTTGTTTACCCATAGACCTCAACACTGCTGCCATGGTCACCATGGTAGCCATTGCAGCCATTGTGGCCATTGTAGCCATTGCAGCCATTGCAGCCATTGCAGCCATTGCAGCCATTGCAGCCATTGTATTAATTGCGGCCATTGCAGCCATTGCACCCATTGCAGCCATTGCAGCCATTGCGGCCAATGCAGCCATTGCAGCCATTGCAGCCATTCCGGCCATTGCAACCATCATGGCCATCGAAATCATGGCAGCCATAGCAGGCATCACAGGCCTCTAAGTGGTTGAGTGTGAGATTTGTCGAGAGGAGGTGTCAGTTGCACTGTGGAAACGTCGACCTGAGTCAGTAGGGTTTGTTGATCAGGTAGCCTACGTCCTCGCTCGAATGAAAGTTCACGATTCTACTGTGATCTGCGCTTGATAGATATCGATAATTGTATCCAGATTGTGGTTGCACCCCAGCTCCTAACCAGTTGTGACGAACCTGTCGAGATGATTGATTGATTAAGTCTAAGTCTACGATGACATGTACGTTGTATACTAGCTGCCAACCCTAACTCACAGCCAGCTGATGACGAACTCTACAACGACTTGGCCTTACATGAGGCTGGCTGTTCCAGCATGTCATCGTATTCTGTAATGATACCTTACACTTGCTTCAACTCCAGAAGTAGAGCCATCTTGGTTGCCCATTTTGCATAGTTCATGCCATTGATCTAGGTGAGTGTGATTGCAATTGAACTTAACTTGCACGATCCTAATGTTTTATCTCAATTGGCAGTCCTCGTAGTCACTGAAACTGTGTCTCAGGGAGATGTCTAGCAGCCGCCATGAGAAGTACTGTGGGATGCTCTGTAATTGCATAGTGTATGAACATGGTTCCCCCTGACAATGATAATGTCCGCTCAAAGAATGAAGTGGAACTGTTAATTGTTGGTTCCCTGTTACACACAAAGGCTCACTATATGACGTACAGTGGTGCTTGCAGGGGTAGTCGAGTGTGTCCAGGGTTATGGGAAGGGGTGTCGATTGTATTGTGTAAGGACACATATCCCATGCACATATGGTTGATCAATGACTAAAGGCGCATACTACAAAAGAGGTAAGTTACATCATAGTTCTTGGCATAGTGATATCGATACACCGAATCAACTGGTCATGGTGGTATTAACAAGATGAAATGCACTAAATGTACGCCAATCTCTCCAATGTGGTACGCAACATGTTCACAATCTAACCACATGATGTTTCAGTGGAGGCTTGTTTTTCCCTTGGGTGAGACTTCATCAGCTGGAGGCAGTCAGAAACCACAAGCCAGACCCTGCACAAAGCAGTTGTAGGAAAGAAGCTTACTCGAGCCAATGGCGGGATATTGGCAGATGATAACCCAACAATGGATATGACAGAAACTGCAACAACTTGGAATTGATGAGTTGGGCAGAGTAAAGATTATTCCACAGAATGGTCAAGTTCCACAACCTGTTGGTGATGTGGCAGGGCAGCCAAAACCTATGTGCTATACAGAAGGAATCTTGTGCTCAATCCAAGCATATGGCAGCTGGAGGATACAACGCAGATACTGAAGAAATAATCAAGTCATACTGATCCAACTTTGTATATGATGGTGTGGCTGCATTCAAATTGTCAGAAAGATCACCTCTGCCACCGGCTTTATGTCCAAAAAACTTCCCTGGAGGACAAACTCAAGTATCTAGTGTCTGCCGAATATAGTGAATCGACCCTCATCCAGTCAAGAGTGCTGAATAGAGTACACCTGAAAGCATCTCTGATACCAAAAATTGGCTTAACTGGAATTGTGACTTGCACAATTCAGATGAAACTGACGGTGACTGGGATGCAGACGATAAATCCAATGTAGAGCTAGACAATAGTATTGAGGATCCAGAGAAGCCAGTGCAGTGTGGGATGATTGCTGCAACAGATGTTCCCGGATCGATTTGGCAAATACGGAGTTCATAGGCAAATGCTCAAACTGTTTTGTTGACAGTCATTGCAAATGGAAACAAGAAGGAACCAGGGAAACAAGAAAACGTAGGACAGAATGGGTCAACCTAGTTTCACCGGGGTCTATATGTTGCTTAACTAAGAGTTTCCCTTAGAGAAATATTATGAGAGAATAGTAAGCAGTTGCATGTGAATATTAGTTGTTTAACGGACCTATCCCCTACATCGTAACTTTGGCATTGCCAGCCCATTTCAGTCTGGCAACTGACTCCCCAACTGCAAATATTTAGCGATGCAACCACAACTCTGGCGGTGGCCTGGGAGCATTATAAACTTACTTTCTTATGTCTTGAGAGCATTTTGCCGAAAATTATGGACTGTGCAGGAATGGGATGCCGATCAAATGTGCAATTTTTGTTGGGAGGGTTGTCTCAAGATCGGCACCCCAAAAACTCGATAATGTCACTGCACAACCCAGATGGACAACTCTGCCCATAATACCCAAAAATATCCTTCAAACTTAGTGCTAAGGATATGCTCTGAAGTCCGAATATCATTATACAACAGGAATTCCAGCTACAATGTGCCCAAGAGTTGAGGCTCAGAGGGGGAATACGAATACCAATTGCACAGCTCTCATAGTGAACAAGGTTAAAACCCACTTTGTCAAATATCAAAGAGGGCATATCTTTACCCCACAGCCAGAGCTGGAGTTGTGGGCAATGTTCAGTACACCTTGAGAAGGGAAAGTAGCTGGGATGGTGGCTTTGCCTGCAGAAAAGCCCAGCCAGAAATACCAAATCTCCACCCAAACTTTGCTAACCATGTTCAAAATGTAAGTAACTGTAGTGTCTCAATAATGACAGGCATGATTTTGTGGAATTCAATCACCTGTAAAGGAGAAAGATGGGTAGTGGTGCATAGACATGGGTGGGTTGCCAGTTTAGAGATCGAATTTTGGCAAGGCAGTATGACTGACAAAGTCACATTACATATAATTTCCGATTCACTTTGACAGAGAGTGTTGATTGCTACTAACGATGACTGGATAAATATTATACGGTGGCGTGTGCTTGAGTAGTCGAGTGTGTGCGGGTGTATGCGAAGGTGGGTCGATTGTATCGTGTAACGAGACATGTAGCATCAACATAACCTCGATCGAAGACTAATGGTGCTAACTACAAAAGAGGTAAGTTACATCATATTCCTTGGCATAGAGATATTTGTACTTCCAATCAGCTCAACACTCCTCCAGGACAGGAATCACATCTGTTTCAAACAAAACAGGAAATAAATGAGAAGAGGAGCCAATCAAACAACGTGGATCTCCTCGAAACAATCATGCCCAATCAATCAATTTGCTTTCCGACAGCATTTCCGATGCCTTGTCCAATTCAGATACCATTTCAGTGACAATTTCCGAAACCATTGCTGATTGTACCAAGGCCATTTCCGAGGCCATTCCCAATTCCAATCTCAAGACCATTTCCGAGTGCAATTCCGATCATTTTCAGTGCAGCACACTGCTTCAAGAAAGCAGGCTTCGGCAGTGGCTTGGTGAAGCAGTCGGCGAGCATGTCAGCAGTCGGTATGTAGCTCAAGTTGATCTTTCCATCTCAAGCCATATCTGCAGCAAGATTGTACTTCGTCGCAATGTTTGCAACTGCAGTTCCGTGGTAGCTCCTGTTCTGGATGCTTGCGATCAGTGACTGTGAATCGGAGAACATGTGAGGGATAGTCGGGATGCCGAGCTCGTTCAAGATATGCGAGATCTGTGTGAGTCTCATACAGCCTACTCCAAAGACATAGTATTTGGTATCGGTTATGGACTGGGCAGTCGACTTCTGGTTTCTCAATCGCCAGTCGACCGCTCCTCCGAAGGTGATGACCAGTGCACTTGCGGATTTATAGTAATCCGGGCATCCAGTATAGTCCGAATCGACATAACATCTAAGTGCACTTTCTTTCTCTCCTCCTGAACGCAGTCGCCAGTCCTTCGTGCCGTTGAGGTACCGAAATACGCGTTTGAGAGCTGTCATATGCTTATTGCTCGGGTCGTGATTGTACTGGCTGAGAACTCCGATGGCATATGCGATATCGGGCCGGGTGGCGGTCGTTGCGTACATAAGGCTTCCGATCATCGATTGGTATATGGTCGGATCGCAAGCTTCTTCGTCGGGCTTCCTCTTGTGATGATTCATTGCCATTGGCGTGGCAACTGGTCTGGACTCATCCATTCTGAACTTCGCCAAGATTGTCCGAATATAGCTGTGCTGATGGATGTCGATCATGTGATGCTCCCGATTAGGTTCAATATTCATGCCAAGATAGAAGGAGATACTCCCGAGATCATGCATCCGGAACCTCTTCTTTATCTGGTCCTTGATCTGCCCAATCAAGCCCTCATTAGCAATGATGAGTAGATAATCGACGTACAGAACGACTGCGGCAACGACTATGCCATGATCCTCAAGCACAAATAGTCCTCCATTGACAAGTGATGCCACGAATCCAATCGAGATCACAAAGTCCTTAAAAGTGCCGTACCAAACATGCGAGGATTGCTTCAGGCCATACAGAGACTTTCTCAAGTGGAGTATCATCTTCCGCAAAGTCTTTGACCTTGGATCTGAGTATCGGCTCCCAGGGACCAAATGAAAGTATCCCTGCGGCGGGTGAATAGAGATATCTTCTTCGAAGTCAACTCCCAAGAAAGCGGTGCATACGTCCATTTGATGGATCTCGAGATCGTACTTGGCGGTGATGGCGAGTGGCAGCCTACGGCGGCCCAAGCAAGCAGTCGGTGCACACATTGCCTGGTAGTGGATGTCTTCGATTTGGTGATTTCCTCCACAGGCTAGCCTGGCCTTAAACTGCTGCACATTGCCTGCTCCATCGCGCTTGATCTTGTATCCCCAGTGACTTGGCAAAGCCTTTCTCCCTTCCGGAAGCTCCACGAAATCTCCAAAGACTTGATGCTGACCAATTGCATCTAAGTCTTCTTTCATCGCCGTATCCCATTTCTCGGCAAGCGGAGACTCTGTTGCTGCTATGTAAGACTTTGGATCGTCAATGACATCCTCGTGATTGTGATTATTAGAGATCACAGCTCCAGCGTAGATGGGAATCATATCCTCAAATTCCTCATCTTCAAGAGCCAATTGTGCGGACTCTGCCAACGTATCCTTTCCAGCGCGGTTTCGGCGACTACCTTCGGCTAGCGGCTTCAATGCATCTCCAAGTGACCTTTCAAGGCCAGCCAATTCTCGTGACCTCTTTGTCTTTGGCTTCGGAGGATCCATAGGTGAATCGCAGTCCAATGGCTCCTCCGTTTGACGTTTGGAAATTTCATCTTTGCTTGGCTGCTTCTCTGTGGGTTTGGGTTCCTCGATGACATCTCTGTAGAAGTGCTCATTCAAGATCGCTTCGTCTGCAGCATTCGGTGCTGTGTCCCGCTTTCCTTGTCTGAATACCACATCTCTGGAGCGCTGAAGCGTCTTGGCCAACGGGTCGGATACGAAGTTCTGCTTACTCGATATGCTGTACCCAACGAATATGCCGGGAGTGGGTTTGTAATCCAGCTTCTTTCGTATCTCTTTCGGAATGTGCACAAAAGCCAAGCATCCGAACACACGGAGATGCTTCAAGGATGGCTTCCTTCCGCATCCATGCCAGGGCTCATACGACATCCTGCCAACAACCGATTGCGTCGGGGTGCAGTTCTTGAGATACACCGCCACTGAGACTGCAAATGCCCAGTACTTCTTTGAAATTCTGGCATCGTCCAGCATGCATCGTACGCGCTCCATGATCGTCCGGTTCGCACAATCGACAACTCCATTAGCCTGAGGAGTGTAGGGTGTAGTCATTTCCTTTAATATGCCCTTTGATTTTAGGTATTCTGCGAATTTCTTGGAGGTGTACTCACCGCCTGCATTTGTATGAAATCGCTTCACTTGCTTGCACGACTCGTTTTCTCTAAGAGCCTTCCGTTCTTTGAATTTCTCTAGGTCTTCCGACTTGTACTTCAATATGTACTCATCCGTATGCCTCATGGCGTCGTCGATGAAGAGCAGCATATATTGACCTCTTCCAACGGCTGTTTCCAGGGGACCGCAAATTTTGGAGTGCATGAGCAGCAGTGGCTTAGTGGCGCGGGAGGTCGTGGAAGTAATGGGCTTTCGAGGTAACTTGCACTTGATGCAGTGCTCGCAATCGCACTTGCCGGTCATCTTCGGAGCATCGGCAACGACCTTCGGCAAGATCTCCAGGACCAACGTGTGCCAGGCGGCGGTGCCATAACATCTGGTTCTCTGCATCGTGCCGAGATGCATGCCCAGTCGTCTTAAGTGCCAGTAGGCAGCTGTTGTCGATATTGGTGTATTCGGTCGATTCCGGAGTGCTATCCAGAACTCGATCCAAAAAGAACAGCCCATCGACCTGAGGTGCAGTGGCAATCAACTTGCCATAGCGATTGTAGAGGTTGAGACCGTAGTGATTCACCGGTTCAACTTTGACGTCCTTGTTCATGATCTGAGATTGTGAGATGAGATTGCACGACCCCGGCAAATGCACCGCTTCTTGAAGTCTGATCGTTTCCGTCTTTCCATCTGGCAGCTGGCAAATCAACCTAACACTTCCATATCCTGATGCAAACGATATGACCCCATTGTATCCCTTCACCTTCTTCGTATTCCGAGGATATTCGGTGTTGGTGATGAACATTGCTCGATGCACGGAGATATGAGTCGTGCATCCGCCCTCGATGAACCAATCCCTGGATGAAGCACTTGAGCAGGCCACCATCCAATAGTTCTCGATCGAAGTGGTGAGAGTCAAAGTAGTTTCAGTGGATGGTTTTGCGGCGGTATCGGCAGCCTTGGGAGGATTGCCGCGTTGCTTGGTCAAGCAGTTCTCGGTGGTATCCCCTCGCAGCTGGCAATGAAAGCATTTCCGGAAATCCTTCTCTTTCCTATTGTCCTTATTATCTCTCTTATCCATCTTTGGACTTCTGCCACCTTTACTGGCTTTACCGCCATTACCACAAGTACCGCCTTTGCCACCCTTCTTTGCAAAGAGCAGAGCTTCTGGAGCGAGCCCATTCTCTCTCTTGATTGCAGCTTTCTTTTCGACGAGCTTGGTTACGATCTCATAGGGCGTGGCAGTCATCGTGGCATTTTTGTCTATCATGAGCTCTAGGAAGACTTTCCACTCGTCATTCGTTGGGATTCCGCAAAGGAGGTAGAAGATGTGCTGTTGCTCACTTATCTTGGCGATTGTCTTTGCAGAGTCCATATCGTTAGCATCCATGTCAGTGGTCGATGGTGTTGTCGGTCCTGCACAGCGATTGTAATCCTTGACTTTCTGATCGATATGCGATGCGTAATTGTCGACACCTCCACATTCCTGTTGCTCGATGCTCTAAAGGTCTTCCCTAATCTCGATGATGTTGAGCTTTAGCTTTGACTTGTAGGCTGATGCTAGCTTCTCCCAAAGAGTCTTCGCATCGTCGTCGACCGTGTATTCCACTTGTATCCTCAGTTCCATTCCGAGCTGGATAGTTGATCTGGCAACACCATGGCGATTCATCCAGTCTTTGAAAGCGGCCTTGTCTGTAGCGGTCGCATTTGCTGCAGGCTCCTCTGGCTTGTCGTCGTATCCTTTGATGATACCATACACTTGCTTCTGTTCGAGAAGTAGGGCTATCTCGGTAGCCTATTGTGTATAGTTCGTGCTCTGGAACTTGGTGATGGTGATTGTAGTTGAACTCATCTTGTATCGCAATCGTCAGTTATCGTAGTCACTCAGACTGTATGTACGGATGATGTCCAGCAGACGCTGTCAGAAATACGGTGGGGTGCGGGGTAATTGCTTAGCTTGTGGAGATGCTTCTCCGTGACAATGTTGACTTCCATTTGACAAACGAAAATGGAAGTGTTGATTGTTGGTTCCTATTTTAAATGTATGGATTACAACCTGTTGTACGGTGCCGTGTTGTCGAGTAGTTGAGTGTGTGTGGGCGTATGCAAAGGTGCGTCTATTGTATCCTGTAACGAGACATGTTGCATTGACATGAGGTCGATCAATGACTAATGGTGCTAACTACAAAAGAGGCAAGTTACATCATAGTCCTTGGCATAGTGATATCCGTACTTCCAAGCAGCTCAACACGAAAAAGGACGACCTCTGATAATCATTTTTGGATGTGTGGTGAGGTGGTTGGGTTATTGGCCTGGATGGGTCAGGAACTGTTACGATCCAGGGGATACCAGGCAAAATGAATCAGTAAGCAAGAAATATAACTATTGATAGAATGAGAGTGACTAGGGCAAGATCATTACTAAGCTCCACTATGCCAAAGGTTCAACTCTGAATTGGTCATAAAGACAACCCATATGTTCACATAATCATTCATCTAGTCGTCGATGGTGGCAGATATCTGGCAGACAACTCAGTAAAAGGAGAGCCAACAGAGTGTCAAAGAATTTTGGTCATGTAAGATAGGTAATTGACATTTGATTTGGGTGCTGTTATGTATAACCAACAGATTGCCAGTCTTTATAGGCCAAATGGATAGCAATATGGTTACTGCCCAATTCTGAAAATCTTTGTCAACAGAGCAATAAGGATTGCTAGTTTTGCATCTTGCGTAATCAATGTGTTGTGTTGTGGTAATAATTTATATGCGAAGTAATGGTGGTCTTTTTAGGCAAAACAGTGTGTTTTATCTTTGTTACCTCATAAGGAAAATAAGCGTTAGAAGATCATTGCCAATTGTTGGTTATACATATTAGGTAATCAAGGCATCGCATGGATAGTTGATCTCCTCACACAACTGTTGACCATGTTTACAGGCAATAATACAGAATATAAAAGGAAAGACACATATTCCAAAATAATCAATATCACAAACTGCAAAACATGTAAAATGTGATTACTGGATGTTGAATATGTGATTTTGATAACATACTATTATCAAACAACAAAAACAAGAGAACTATATGAATCTACAGATAGACCCACTGGACAACCCGCTGACAACCAGCCCAATTCAGATGGGTTCGGAGATTTCCATCAACTGTACCCAAATTTATAGCTCTGGTGTATACATGACCTGGACCGCTGGATCTGATGGAGTTCGGTTCCAACCTGGACCCAAACCTGGACCAGATGTGACAGTCATGAACCGTTGCTATCAGTACTGTAAACCCAAGCAGGGGACACTCTGACGGCTCGTGTTCATGACTGATATATGAATTAGCTGTAGTACCTTGCTGTGGATTTTGGGAAATGATTGGTGTTATGGAAGTTGTGAGATGTTGGGTGATGTGGTGACTGTATTGGGATGATCAGTAGTGCCGGTGGGAGTATTCCGTATATTGAGGAATAGGTCTGAGGGATTGCAATGTCAGATGAATTGGTGGTTTGAGGTGTTGGAATGTCAGATGGTATGCTGTAGTGGTATTGACCAGTCATTGTTGGTGGTGTGTATGATCAGAAACAAGGATTCAGTTGGTACATTGGAACATGAAGCACACTTTAACACTTTAAGATGCACTGTGTATAAAGAGACATTGTTTGTAGTTGGAGGATTTTCTTCTCTTTTCTCGTTACTCATACTCTTGTATACTACAATAATAGATGACTGTGTAACAGCTTCAACTTCTATCAAGTCTTGATTTCTCCATATGCACTTTGTGATCTTGGTCATCCTCCAAAATCACACTGTTCTTGACATTATTACCTCAACCTGACCATTGAATTATACATACGCTCTGTCTATGATACGTTTCATAACCTGGATTTGATGATCTGTCCCAGAGGCCAAGTCTAACCAGTTGTAATGGAGAACTATTTTAGAACCCTCCTCTGGCAAGTGTACTTACATTGTTCTAATCATCAGTGTGAAGTTAGTGTAATTCACAGCATAGTGAGTATCAGAAATCTAATAGAAGATCAATGTGGAGAATTGGAAAGTTACACGAGCTAGAATTTGCAGATCAACAGTGAGAGATAGATGCCTAGGCGATTTACATATGGACGGTGTAGCTTCAATGGCATCTACGCCTGGCCACTAATGTCCCTATGATCGAAGAGCCAGTGTCGAAGCTTGCTCAACCATCAAATACTTCCCATTAGAGGATTTTCACCACCATGTCCTTGTCAATATGATCGCCTCCACGATTGGTTAAGCTACCTTAAATGTAACCTGTTTGTTTTGTGAAACATTCTGATCAACACCAGGCATTGGGTTTTGAAATAATTTGTCATCCGCTAAACTTAGGAAGTACGTATGCTTGAGGGGTTGATGCATGGTTAGACTCGCATACATTGTTCAGTATGGTTGACTGTCTGTATTTGAGTTATGGTGGTGGCATTGCCCGAGCTCAATGTTGGGATTTCAGAAATAGCTGGTGTGCAATGACTATGTTTGCATGGCTCATTTCGTTTGGCCGTAGGACGAATGTGGTTTGTAATGATACATTGTTGCATGCCTGGCCTGTTAGTGGAACCTGCACATAATCCAAAGTGGCTTCTTCGTAGTTAAATGCCAAGGTGGATGGTCATGTTTCCACCCTTACAGTATCATCGATCTCCACCTTATCAGTATTATGATCCTGCTTCACTGACCCTTTGGGGTTATGCAACAACTGCAATACAGTGTACAATGAGAGGTAGCTGAATGCGAAACATCAAAAGCAGAATGAAGATTGGCTATTTTCTTCAATGCAAGTGTGAGTGCACTGTAAAGATGTACTTCTTGATTCTTCTGTGAATATTGAGTCTTCACCTGGCTGGGTATTGGTTTCATGTAGCTGATATTGATGATAGAAGTTTGGGGAATGTAGGAGAGAAAGTCAGTGTATAAGGATGAAATATAAGATTATATGAAATAAGATAATGGGAAAAACAGTGCAAGAGGTAGCTCAAGAATAAGGATGGTACAATATGAGATGCACCATGCAATGGTTCAAGTGTGATGACTTTGATCATTCATATCTATAGCAATGATGTCAACTCTAGTGTGGTGTTTCTGAAAGTGCCATGTGTACTGGAATGGATGGATTCATGTTTTCCATAATCAATGTTAGTAGTGTTAACAACGATTCAACGTTACCCAGCTGTGGTCAGGGTTGGAACCTAACCTGAGGCCCTGGTCCAGGTGGGGATTTGCCAAGCAACCAGACTGCGTAACGATCGATGGGTTGTATTCCTGGTAGGAAATGAATCTGCGAATTTTTAGCTGGGTTGCAATCGGACCGTGGTTGAATTCTACAGTTGCTACAACTTTGGCTGCAATTCAGGTTTGAGTTCTGGTCATATCATAACATGATGAATATATAAATTGGGAAGCTATAGCAGCTCATTCACCTCCCATATTCAGATGTGCGATTTGACCAAGATTTGTTGTTTTACTGAGAAAAAACGTCAGATTGTAAGTGAAATTCGCCGGTTTTCGATAGCTACTGAATGAAGATAGGTCAGATCGCATATCTGAAAGCAGATGGTGACAGATTGGCGAACACTACATGATCGGGGTATTGTCTATATCACGATGTCATAGGAACTCAGATATGCCATTGGGGCCGAAGTTAGAAGGTTTATATTGCAAGAATTTTGTTACAAAACCAGCCCAGTTGGATCCGTCTGGCTTGGTGGTTTGTTGACACCCATTGCAACAGGGGGGTTCGGCATTGGAACAGCAATCAGAATCAAACTGGGAATTTGGAACCATTGCGAATACTACACGTTAGTGCTCTTTTTGACAACTCTATGAATGCAAGATTTGGAGGTTGCTATAAGCCATCAGAGTTAGAAATGAGTCAGCCATACCTCAAACTAGATGCATCTGAAAAACTGGCAATATTGACAGAGTTGTAATATTCGCTAACTATAGGTGCTGGCCAAATATAGCACTGAGAATCTGCATGAAAATATGTGCCCCTGTAAATGACTCCTCCAAATATTGTAATTATATGTGAACATTTGAGCATTCAAGGGGCCCATAACACATTGTATTCTTGCAGCTTTGGGAATTTGCTGAATATGATAAATTTGGAATCTTGTGAGTAACAGTGGAGTTACAAGGGTTCATACTAAGATTGTTATTCAGAGGCGAGTAATTGGAACCATAGTATACGGTATATCTTTCAATGAAGAGACCAACTTTCACGACATTCTATTATAATATGATACTGCGGCTTTGTTAGCAGTCGATAAGACGGTATCAGAAGAACCCAATGTCCTATATGCATTTGTCTGGGCCATGTGTGCAGATTACCTTTGCTACCAGTTTGCAGTTAGTGGAGAAGGGAGAGGGAGAGAATTTTGGTGTACAAAGCAGTAATAGACACATGGAGGATAATATGAAGGTATGATAAGGATTCACAGCTACTCATATTCATTCTAGCCCTTGTTAATGACAAGACTGCTAACAAAGCAGTCCATAATCTGCAATAACATTGTCATTGTGTATCTAATATTGTGTAAATTGCGCACCATTAAATCCCAAATTGATCATTTATATCAATTACAATGATATTGAGTGAAACCAATTAATTGCTTTCAAAGTAATATCTGATGATGTGTATTCATTGCGAGTCATCATGTCACAGTGAGCAGAGGAACGATTGCATGCAGTTCCAGGGAAATGAAGAGCACTGAGATGTAACTTGTTATGCTGGATTCAATACACAAGCTAGAATTGCAGGCTTTTCTTATTCTGACAGTTAACTGCACTCTCCAGAGCTATCTTTCCATAACACATGCTTCCAAGCTTCTCTCTCTTGGAACTAGATTAATTCAAACTGATTCGCATAATCAATTTTCGGAAAGAGCCTTTGGCAACCGAAACATTCATTTAGTGAAGATGCATGTATATTTGCACTAAAAGTATTCAGACCTTAGGCCTTTTGACTATGTGCTGTATATGTGGTGGGTGGGAGTTGCCAATCATCTTCCAAATTACTGAGTACAATCTGTCTTTTGGACTCTTCACCCATGTTCCTGCTTATCTGATGGAACTTGAACATTCTCAAGCAATTTTACCATTTCAAAGTGTAGGTCGAAACATTCTACTTAGTTAATATTGAGTTAATTGAAGCTACTAATTGGGCAGGGCTGTGCATTTATGGTGCATTTTGCGGTGGCTTCCTTTACCTAATGGGTAGTAGACATAGAGCTTGACATTCAAGGCTGTTTGGCAGTGGCCTTCACATACTGATTATGAATAGATCTAAATATTCGAAGACACCTAGTAGGACAGGCCATGTGCACCTAATTGAATTGCATCTTGATAGTTGACACTTTGTATACACAGCTTGTGCTGATTCATAATGGAAGAAATCATACTTGCAAATGAAGTATATAGAACATACTGTGTACTTCAAATATGAGGAATTACTGTTGAGAGATTCATTTATTGCGCAATAATGTGAGTTGTTGTGATGAACCTGTGGAGACGATGCATTGTTTGTGTCTAAGTCTAAGATGATACATAGCCTGTATAGTAGCTGCCAGTGCCAACCCAAAACCACATGATGACTAACTCTACAAAGACTCAGTCAAATACTCCTCCAGGGGATTAGCACAACCATCAGACACTAACCTAAAGTAAAACAGACCGAAAACAAACACAAGACAGAAGACAGAAGACAGAAGCCAAACATGCCATGCCCTGAGCGTCTCCCAAGCAATCATTCTCCCGCTTATGCCATTGCAGGCATCAATTATATGCATCTTCATAAGCCTAGTACTTGATTGCGCTGTCAGCTTCAACTGTCTCGACTACAAGCCAACTGTTTCTCAGAAGGTGACACACAGTCCAGCTGGAGCGTCATTAAGTCGTGTACGCAGCCTCTCAATCCGAATTATGGGTTGGAATGTCGGTGTCAAAATTGCAGATGCTGCTCCATGGCATTGTTGAATTCCGCTCGACAAACACAGCAGAAGATGCTCGATTCTCTTTTAAACACAATCGCTCATAGCATGTTGTATGGAAGCACATGCTCGAGCAGTCAATGCAGTGCAAGTGTATGCGAAGGTGTGTCTGTGTTGGTATCGAAATAGGAGACACTACTCTGTGGTAATGTTGGCTTCCGCACAACAGACAATGTGGATGTGCTGATTGAAGCTGGTTGCTAAGTGGCGGGAGCTGGTGTAGTCAAGTATACCTTCGTGTCAGGGTCGGTGTCAGTGGTAGTGTCGAAATTGGAGACACTTCTTCATAGCTGCAAATTGAATTGGAGACATCTCTCCACAGGTTGCCCTTCCGTCTGAGCTAGCACTATGAGACACACTCCCACAGATTTTCGATCCCTGTACATGGCCTCCTAGGTGGCGGAATGAGATTGTAGCTATTGAAGGTTTATGGTGAAGGTACGGACAGTACAGCTATGTGTAATGCTTCCTCATCCTCGTGTTAGCGGAGTCCAATAACTTCATGGATTCAGGGCAACAATTGCCACCCCCAGTCTTGCCAGTCTGTCACAAATCACATATGCAACCCACTGTAGGGAACCAACCACCGCACTCCCCATGGTATTTGGAATGTATTTGCCATCATCTTCCCTGTGTCTGCAGTTCATTACCCATCTGCTTCTGATAGACTATCCAAATACCACAGTGTATGTCAATCAGCTTTGCTGCCCACCGGTTGACCTGTTACAAAATCACTTTGAACACCTCCTGATGATGCCAATGTTGATCCAAACTTATCCTGCAATGTGGCTAAACTGTGCTCCCAACACATCTCGAACATATCGTGTTGTGTTGTTTGATTGCAGAAATGTCGTGAAAACATAGAACTCAACACCGGGGCAATCACAGCCCTCATGACCTTCACAGTCATCACGGCCATTGCATCCGTCGCATCTATCGCAGGTATTGCAGCTCTCCAAGTGGTTGAGTGAGATTTCATCGAGAGAAGGAATCGTTGGCGATGTTGATTTGTTGTTTTGAGTCCATCGAGTGTCCTGACCCTGGTTGTTTTCGCAAGCCATCTGGGACCCTCCAACCTGGCTTGTACGAATGTTTGTCATTCAACTGTTATCTCCCCATGATTGTTGTCAAGATTTGTGTCTGATCTTGATCACGCCCAGGCTCATAATCTGTTGTGACAGATCTGCCAAGACGAGTGATTGATTGAGTCCATGTCTGAGATGAAATGTAGTTGATATAATTGCTGGAGGCCTTAACCCAAACCGACATGATGATGTACTATATATAGACTCGGTCCAACATAGGTTGGCTGAAATGATTCATCCAAAATTGATCCTAGCTTGGTAAAGCTGGCTTTATACAATTCCAAGAACATTATACATGACAGTATATTAGATAAAAGAAGTGTCTGAGCTTCTCTCAGTGGCCAAGGAATACCTGGCAGCGAGAACAGTAGCTCAGCCATGAACACCATCAGCAACAAACCTCGTCTCTGTCAGGAATATCCAGGGGATCCAGATGGCTCTAAGGGCTCTAACTGCGCTATGTATGCTCTAAGGGTGAAACAAATGCGACCGGTCACCCAAGCTATGGGTCGTGTTGCATGTGTACCCTGCTGCAGCAATTAGATCATGTCTTTTATTCTTGCGATGTGTCCCGTTGTATATTACACCGTGGACGCTCGCCACCCTGGCATCACTCTTCCTTTACTCTGCATCCGGAATGTGGTGACATATACACACCATCAGAACGACATGTTAGTTACACTCTTCCCAGGGGCTCCTGTTACGCTGTAGCCATTTACCCAACTCTTGGCGCTGTTTATGCCTTTCTCTGGCCAAGTGCCATATTTTACCTTTCTGCTATTGCTATATATTGGATGCCGCACTCTCCCATAAATGTTCAACTTGGAGATCTTGTCACATACTACAACACAGCCTTCCCTTTGGATACATCACGTACAGTGGCATTTGCTTCGTCATACGTACAATTGTTGTTTATCGGGATATTTGGGTCAATGCTTCTGATCTCAGGCTCCTCCAGCGCCACCTCGGAGGTCAAATAGCCAAGAAAAATAGCATTGTCAACACACACTGCATTTGTGCTCATGACCTTGGCAGGTGTTGGGTTCCCCGCCTACTGGATTTGATGCTTGACTGTAGCAAGAGAGTTTGCATACAGCCTCAGTTGGTAGCACTCCGGCAGTGTGTTCCAGGTATTCATCAAGACTGTATACATGTCGGCAACGCCTGGCGAGGTTGAAAACATGCGACCCGTTGCAGCCCAGCTGGATGCATTCTTACCACTGTCATTCTTGTAGTTAAAGTAGTATGAGTGCTCAGGTCTGTCCGCTTTCAGCTATGAGTTGGAAGCGTTTGGAAGAACTCCACTGTTCGTTCGCAACTCCAGGAGAGCATGGTGCAACGCAATGCAGGTAAACATGATCAGTGGCCAGGGTATATGAATCTGCTTGTCGTCAATCATGGAATAATCAAATCCATCAGCGTACTTACCTCGGTTATTCGCCTGATTATAAAGTATGATGTAGATATATGCCATGATTGTTTCCGCCAGGAAGTAAAGTGGACGCTGGCTATTGATTAGCGGCCTTCGACCCTCTCTGTGTTGGATTTGGACCGCGTACACCACCTTCCACACGCTCTGCCACTAGAAAAAGATATTTATTGTCTGCCAGAAGGGAATCAATGAATACCACCCACTCTGCGTCGGATTCAAAGCAGTGGAGATCATAAAGCTCTGGTATGTTGTCCGTTGCTGATAGAATGAAATAGAAACTAACTTTGTCAACTTGTGCTTGGATATAGTACCTGTTTGAGCGTGTAATATCCAACGTGGGCCATTGCTTCAGCATACTCCTTTCGAGACCTCCTTTGTGCATGCCTCAAATGCTATGGACCAAATGTTGTTTTGCAGCATAGCGGTGTTCCAGTACATCTCTATTAACTGTCGGTGTGGGGCTTCAGCTCATGCTTTTGCAGTGTGTCATGTGGCATAACGTACCATCTCCAAGTCGCTTGCACACATAAATGGCAGTCTGTTCCACAGATAGAGCTCTACGAGAGTGCCAGTCTTGAATTCAAGGTGCGTCATGTCTAAGTCACCAACTCGAGACATGCTGTGACTGCCGAGACTACTGATGGAGGTCTAGACACCACCTGAGGATGCAATTCCCATGGCCTCTGCTGCGGATTTCTTTCTGTAGGTCATGTTCGCAGTGGATTTTTAATGGTGGTGTGGGCTGCTGGATTAGACATGGAAGTAGGCAGGTTTTCAAGACTGCTGAGAGAAGTGGGAGTGTTAGCAATGCTGGATGCGTGGCTGGATACAACGCAATGCGTTGAGTCTACCTGTGAGATTCCTATGGGTGCTGGCAGGCTATGAATGCTTGTGTCCAGCGTAGCTATTGAAGTACATATTGCCCGTCGCTGTGTAGTGGACAGGGTGGAAGTCACATGTTGAGTTATTTCTGCAACCCCAGAATTGTTCAGCGAAGATGATGTGGTGGAGTTCTGACCATGGATTGTAGAGGCTACAGAACTCACTCCTTGAGAGGAATCCCTCTAGCCAGCCAGTGTGGAAACGCGTCTCTTAGCGGGAGGCCGCGCAGAATTGCCTCATGGCCTACATGTTTGTTGTTTCTGAACAATTCTTATGACCAGAGTCAGGTCAGGGTGAGGTTTTTGGGAAGGCATAGTCCGATATAGGTGTTCCACGTTAAGAATGTAGGAATAATTTCCTCTGCATGTGTATCCAACGGCAGGAGAGGTAGACTCCTATTTAAATAACTGGGGAGGGATTCAAAAAAAGGGTGGCCCTGTGAATACCACGCTAGAGTCTAAATACCAATAGCCCGTGACCATACTCGAGGACGAGATCCCTTCAAAAGCATTCAATTATTGAGTTAACTGCCATTATATCAAACTCAGATTAAACTCGCCATTGATATTCACTGTTACAGTAACGTCTGAAGGTCTATTTGCACTGCTTGAATGGTGTTTCTGCATTCTTGGTGCAATTATCATAGTATTGTGCTCGTTCTTGGCACAATGCTGCAAACCATCTATTTTGTATATGTTCAGCTATGCCGAGGAAATACCCAGTTGGCAGAGAAATTAATCATTGCAGAGTAAAAAATGATGTATTCTCTATGCTATGACATCAGTTGCGAGTGACTTTCCACTGCTAGGTGTATTGGTAGGCATGTTGGAGAGTTCCACAGTTGGGATAACCTGAGAACTTCTCAGTTTGCTCTGAGACGCATGAAGTCTGAGGCATAAATGTAGTATGCAATGCGAAAGCAATGCCCTGTGTCATAAACTGTCATCGCTGTAAGCACTAAATCTCATCGTGAGGCTTGTTGTTAATCAGGTGGCTGGTCGTTGTGCATGATGAAGGCTGGGCCGTTTTGTGTTCATTAACCAACAAAACGCAGGATATGAATACAAATTAACATATCTCACAAGTTGACCCAAGAAATCATCGGAACTAGAGTATATATATCCCATCTTCCTACATACACCTTGTTCTCTCTTCGTTCTGTATTATACACACCACCATCTGCCTGAGCTATCTCGACATCACGTGACCTGCACAAAACAATCCCTCCTGGTCCACAATACACCCGATAACCTACACATCTTGGTCAATTCTGTCGGGGCTTCATTCCCCTACTTCTAACTGTATCATATTTCTAACGCTTCAAATGTAGATTCATTCCCAACTCACAGCGATGGCACGACAGGGCAGCCGCAAAGAAAAGGGCAAGGCTAGGGCAAAGATGCCAAGATGGGTTATAAATTGACGCATGTCGTTGGATCGGGAAGGGATAACGGGATTCATCTCAGAACACATTCGTGGACTCATACACATATACATTGTTTACAGGGTCATGGATGAGGGCATGGGACCTCTTTTATGGTATTATCTTTCTTGATCCAGTCACGACTAGCCACTTTTCACAATTCCAGCAGATGTGGCCACACTGCAGGAGCAGCAGTTCACCTTTTTGGGATTGGTGGGCTGCCATCCGCTCTGATATGGGGCAGATGTTTGACAAAACCCACGACAAATTGAACAATTCCAGGTGGGATAACCTCCGTGCCTTCGGGCATCAAGTTGACCATTCCCATCCCCAGATGACCAGCTTGGGCAAGGTAAAACGCACTGGCAAGCGTTTCTCTTGGTATGATTGCGATGTTCTCAGGGCAAAGATTGAGCTGCCAAGCTGCCAACAGTGCAAACCAGGTGACTTCCTGGCAGTTTGACCAATGAATTGTTATCAGATGATTGATGACAATGATGATGATGAGAACTGGGCGGATCCCGGAGCGCTGAGCGTTGGATGGAGCCTTCCTGGCAATGGAAATGACAATGATGATGGCCAGGGTGAGGAGGCCAAGATGAGCGGTGAGAAAGGACCCAGGAAAAGGAAGAGGGTGATGGATAGGAAGGTGAAACGGAAGGGGACTGAGGACGAGAAGTGGAAGGGGAAGGCACAAGAGGAAGGGAAGGCGAACAGGAACTGGAATGGGAACGGAAAATGGAAAGTTGTTATTAAAGAAACCCCATGGGAAGAAAGCTCGCTCGGTAGTGCAAAGGATGGGACACGGAGGGCAAACTAGAGCCGGTATATTTAGAGCCGGATTTTATCGCCCGCCATGTCAATATCCTCCGATGATCATACCGACTCCACCACGGAGTCAGACAGCATATTTGACTCAGAATATGATTCTGATGTGGATATGTGCATGGAGAATGTTGTGGACGCACCGAACAGTATTGATTTAGACAGCATTGTGGATATGGAATGGATGGTTACAATGAAGAGGAGAAAGATGAACAGGAGGAAGATGACAAGAAGGAGGAGGATGAGGATCTGGAGGAGGATGAGGATGAGGATGAGGATGAGGATGAGGATGAGGATGAGGATGAGGATGAGGATGAGGATGAGGATGAGGATGAGGATGAGGATGAGGATGA
>Ga0307514_10000510_pt1 | contig 78177 bp, 76 predicted proteins | sample 16_EM_MG_FD_203088 | JGI IMG/M metagenome (GOLD analysis project Ga0307514, IMG submission 203088) | Populus trichocarpa ectomycorrhiza microbial communities from riparian zone in the Pacific Northwest, United States - 16_EM | ecosystem: Host-associated > Plants > Roots > Unclassified | place...
GCCATGCTCTCCTGGAGTGGCAAAAGAACAAAGGTGTTCATCCGAAAGCTTCCAAGTCAAAGCTGAAAGCGGACAGACCTGATCGCTCGAACTACTTCAACTGCAAGAATGACGGTGGTAAGATCGCATCCTGCTGCGCTGTAACGGGTCGCAAGTTGTTAACCCCGCCTCGCGTTGCAGACACGTATACATTCTTAATGAATACCTGGAACACACTACCGGAGAGCTACCAGCAGAGGGTGTATAACAACACTCTTGCCACAGTCAAGCATCAGATCCAGCAGGCGGAGAACCCAACGCCTGCCGTGGTGATCAGCGTGGAAGCAGCGCGTGTTGACAATACTATTCGTCTTGACTATTTGACCTCCGAAGTGGCGCTTGAGGAAACTGAGCTCGGAAGCACTGACCCAAACATCCCGATAGACAACAATTGCACGGATGACGAACTGCATTTCGGTATGCCAGGCGGCAGTGGGGATTTCGAAGATGAAGGTGACGAAAGCGATGTCATTCCCACCGCCAGCCGGCGACGACGGGCCGCGACTGAACTCGAGAGGTTTGACCTGGGAACCAGTGATGTCGACGGGTATGAGGGCGAGGATGGCGATGATGCGGATGCGGATGAGGAGGAAGAAGCATCGCAAGCCGATGATGGATCAACGCAGAATGTGGAGGACTGAGGGCATAGTACTAGAGAGTGTGAAGATTGGACAGTATATTTGAGACATGTAAAATACGATAATGGTGGAGCCAATGCAACGGCAAGCGATGTATGCGAAGCGAAGACTGTATTGCAATAAGTGACAAAATCTCAAAGCTAAACATAAATGAGAGTGCGGCATGTGGCTATCGGCCGAAGAAAGGCATAAACATCGCCAGGCGTTGTGTAAATGGCTACTGCATAACTGCAACCCCTGCGAAGAGTGTAACATACGTGTCATTCCGATGGTGCGTATACGTCACCACATTCCGGACGCAAAGTAAAGGAAGCCTGACGCCGGAGCGGCGAGCGTAATATACAACGCGACGCGTCACAAGAATAAGAGGCATGGTATAATAGCCACCGCAAGGGAGGTATGCAACGCGACCCGTCGCTTGTGCGACGGGTCGCGTCCGATTCTCCGTCAGAGGGTACGAGGTTCCGCCAGAGCCGTCAGAGCCGTCCGGAACACCCGGGTGTTTCAGACGGAAACTAGGGTTGTTGCTGATGAACGTCGCTTATATCACGAAAGAAAACACATCTATTTTTGAACGAAATCATAACCTCTACCAACAAGGTATTTAAAGATTTTGAATCTAACATTGCAGTAAGAATTTGAAAGCTGGGTAATTTGACTTGAAACACTGTCAAAAGTAACATTATAGTAAAGTAGAAAGCTGGTTTTTAAATATTGACTCTAGAGTTACAAGTAAGAAAAATGTCAGACCTGTGAGACATTGCATGGATATTTGTGAAGTTGTATACCATAACATATTGAAATGACTAACAGTTAAAAACTCAATATAGGGACAATGCAATGCACCTCATTGCTGTATAGCTTAGTAAGCCCATACACAAACTGTGGACGTTGCATTAGCGCTCATGTTGAGGAAGCGGTAACAATATTGTCACTACCATTGTTGCCGAGAATAGTGGGCGATAGAATAATTATAGGATAACGCCATTGCACAACCCTTTGATTATTCAACATCCAACACCAGAAATTGTTGATGCTCCATTGATGCACAGTGTTAGGAGATGGTAGCAATATCATTCTGATAGTGTTAGCAACGGACCAGGGTAATCCGCCAGATGTCCGGGTTTGGACTGTAAAAATGTGTTGGTTCAGTTGTAGCGCGGTCCAAAAACCTAACCCGGTTGCTCTTGGCGGGCCAAACCTGGACCCGGATCCGTCAACCAATCGGTTTAGCCTGGTTTGGCTAGCCCCACCGGTGCCAATCTCTGGTTCTGAGTTTCATATTTTTCTATTTGTACTCGCATTTTTATATCCTACTGTAAATTGCAAAATATTGACCAAGGTATGGCATTGTCATTTCCTGATGTATTCACAGCCTTTATATAGAAAACAAGTAGAGAGACGCTCCCTACCCCATTCTGAAAATGAGCGTCAATGGAGCGTCAACAATGGATGGTCTTGCATCTTGGGTAATCTAAGTGGCGCTTAATCGCACGTATCTATAATCAAGTGGTTGGCAGCCTTTATAAGGAAATAAGCAACTGATATTTCCGCGATAGCCTCCTGAAAAGTAACAATGTATTTCATTTACAAAGGAACAACTTGGTGTTCATGAGCGTTTTGGACTACAAAAATGACCCAAACTGACTATATAGATTTTAACAGCCACAGCACACTTCAATAAACCATGATGGAAGGCCCAAGATCATTGACACTCCGTCTACACTGAATATCAAGATGGCACAGTTAGCGTGTCGCCTTCTTTTTACCTATAAAGGATGGCAACACTTCTATTAAATCTAATCACTACCAAATCGCATTGTTATTACCGGACTTATAGGACCAAAAATCGTTGATGCTGCCTTGACGTTCATTTTCACGATGGGGCAGGGAGCATCCTGCTTTTTTTTTTGTCTATAAAGGTTGTCAATGCTGTTGTCATGTATAACCACTACAAAATTACTTCTTCATTACCAGACTAACAAGACCTAAAATTGTTGACGCTCTGTTGATGTTCATATTCAAGATGGGGCAGGGAGCATGTTGCTTTCTCTTTTGCCTATAAAGGATGCCAACACTTCCATTATGTGGATTCACTGCCAGATCACGTTTTTATTACCCGACATATAGGACCAAACATGGTTGATGCTATGTTGACGCACATTTTCAAGATGGGGCAGGGAGCGTGTTGCTTTCTCTTCTGTCTATAAAGGATGCCAACGCTTCCATTATGTGTAATAACTACCAAGTCGCGTTTTTATTACCCGACTTACAGGACCAAGAATTATTAATGCTCTGTTGACGTGCATGTTGCCACGGACATATCCACAATATACCATCATTTCATTTGGCGGATAATATCATTAATGCTGTTTTGACAGCCTTTCTATTGTCTTCATGTACTATCTTCTTTATCACCACATTGTTCTTTAATAATACACATAAATAGATCCATTAAAACATACTGTAAAGTGCCCGGTAATTGTAGATAATACTACACTCAAAAATCATGTTCCTTACGATCCATGTTCGGTTCCACTTGCAGTTTCACTCAATAGGGCACTATTGCCTTCAAAATGGATGTTAGCTGTATTACCATGCAGCAGATAGTGTACTAACCAGCGGATGTTCCTTCATCAGTCCACAAATCTGGAATCAATTAATCATTGTGCTCGCAGTTTTCGGCCTATACATCATGATTGAAAAATTGACCACTGGGAACAGAAGTATGTTTATAAGCATATCTGGCAGGCAGATTTGCAATTTGGTAACTTTAGGTGCTATTATTATCAGCAGGTGGTGCAGGTGGCGCGCTGGGTGAAGGTGGGATGAGTTCATGTGTCGGCTGTTTGCGTCGGACTTGAGGAGGTGCACCTGATCCTTTGCGGCTCCAATGTATCAGTGGATTCTTTGCTGTGCCGTTCTGGTGCGGAAGGCAGCTGTCAGTAGTGGTAGCAACCATTCCGGGTTACCCGGCTTCGGTCCGGGTTGGAACCGGAACCGAGACCCCAGTCCAGGTTCGGAAGCGCCAAGGGAACCGAACCGGGTGACTAGCGCTGTGTTGTTACCCGGACCGCACCGAAACCCTCGGTTCTTTGGCCGGGTTGGAACCGGACCACTGTTCCATTTCAAGGTTCCCAAAATGTTGGCTGCAATTAAGATTTCGAGTTTTCATCGTATCATGACATGGTCTATACGTAAAAGATGCAGTTTTGGCAGCTCTTTCACCTCCTGCTCTCTGATTTGCACTCCGATCAATATTCGTTGAGTTGCTATGAAATAACACTCAAAATCACGCCCAAATCGTTGGTTTTCAACAGCTATACAACGAATATTGCTCAGATTGAAAATCCGAGACCAGCACGTGAGAGAGCACTGAAAGCTGCATGATTCACATATAGATCATGTCACGATATGATCAGAACTGAAATACTTAATTGGAGCGAAAATGCCGGGCTTGCAAGTGCCGGGATTTCCGGTGGAAACCGCCCCAAATGCAACAGTCAGAGTGTTTCATGCGGTAAGAACCGTTGCAACGGGTCCAGTTCGGTTCCAACCTGGACCCGGAATCGAACCGCGGATTGGGAACCATTGCTAACACTAGCTGTTGGTTTAGTTTTTGTAAACCATTGCCGGGTGTCGTTTTATCGCCGCTTTCACCTTTCTATACCCAGGGATTTCAACACCTCACTTTTTCTCTTCTTGGACTTCTGCGTGAAGCTGCTTGATCAGTTGTTGCATTACCTCTAATGTGGCGCGTAGTGTTAGCGATGGTTCCAGGTTATCCCGCTTTGGTACGGGTTGGAACCGAACGGAAGGCCCCGGTCCGGGTCAGGAACCACCCAGCAACCTGAACTGCATTGTCTTGGCGGGTTGTTACCTTGGACGGACATAGATGCGTGGGTTTCTGGCCGGGTTGGAACCGGACTGTGGTTCCATTTGTACAGTTCCTACTACTTTGGCCCCAATTAAGTATTTGAGTTCCGATTGTATTATGACATGATGAATTGGCAGATTGTGCAGTTTTACGAGCTCTTTTACCTCCAGCGGTTATATTTGCGATCCGACTGATATTCGTTGAGTGGCTGTGAAATAAAGGCCAATTTGAAGCGAAATTTGAGGGTTTTCGATAGCAACTCCAGAAATATTCGTCAGATTGCACATCTGAAGGCGGGAGGCGAAAGAGCGGCTAAAACTGTACAATCTACGTATCAATCAAGTCACGATACGATCACAACTCAAATACTTAAATTCAGCCAAAGGTGTGAGTTTAAAATGCCGGATTTTTGGTGGTAAAACTGGCCCAATTGCAATGGTCCGGGTTTTCGTGTTGTAAAACCCGTTGCAACAGTTCGGTTCCGGTCCCAACGTTAACCCCGAACCCTTTCTAACACCAGCGGCGCGCGAAAACCCTCCTGTGGCTATTTTGACTATATTCAAGCCAAGGCGCATGTCTGACTGTTCTGGCTGTACCCGACCTCCTTAACTTGCCATAGTAGCAGACATGTTGAAAACCTACAAGATATTAGTTGCTGCTTCTAAGAGTGAGAATTGGTAATAACCTCTACCATTTATGCTTCCCTTGCCTCCTCTAAGGTGTTTAAAGTCTATTTCGTCTATTCTCGGGGACGCTTATCATGAAATTCGTCCGCAGCAATGACAGAGCTGACAACCTTGTGATGTTGAATTTCCCGGACTGTAATGACAAAGGCCTTCGTCGACTATGGGCGTTTCCCATTACGGCCAGCGATATATTGGTCACGTAGCTTCCTCCGTATACCCACTGCTTACTTTGTGATCAATTGACGGCTGTCTCCCATCATATGGACGTACACACATCCTATTGCATGCTGCATCTTGTTCGTGCTGATTCTGCTATCACAGACAATGTTGAAATGCGTGTGCTGGGTCATATTTTTGGTGGCTACATTGGAAGCTTTACGGTGGACAACCAGGTGTCTGCGTTGTTGCAGTGTCCCTTCAAGTGACGCATTGGATGAAGCACCGGTCGTTTCGCTCAATTCAGATTCACTCTCACCTGGCTGAGGTATTTGTGTAGCCATGATTTGCTGGTGTGGAAAAGGAGAGGAAGATGATAATCAAAGGAAGTGGGAAGTTCTGAGGAATATATAGTTAGCTTCAAGTCAAAACAGACTGCGCAACCTCCAACTTGGACATTCTACTCATGATGAATCCGCCTGTGTATGAGTACACGTTACAGGGGTTTCCAACAGTCCCGGGATTTGCAGAGAGTCAGTCTGACACTGTAGGTGAGTTTACAGGGATAAATTGAAGTGTACGACAGCCAAAATGTCATCAATGTTACATTTAAACAGGATATTCTTCGACGGAAAGAACCACTGGTGATGTTTGTCTCAAGAGATCACCTGGATCGTACATGAAACTAACACAAAAATCCTGTCATATTGTACGGTCATCATGACTATTCCCAAATTAGTGACGGTCAAATCACCGAACTTGCTGTGTTCAAGTTGATCAAGCATACTAACCTTGACATAAAAGACCCAGCTTGCCTCCATATGGTCCGTATCTTGCAACATTCAACATTACTGCCAATTGCAGTCAACATGAAACACAATGGTCAATGCTCGAAAGAAGAACGTTTCCCCTCTCCCGGCAGGCAAATGTGGCTAATCGACACAGCACTCCACAAGATGACGTTATCAAGCGAATGAATGGAAGGGCGAGTCAGAGGCAGCCAGGGTCGGAGCCCTTGGAGCATTGCGTGGCTCGTGATCCAAAAAGAAGCTTGCAGCGGAGAAACAATGAGAAACTCACTTTTCAAGCAATGAAGAGAAAGAGCAATGGATAGAGGATTATGTGAAGAGAGAGACCGTGGTGGCAAGAAAGTGGGTTGGAGACGCAGAGACACCGATTAAGCAGAAGCAAGAAGATACAAGCAATGTTGAATAGGCGGGATTCACTACCAGAAAGTCTGAAAAGATATTTGAAGAGATGCTGAATGCTATTGGAGACAGTCTGAGCGATCTTACAAGTTCCAACGATGAAGAGGATACCGCAGATAACGAATATGATAAAGATACAGAGTAGGGCAAACTGAGCGAAGATGATAAACCCAGCTGGGTAATAGACACAATCTCCAAAACGGTACAACACTGGATGGAGAGGTTTTGGCTGAAGAAGAGAAAGCTTCTCGAATTGACACAACCAGGATGGGGGGACGCGGCCGACTACTTCCGCAAAAGAGATAGGGAGTATGGAACAACCGAATTAAAGTTTCCAGCAGTCATTCAGTCCCTAACAAATCAAGTTGCAGTGGTTCCTCCCCTGACAACATCTGGAGAGCTTATAGAGACTCTTGACATCGTCCCCGGAATATTGCAGATGCCACAAGGTACCTCTCAACCAGGAAGTAGCCATATGAGACTACGTTCAGGGAAACTACAGATGCCTGAACGCATTTCTTCTCTCCCGCCCGGTGTGGTGTCCGATTCATTACAGCTTCAGTATACGACACAAGTTGAGCCTGTAAGATTTTACCACTGCATATTGCCTCCTGAGCCAATTACCATATAGAAATCGTATTTGGACGAAGAGAATGGTGTCAGCTCCTGTGTCTGCACAGGAATAGATAGGCAAATTGAAATTTTTGACAATGTATAGCTGTGAAAAGCAATTTGCATTCCTATTTTGCTAGGTGTCAGCTTTGTCTTGATTCCAGTGACCAAATTGTGAGATATGATAATTCATGTGTGCATGTGCAACGGTCGTACACACAAAGCGAATGTGGTCAACTCCAAATCACGCCATTAGACGACCAATGAGCCTCGTATTATCTTACCTGTTACTGTTATATGCGAAAGCCAAAACTAAATGAGTGATAAACTTTACCAAGAACTTGTAAGTAAGTGATGTCATATGAGTGATAGAAGGAGTGGTCAAAGCGCACTATGAACCTGTATGCATGAAAACCGTTATGCTGCATTCATGCATGCATTCAACTGCATAACTGTCCGCTTAGCCCTGGTCCACATGGTCGAGATTTTGAAAATTGCTCATGGTAGGTCATGGAAATCAAGGAAAAGGAGCTGGATCAGGAATGGTGGGACAGTCAGGTGATATTAGTCAAAAATTAGTGGCTAGATCTGCCTGCGGCAAATTGCGGGCCAAAAGTGCTGGAATGTGATATAGCTATGTCATTTTTCGCTAATATCATGCAAGTAGTAGGATATTGGATACTATGTCATTTATCGCCAATATCGTACATGTAGTAGTGAATTAGATAGTGAGGGGTGACAAAGCATCTGGATGCAAATTATAATACATAGAAAGGATATATTGGTTGTCAATAATTGCAATATACATTTGAATTGCAATGATTGAGCTTAGAATGACTGTTAGGCTGTGTGTATTTTGAGCGTCAACACAGCGTCAATGATTTTTAGTGTTTCACTTTCAGCAATCAAACGGCTACATAGTCACATCCTCTCAAAGTGAATGTATTGAACGTTTTTATTGTTGAAAAGACAAGTTAAACACTCGTTGCAACAGCCTAGAAATGAGAGTGAATGGAGAGTCAACGATTTTTCGTCTTGCATCTCGGATAATCCCAAGGCTTGGTATTAACTCTCACACATAATCAGAGTATTGGCCGCCTGTCTAGGCAAATATGCTAGGGACGACATCGCCAATATCTCCTAAAAGTAAGTGTCAACAGACCGTAAATGAGGTTAAGTCTTTTACTTTCGACAATCAAAAGACGGCATAGTCCAGCCCTTGATATGTGAGTCATTTGGTTGTGGTCATACGCCAAATGGAAAGCAACATGTTGGTTACCCCATTCCCGAAATGAGCATCAACGTTGTGTCAGCTAGGTGTGGTCTTGCATTTTGGGTAATCGAAGGGCTGTTCAATAATATTTGCTCACATTAGACCTATTGGCCACCTTTCAACACATAAATGCTAGCGACGACATCACAACTATCTCCTAAAAATACTTGTCAACGGAGCGTCAATGATTTATGGACCAGCATCTTTCATAATCCAATGGCTGTGCAACGACACTTGCATATATTTCAGGCATTGGCCACCTTTCAACCGACAAATGCTAGCGAAGACATCACGACTATCTCCTAAAACTAAGCATTCACAGTGTGTCAAAGTTTTTTCGTCTTCAATCCTGCATAATCCAAGGGCTGTGCCACAATATTTATGCATAATCAATGTATTGGCCAACTATATAGGGAAAAATGCTGATCCCGAAATCTCAAACAGTTTCGAAAAATGTCTGTCACTGGAGCGTCAATGATTTTTCTGTTGCATCTTGCCTAATCAAAGGGCTGTGAGTCAGCTTTGATCCGTAATAGAGGTATTGGCTACCTTTATAGGCAAAAATGCTAGGGACAACATCGCTACTGCCTCCCAACAATAAGCATTAACAGAGCATCAACAGTTTTTGTTCTGGCGCAGTAACCTACAAAGCAACAAAGTGCATTGCGTTTTACCTAAATTGAATTTTCAACCGTCAGTCTGTTCAATGCGTCCTTTTATACAACTTCACCACTATACATGCAATGTCTCCAAGGGATTACTTTTTTATTGCTCTTAGCTCTAGAGTCAATATTTAAGAACCAGCGTTCTTCTCAACAATACCGTACCTATTGACATTCTGTCAAGTCCAATTACCCAGCTGTCAAATTCCTACCACCATGTCAGATTCAGACTCTTGAAATACCTCGTTGCTAGAGGTGATGCTATCTTCCAAAAACCCACGAGTCTTTATTCGTGATTTGAATGACAATACTTTTCAAATTATATTCGATGCTTGGTTGGCTTTTAGGAATATTGGCTGCAAGCAATCTATTGCTTGGAAGAATTCTAGACATGCGCCTTCATGGCGGTTCTATTTGCATTGCGGAATTGAGGAGACCGGCAGCCCTGACATCATATGTATTTGTTGTCATCAAGTTTTCTACCATCCATCAGATCATGGGACCAGCTCAATGGGCAAACACTTGCTGGCAAAAGAGTACATTGCAAAGTTGAACGAATTAACAGAGTCAGAGGTTACTGAATTGATTAGTTCAACAATTAATAAAGCAGCACTGGCCATTCTGAAGAGGCAAAGGAAGTTGTGGAATTTCAATAGTAAGTTCGCAAAGGAAATTCATTGTTGACATTGACTTCTAAGCTATATTGACTGTGTTAACAGACAAAACGCTCCAAACTGGCAGCTAAAGACTTTCCAGCAGCCGAATATCACCAAGACACATGGAATTGCTAGCCCATATTAGGATTTGTTTCAGCTGATATTCCATGGAATGTTATATCAAACCTAGAACTAAGGCGGTCATATAATGCATTATGCAGTGACCTGGTGCTACAATCAGCAAGCACCCTGAGCAACATTCAGCGGAGAGAATACTCACTGACTGTAGATGCAATTCAGAAGCAGCAGCCAACCAGAAATTAAGTTAATTTAGCTTTGGATGGGTGGACATCGATTAACAAATTAGCAATAACGTCAGTCATTGCATACTATATGGATTGGAATTGGGCAATGCGGGAAGCGCAACTCGCATTCGATGAGGTCGATAGCGTGTACCTTTTCTATCTTAAAAGCTAATTACGGATAATAGGTCAAGGGTCAACATACTGGAACATGGCTAGCCAAGCATTTGAAGGAAGTGCAGGATTGTTTTGAGCTTACTGATGGCCGCTTACTTGGAATTACAACTGATAACGTCTCCTCACATTACTCGATGATGCAGGAACTACAATCCACACTTGCGGCCTCAGACATTGAGTGGCCTGCAGTGTGAAATTTTCTATATGCATGGCACATGGCATTCAGCTTGCTGTAGGTGTGTCTATGAGAAGTCATGGTGCCAAAGGCCGTACAGAGTTGTGGGAAGAGCATGAGCGTAATCAGCAATTTGGAGAGAATGAAAGCGCAGATATTGGGAAGAGTCAAAGACTTTGAAAAGAGGGCAATGCTAGAATCAACAAGGTGTCTGCTATGAAACCAGGTTTGGCAAAGATAATTGAGAAAGTACTTATTTCAAGATATTCTGAAAATTCTAAAACTGACCATCAGATGGCAGCGGATGCTAGCAGTGTGGATTACGTTAACACCGGGTGGTCAAAACGAGTGGATTGTCAGCGAAAAAGCCAAAGTACGAATCGCAGGCCTACTTATATTGAATGTGAAAACACGGTGGAATTCTACTAGTGTTAGCAACAGTTCCGGGTTACCTGTTTTCAGTCCGGGTTGGAACCGAACCGAAGGCACCGGTCCGGTTCAGGAACCGCCAAGCAACCCGACACGCTGACTCTTGGCGGGCCAAACCCGGACCAGTACCCGTCAACCCGCAGGTGTGGCCTGGTTTGGCTAGACCCGTCGGTCCCAATCTCTGGTTCTGCATTTCGGGTTTCACATTTGTGGTCACATTCAGATATGCTACTGATAATCGTAAAATAATGATATTGGTATGGTTCGGTTCAGTTTCAATGCATTGGCCGCCTTGGTAATCAAAATGTACAGATAAACGCACCCTCCCACATTCTGAAAATATGTGTCAATGGAGCGTCAATGATTGTTAGCCATGTATCTTGGGTAATCTGGAGGGCGACAGATATCACTCAGCCATAAACATAGTATTGGCTGCCTTTATAGCAAAAAGAGAACACGAAACCCTCCCTACCCCATCTTGAAAATGAGCGTCAACGGAGTGTCAAAGATTATTGGTCTTGCATCTTCAGTAATACAAGTGGCGCTTGATCAAAAGCCTCCATAAACAACAAGATTGCAGCCTTTATTCCCAGATGAGTACGGGAAATTCCCGCCACATCCTCTGAGATGGCAACAACGTGTGTCATTTACAGAGCTCCCACCATGTATTCTTGAGCCTTTTAGCGTACGAAAGCAGTCAAAAAGATGTAGATACACCATAACAGCTACATTGCGCAGTGATTAACCATGATGGAAGGCCAACAATCGTTGACAATCTGTTGATGCACATCTTCAAGATGAGGAACGTAGCATTTCTCGTTCTCTTTTACCTAAAACGGCATCCGACAATATGTTTATGACTGTCTGAAACCTGTCGCACCCCATATTACACATGATACACGACCAATAATCGTTGACGCTCCGTTGACGGTCATGATCAAGATGGGGCAGGGAGGGTATTCCGATCTGTTTTGCCTATAAAGGCAGCCAATAATACCATTATGCATAACTATGACGAAATCAATTGTTAATTCCGGGACTTACATTTTCAAGATGAGGCATGTAGCGTTTCTCTTTCTTTTTGCCTATAAAAGCAGTCGATAAGTTGTTTATGACTGCCTACAACCTATCAACGGTGTGATTACAAAGGACGCAAGACTAATAATCGTTGACGCTCGGTTGACGCGCATTTGCATGATGAGGTAGGGAGTGTGTCGATATTATTTTTGCCAAAAAAGACGGCCAATACTGCCATTATGCATAACTACGACGAAATCAATTGTTATTTGCAGGACTTATATGAACTAACATTGTTGACGCTCCGTTGACCCTGATGTTGCCACGTGTGTATCCACATTATACAATCATTTTAATTGGCGCAGTCCTTCGTTCAAAATGTTCTGGCAGCCTTTCTAGCGTTTTCATTTACTTTGTTCTTGATCACTGCATTGTTCTTTAATAATACATATAAATATATAATAATTATCTCCAAAATCCCGTGCTTTTCAATCAATGCTCGGCATCACTTGCAGGTTCGCTCAATTGGCTGCTCCGATCTGTAAAATGGATGTCAGCAGCATTCCCACGCAGCAGATAGTGTACCAACCAGTGGATGTTCCTTCCTCAGTCAGCATATCAGGATAAAAATCTGTATTGTGCACGCTATCCTGGGAAGAAGCATCAGCAGTAACAATTCCAGCACAGGGAGGAGCTGTATGTGAATGCGAATGTCCGGCCGGCAAATTAATGATTTGCAAACGTTGATCCGCGGGACTGTTACCAGTTGGGGTGAGTGGTGTTTCGAGCAGAGGTGGCGTCGCCTGTTTGCGTCTGTTAGGTGGAGGTCCGCCTGTTCCTTTCCATCTCCATCGTGTCAGCGGATTCGTTGCTGTGCCATTTTGGCAAGGAAGGCATCCGGCCATGTGGTTTCGACGAAGCATAGCCGGGTGTCTTTCTATTGTAGCCTTCACTTTTTTCAGCCCAGAAAACTCAACACCCAGCTTCTTCTCCTCTCAGACCTCGGCCCGAGGTTTTTTAATCACGAATTGCCTTTTCTGTATTGCGGTGCGCGAAAAGCCTTCTTTGGCCATTTTCGCCACATTCACGGTCAGACTGTTCCAACTGTACCCGACCTCCTTGCCTTGCCATGATAGCAGTCATGTTGAAAACCTACAAGAAATCAGTTGCTGCTTGTAACAATGAGATTCGGCAATTGCCTCAACCACATACGCTTCCGTAGCCTCCTCTAACGTGATTAAGGCCTGATTTGTTCACACACGACGATTTTTGTCAGAGAATTCGTCCGCGAAAATTCCAGAGCTGACGACATGATGATATTCGATTTCCCTGACTATGCGGACAAATGCCTTTGTCTACCATGGAGGTTTCCCATTACGGGCCACAGGAAATTGGTCACGGAGCTCTCTACGTACAGCCGCTGTACGTTATACGGTTAATTGACGGCCGTTAACCACGATATGGATATACTTACATCCAACTGCGTACTGCTGCCTATTCTTGCTGCTTTCAGTTTTCCGGACGATGTTTAAATGAGCATCTAGAGTTATATTTCTGGTGGCTGCATTGGCAGCATCGTGATGGACTAACTGGTGTCTGCATTCTTGCTGTGTGCCAATAAGTGATGTATTTGAGGTATCACCCGCCAGTCGGCTTGATTTCGATCCACTCGCTGCTTGCTGGGGAGATTGTGTTTCCATGATGTGCTGGTGTGAAATAGAAGAGGAGGATGATAACGAGAAGAAGTGGGAAGTCCTGAGGACTATATAGTAAGCTTCATGTCAGAATGGAATAACTAGCAGCCAAGATGTTGTATATACTCAAGATGAATTCTGCTGCGTATGGCCGCAAGTTGCAGGGGGTTTCCATCGCCCCGCGATGTGCAATAAGTAGGCCCAATGTTGTGTGTTTGTTAACCGGGATAAATCGCAGGGAACAACAGCCGAAATCGCATGACTGTCAGACATTAATATGTCACTGTACAAAGGAAAGAACGTCTGCTGATGTTTGTCTCAAAGAATGCCCGGGATATTACATGAAACTGACGGTAGCCAACAAGTCATGATGTACGGTTAAACTAACTATTCCTGTTTCATTGACTGTCAAAAACGAGTTTTTGCTTTGTTCGGGATGAGTAACCATACCAACCTTGACATAAAAGTCGAAACTTGCCTCCATATTGTCCATATCTTGCAACATCCAACATCTCGCCCAACAACAATGTCAAGGCAAACAACCAAGGTCAATGCTCGGAAAAAGAACTTTTCGCCACTTCCGGCCGGCACATATGGCAAATCACAAATGTGTTCCACACAGCGACGTCATCAAGCGAATGAAGGCAACAGCGGCTTGGAAGCTGAGAGAGTCCGTGCCCTTGGGGCATTGCGCAGCTTGCGATCCAAAACGAAGCTTGCGGCCGAGAAACGACGAGAAACACACTTCTTGAGCCATGAAGAGAAAGCAAAATGGATTGAGAATTATGTTGAGAGAGAGACCGCTGGGGCCAGAAAGCGAGTTGAAGATGCAGAGGCAGCGGTTCAGCAGGTGCAGGAGGATTCAAGGAAACCTGAAAATGTGGGATTGACAAAAAGAGAGCCTGAAAAGAATTTCGAGGAGATGATGTTTGCTATCGGAGAAAGTCTGAGTGATCTTGCATGTTCTGATGATGGGGAGGATGGGGAAGATATGGATGATGAATAGCCAGAGCTGGGCCAGCTGAGCGACGATGACAAACCTGGCTGGATGATGGGCACAATCACGAAAATGGTGCAGCAGCATCTAGAGAGGTTTCGTCAAAAGCAGATGAAGCTTGACGAATTGACACAACCGGGATGGGAGGACACAGCCGATTACTTCCGGGAAAGAGATCAGAAGTACGGCACATCCGCATTGCGGGTTCCGGCAGTTGCTAAACCACAAACAGATGAAGTTGCGGCGACACCTGTACCGACCACGATTGGACAGCATCTGGAGTGTCATGACATTATCCCCGGAATCACACAAACGCCGCAAGGAACATCTCCACCAGGAAGCAGTAGCATTAGGCTAGGTTCTTGGAAGCCTCAGTCGTATACAAGCATATCGGATCTTGCGCCTGCCGTAGAGCCCGATTCATCACTCAGGCACAATGAGAAGCCTGTTGAACTCATAAGCTTTTACCCCGGAATTTAGCCTCACCAGCTAATCACCATATAGATATCGGATTTGGGCGAAGACATGTTGACGGCACCTATGTCTGCGGAGGAATAGAGAGACAAATTGACATTTTTGACGTTATAGCTTGGTGAAAAGAAATATGTGTAACAATTTTGCTACGTGTCAAATTTTACTTGATTTCAGTGACCAAATTGTGAGACATGATAATTAGTCTGTGCATGTGCAAGGGTCAAACGCACCATCCGAAGATTCTGATATCTAAAACATGCTGTATGACTGCCAAAACGTCCGATTTCTGTTAGCAGGTTTCTGAAACGTGATAAACCAACAGCTAAATTCGTAACAAAATATACAAACAAAATTTTAGTGAGTGATGTCATACGAGTCATAGGAGGATCGGTCCGTGCTCAATACGAATCAGTCTGAATGACGACCGCTATGTACTATTCAACCATTCATACAACTGCATAAATCTCCAAACAGACCTGCTGCACGCTGTTGAGATAATTGAAATCGCCTATGGTACGTCATGGAATTCGAGGAGAAGGAGCTGGATGTGGCAAGGTGACGAAGTGGAGCTATATTTACAAAAAACTAGTGCAAAGATCTGCATGCCGTAAATTGCCGGCCGAAAGTACAGGCATGCGATAGGGCCACTTTATTCCCCGCTCAGATAACGTCGATAGAGGTTGATCAGAAATCAAGAGGTAACAACGCTCCTAGATGCAATTGATAATACTCAGAAACGCAATGTTGGATGATAATAATTAGTATATGATTAATTGCACATAATTAGTGAGTGTATGAAGGCAGTGTCAATGAGATCAATGTGAGCGTGAACTGAGCGTCAACGATTTTTAGTTTTACACACTCGGCTATCAGAGGGCTAGATTGTCACAATCTGTATTTATTGGACAGCGATATAGTGAAAATTACAAATGACATGCTCGTTGCGCCATCCTAGAAATGAGCATCAATGGAGCGTCAATGATTTTTGGTCTTGCATCTTGAAAAAACCAATGTGCTGCACAGCGACATTGATACATAATCGAACTATCGGCCACCTTTCTAGTCAAAAAAGCTTTGGGTGACATCGTACCTATGCCCTAAAAATGAGCGTCACCGGAGCGTCAAGGATTTTATGCCTACCATCTTCGTTAATCAAATGACCGTGCAGCGACATCGACCCATAATCGAACTATCGGCAGGCTTTCTAGGCAAAAATGCTATCGATGACATCGTATCTATGCCCTAAAAATGAGCGTCAACGGAGAGTCGATGATTATATGACTTCCATCTTCGTTAATCAAGGGACCGAGCGGCGACATTGACCCATAATCGAACTAATGGCTGGCTTTCTAGGCAAAAATGGTTTTGGCGACATCGTACCTATGCCCTAAAAATGAGTGTCAATGGAGTGTCAACAATGTTATGCCTTCCGTCTTCGTTAATCAAGGGGCCGTGCAGCGATATTGACCCATAATCGAACTAACTGTCGGCTTTCTTGGCGACCATGGTTTTGGCAACATCGTACCTATGCCCTAAAAATAAACGTCAACGGAGCGTAAACGATTTTTCGCCTTGCATCTTTGTTAATCAAGGGACCGTGCGGCGACATCCATCCATAATTGAATTATCAGCCCCCTTTCCAGGCAAAAATGCTTTCACCAACGTTATACCAATGGCGTAAAACTGAGCGTCAACAGAGCGTCAATGATTTTATGCCTACCATCTTCGTTTGTCAAGGGACTGTGAGACGACATTCAGCCATAATTGAACTATCGGCCACCTTTCTAGGCAAAACTGCTTTCGGAGACATCGTATTATGTCCTGAGATGAGCTGCAACGGAGCGTCAACGGAGCGTTAACAGACCGTCAACGATTTTTGATCTTGCATCTTGGATAATCTAAGGGCAATGGGACGCAGCAAACCCACAATCCACCTATCAGCAGCCTTTTTGTTTCAAAAATACTAGCTACGTTATCGCGTCCGCCTCCTACAATTCAGTACCCCCGGATTGCCAACAATCTTTGTCCAGGCTCAGTAAGCTTCACAGCACTGAAGTGCATTGTCCTGTTCCTAAATTGAGTTTCACGCGGTCAGTCTTTTCAATATGTCCTTGTATACAACTTCACAAATATGCATGCAATGTCTCACAGATCTGATTTTTTTGGTTGTAGCTCAAGTGTCAATATTTAGGAACCAGCAATCAGCAGTACTATAACTTTACTTTCGGCAGTCACTCAAGTTGTATTATCAAGCGTTCTCATTCCTACCGCCATGTCTGATTCACAATCTTTAAATACCTCAATGCTAGAGGTTATGATCTCTTCCAAAAATGAACGTGTCTTTATTCGAGATTTGAGTGACCTTACTTTGAAAATTGTCTTTGACGCTTGGTGGGATTCAATGAATGTTGACTTGAAACGTCCGATTGCTTGGAATAATTCTAGGCATGCACCGTCGTGGCGATTTTACTTGCACTGCGGATTTGAGGAGTCCGGCAGCCCTGGAATCATATGCATTGTTTATCACCAAGTTCTTCGCCATCCATCAGAATATGGGACAAGCTCAATGGGTAAACATTTGCTTACAAACGCTCACATCGCAAAGTTAAACGAACTAACAGAGTCAGAAGTAACTAAACTGACAAGTACGATGGTCGATGAAACAGCATTGGCCATCCTCAAGAGACAGCGAAGTCGAGGAATTACAATAGTAAGTTCGCAGAGTCAATTCATATTTCACATCCAGGTCGATCCATATTGACCAAAATGACAGACAAAACGTTCCAAATTAGCAGATAAGAACTTTGAAACATCCAAATTTCACCATGACACGTGGAATCACTACCTCAAGTTAGGATGTGTTTTGGCTCATATTCCATGGAACTCTATATCAAATCTAGAGCTGCGACGGTCATACAAGGCATTACGCGAGGACCTAGTGCTGCCGTTGGCTCCAACTCTTAGCAACATTTGCTGCAGGGAATATTCACTGAACGTGGATGCAATCAAAAAGCAATTGCTGTCACAAAATAAAGTCAGTTTAGCTTTGGACAGATGGACATCAACGAACAAAGTAGCAATAACGTCGGTCATTACTTACTATATGGATCAGAATTGGGCATTGCGTGAAGTTCAACTCGCGTTGGATGAGGTTGATCCCCTATTCTTTACCGCTTTCAAAAGCTAATTAAGGATGATAGGTCAAGGGCCAACATACTAGAGCAAGGGTAGCCGTACATTTGAAAGATGTGCTTGATCGTTTCGAGCTTACTGACGGCCGATTACTTGGTATTACGACTGACAATGCTTCCTCGAATTACTCAATGACACACGAGCTGCAATCAACTCTTGATGCCTCAGGAATTGAATGGCCTGTGCTGCGGAACCACATACCGTGCATGGCTCACCTCATACAGCTGGCTGTATGTGCATTCGTGAGCTGTCTCGGTGTAACAGGCCGCACCAAGTCTTGGGAAGCCCATAAGCACGCTCAGCAATTTGGAGAGAATGAAAGCATAGACTTTGGGAAGAGTCAAAGGCTTCGAACAGAGGGCAACGCTAGAATCCACAAAGTGTCAGCCATGAAACCAGGTTTAGCAAAGATTATTGAGAAAGTACTTATTTCTTGATATTTTGAAAGTCCTGAAATTGACTGTCATATAGCAGAGGATGCTTGCTGTGTTGATTACGCTGACACCGGGTCGTCCAAACGAGTTCATTGACTGTCAAAAAGCCAAAGTCCATATCGCAGTACTTCCAATTATGGATGTGAAGACACGTAGCAACTCATCATTGGAGCTACCCGAGCGCGCCTGGCGATTACGGGAATTCATGCTCGAGTGGCTCAAAAACCCAATATACAGTGATTACTGGCTACTCTTCACAACTCAAAATGAATGGACGATTGTCAAATATGTCATGGAAGTATAGAGGCTATTCCGAAATTGGACAGTGTGGATGTCGAAGAGGCAAACCGTCATATTACAATGAGTTATCACAGTGTACAACGACATGTTTGATCATATCGATGGCATTATGCGTGCTTTGGCTAAGAAGAAGACTCAATGGAAGGAGGACTTGTTCTTTGCAGTGAAGTTAGCTCGACAGAAACTATCCAAATATTACGCCGAAGTGACTCCAATGACAGGTACGATGCTCATTTCAGCACACATCCTCGATCCGTTCCGGAAGTTGCAATCATTTTCGATGTGGGACAAGGCAATGGATATTCATGCGTAGGACGAGACATTCTATACTACCCAATACCACGAGGCCTTTCTGAAGTATGGGGAGAATGAATATTGTACCAAACATCGACGTGGGCCGGTCAATAAAACAGAAAACATACCGAGCGGCAATCTCGTCCCCTCCGCAATGGCTTCAGCATCCCAGCAATTATCCTTTGATCCATATGATATGTCCAGCAATGATGAAGAATACTTGACGCCCACCAATGTGGCTGAAACAACACCCGGACGAAGTGATTGCGCAGCACACTTGTTGACCGCCGCCAGGCTCTATTTGAATTCACCACCGGAAGTTCCACATAACCGGGGGCAAATTAATCCAAATCTTGATGATTACCACACCGACCCAATGGAGATTAGTAGCAAATTTTGGATACCCGACATAACCGACTGGTGGCAGCAGCAGAAGGAAACACACTCAAAGTACGCCGATCTGACCAATGTGGCACGGGACATATTCTCTATAATCCCACACTGTGTCGGAGTGGAGTCCAGTTTTTCCCTTGGGCGTAATGTTATTGGCTGTAGGCAGTCAAAAACCACAGGTGACACCCTTCGCGAAAAGGTTTTTGTAAGGCAGTTTGCTCGAGCCAATCCCGGGATTTTGGCAGGCGACAACCTAGAGTCGGACACCACAATCACAGAAAACAACTCGGAAATGAAGAAAGAGGCGGAAGACAGGAAATTGCACAGAACGGCCAAAGTCCAGGATGTGTTGGTGATGTGGCAGGGCAGGCAAAACCTACGTGTTACACAGAAGGAATCACGCGCCCAAAACCAACAGATGACAGCCGTAGGATTCATTTTAGACACGGAAGATATCGTCAATGCCTCCTGGTCACTCTTTCACCATGATGGTGCGGCTGCATTTAAACTGTCAGAAAGATCACCTTTGCCACCAGCTTTGCCTCCAAAAGACCTCCCTGGAGGACGAACTCAGATATCAAACATCCGCCGAATTCATAGAATCAACTGTTATCCAGTCGGAAGTGATGAGGATAGCTCACCTCAAACTATTTCGGACACCGAAGATTTGCTAAACTGGACTGGCGACTCAGATAATCCAAATGACACCGAAGATGATTGCACAGCAGACGATGAATGCGATATTGAGCAAGGCAATGGTATTGAGGGTCCGGAATGCCCAGAGCAGCAGGATATTAGCGCCATGCCAAATGTTCCCAGATTGACTCTGCCAACACGGAAGTCAAAAACACTGGCTGAAAGGGTGTTTGTGATGGCTAATGCAATAGAAATGAGGAGGAATAAGGGAGTGAAGAAAAAGTAGGACAGAATGCGTCATGTTTCAGTTAGAGATATATTATGGGCAAATGGTGAGCAGTTGCGTGGGATTACCAGTTGATAAATTGATGTATAGCAGGGGCAATGAAGCTTTTGACAAGATATATAAATTTTAGTGATGTGAAAGCGAACAGTGCAAGAATGTTACTGTGCTCGGCTTTGCCAATGTGAGGAGTCTCTATCTATCAGAAAGGCAACCAATAAGTGCAAATCATTATGACAACAATTAATGATAGCAGCATATATTGAATGGATAATAGTTTAAAATGAGCGTCAACAGAGCGTCAACGATTTTTGATCTTGTAAGTAGAGTAAATAAACAGTGATCTGGTCGCTGTTATGCATAACCGATGTATTGTCCGCTTTTATAGGGAAAAGGGAAAGCAATATGGTCACCGCCCCATTCTGAGAAGGAGCGTCAAACGAGTGTCCATGATTTGTGGCTTTGCATCTTGGGTAATTTATGATCCGATTGGTTGCAGCTATCTATTTATGAAATATTGGCAGCCTCTAAGGACAAAAACAACATAGACAAGGTCCCTGTGGTATCCTGAAAATGAGCGTCAATGGAGCGTTACCAGTTTCAGGTCTTGAATATTTCGTAATCAAGGCATCGCGCAAATCTGCACGCACATAACCAAATCATTGACCGCCTTGATAGGCAAAATTACAATATATGAAAGGTGAAACACAGATTCCAAATTGATCGATAGTGCCAACTGCAAAACATACAAAAACGCATTATAGGTTGATGAAAACGCGATTTTGATAGGATATTATTAATGAACTTCAAAAACAAGATCCTTATATGAATCTATAGATAGACCCGCTGGGCGACCGACTGGCAACCCGCCCAATTCGGATGGGTTGGCAGTTTGCCATTGAACCGTACCCGAATTGACGGATCGGGTTTATTGACGACCCAGACCACCAATATGGCAACGGTTCGGTTTGGACCCGGACCCGGACCCAAAGTGACGGTCCAGAACCGTTGCTAACACTCAATTCTACACTGGAGTTGCTTCAGTGTGTGTACCAATTACGAGAATTCAACCATCAGCGGCTGAAGCATCCACAATACAGTAATTACTGGTCACTCTACACAACATAGGATGAATAGACAATCATCAAGTACATCATGGAAATTTTGTGGCCATTCCAGTACTGGACTCTGTCGATTTCAAAAAGGCATATCGTCACACTGCATCATGTTATCAACATCCAAAATGACATGCTCGATCGTATGGATGGTATTTTGCGACCCTGAGATACAAAGAAAACAGAGTGGAAGGATGATTTATACTTTGCTGTGAAGTTTACGCGACAAAAGCTACCCAAATACTATGTTGAAGTCAGTCCGACCACGGGTATGCTTCACATTTCGGCACATGTCCTTGATGTGTTTCGGAAGTTGCGATCGTTTAGGAAATGGGAAACAGGAATGGATATTAATTATAATGATGAGACTTCTTATACTACCCAATACCAAGAAGCATTTCTGAATTATGTGGAGAATGAATACTGCGCCAAATACACATGATTGTCGGTCACTCAACATGAAAAACTACAGAGCAATGGCTTCATCTCTACTGCAATGGTTTCTCAATCTGGTCAATCAACTTGTGATCCATATGATTTGTCCAGTGATGTTGAAGAATACTTAACGCCGAAGAATGTGGCTGAAACGGCACCCAGACGAAGTGATCGTGCAGCAGCCTGAGTGAAACCTGCAAGGCATTATTTGAATTCCCTGTCTGAATCGCCAAAGAACTGCAGGCAAGTTAATTTGAATCTCGATGATTACCACTCCGACCCGGTGGCGATTAGCAGTACATTTTGGATACTGGATATTACAGAATGGTGGCATCGGCAAGAGGAAATGCACTCAAAGTACGCCCATCTCTCAAATTTGCCACCCGACATATTCTCAATCATACCACATGGTGTTTGAGTGAAGGCCAGTTTTTCCCTTGGGTGAGTCATTGTTGGCTGCAGGAAGTCGAAAATCACATGTGAGACCCTTCGGGAAATGGTTGTAGTAAGGCAGTATGCTCCAGCCACAAATGGGACATCGGCAGGCGACGACCGTGGACTGGATAGGATAGAAACCAATAACAACTTGGAATTGAATACAGAGCCAGCGGAAAGAAAATTGCACAGAATGGCCAAGGTCCACGACTTGTTGGAGATGTGGCAGGATAGCCAAATCTACGTACCACACAGAAGAAATCATATGCTCAAAACAATCAAATGACAGCCATAAGATAGTACATTTCAACTACAGAAGAAAGCGTCAAAGCATCCTGGTCAAACTTTCAACATAATGGTGTAGCTGTATTTCAATTGTCACAAGGATCACCATTGCCACCACCTTGGTCTGCAAAGGAACTCGCTGGAGGACGAAGTCAAGTATTAAATGATTGCCGAATAAAGAGAATTGACCGTCATCCAGCAGAAAGTGATGAAGACAGCACTCCCGAAAGCATTTCCGACACTGAACATTGGCTCAACTGGAATGGTGACTTCGATATTCCAAATGAGAGCGAAGATGACTGTGAGGCAGACAGTGAATCTGATATAGAGCTAGACAATTGCTTCGAGGATCCGGAATGCCCTTTGCAGCGGGATGTATGTGCCGCTTCAAATGTCCCCAGTGTTTGGGAATCTCCCTTAGCAGCAGTAATGATACATAAATGGATTGCAGCGAGTACATGCAATGATAGCACATGATTTGTATGCAAAACACCTATTTGTGGAACATCATCATGGGATATCAGTCAAGTGATCTTTAGCGGGATTACACTGGAGCCGCATGTCGATCAATTACCTCGACTTTGCTCGAGCTAGTGGATTCACTTATGATGATGCAATTATGACGCCATAGCTGAGAAGTGAAAAACCTTCAGTAGTTCGCATAATTATTGACCACACCTACTCAACCAAACTAGCGGGGCAACACACAGTTAAGTCGCTGAAAAGCGGAATTACGTGTGCAGCAGATGATAACACAATATGCAGGAATGTGGGATCTGCGATCTGTGACTCATAGAGTATGGAATATGAGAGGCACTCTCCGGTCTATGGAAGGTTGGGACCTACACATGCTGTGTCTGAGAGAATAATGACATAGGCTTAAGATTAGAGGCCTGAAGCAAACCTGCTCATTGGGTTGAGTCAGAATGCATTGCAATGTCATAGGGACTTGCCATTATGTATGTTGGAAGAGTATCGGTATGTCGCCGATTAAATCTCTGAAGCGATGCCGAATAGCCAAAATAAATGACGACGCATTAATATCGTGATAAACCACTGATAAGCTGTGTGCTGTCAGATGTTCCAACTACTGAACAAATGGAACGCAAGATATCCAAGTTGCAGTTATGAGTTGTCATATCGGGTGTTTGATATCATGACATGATGAAGGCCCGAGGCGGGAGCATAATGCTTTAAAACCTATGATGCATGAACATGATAACCTTGAGGGAATTCGTGGCACCATCGACAGAACACTAAAGATTTTCACCGAGATAAGTAATCAAGCAAACAATGTGTCATAGCGGTGACTCAAAGCCAAGCGTGAGCTTCGGGCCCAACTACAAAGAACTCACATTGTCTCCCTGAAAATGAGAAGATCCAAGCTCTAGCAGCATTCCACTGTCAGACATTACCAGCAAAGAATACCTTAATATATTATTAAGTTTGGTAAGAACTTCTACCATTACACTATCTTCTTTACAACATCAATGGGACCTATCATTATATATCTGGGTTCAAGTTGACACAATCTGAATAAGCACACCAGAAGAAAGTTGAATCCTTCAGACATCTGATTTTCTGTTTTGATGAGCATCGTTCCACCCACATCTCCCAGGTCATTATTCAATACATGGTAGCCAAAGGTATTTACTACGATGTACATCGGCACTTATCCACAGAGTTATTACCCTTCGAAGCATTACCCGAAGAACTATGTCGGTAGGAGGACAATTGATTAGGCAGGGAGGAAATATTATCGATTGGGAATTCGTTGACCCTAGTGTCCTTGAGTAAGGTCAAGGAGATGAGTCTTAGGATAAGATGAGGAAAGAAAGAGTGACAAAAACGGTTTCTGTTTTGAGGCAACTGTAATGTTGTATTGAATTACGAGACTTAATTACCCCGTAACACCCAGATTGATTCGGCCAACACAGAGGTCTAAGAACAAGACTGAAAATTGGTTGGTGACGGTCAATGCTACTGAAACAAGGAGGATCAGGGCAAATGGAAAAGTAGTACAGAATGGGACAATATGTTTTCAGCAGGTTCTTTATGTTGCTTGACCGGGAATTTCACATAGAGTAATATAAAGGGACAATATTGACGAGTTATGTCTGGATGTTAGTGGATAAATACAACCTTAGCAGGCGAAATGCGTCATTCAAGGTGATACATAACTTTTAATACAATGAGAGCGACCTGTGTAAGAATATTTCTAGAGCCACAGGATCCAGTCTTATTTAGCCCGAAAAGCATCCAATAAGTTAACATAATTATCAATACAATTATCAATGGCAGCAGATTGTAAGTAGGCAATACATTGAAATGAGCGTCAATGGAGCATTAACGATTTTTGGTCTTGTAAGTAAGGTAAGTGAGTATTAATTTGGTCACTGCCATGCAAAACCAGCATGTTGGCAGTCTTTATAGGCGAAACAGATAGCGACATGGTCACTGCCCCATTTTGAAATGAGTATCAACAGAGTGTCAACGAATTTTGAACATGTAAGAAAGGTAATTACAAATCACTTCGGTCGCTGATACACATAACTATCATATTGGCAGCCATTGTAAATAGAAGAGACAGCAACACGGTCACTATCCCATTCTGAGAATAAGTATCAACGGAGCGTCGTTGATTGTTGGTCATGTACATAAGGTAATTACTAATCAATTTGGTCGCTGATTCACATAACCAACGTATCGCCAGCCTTAATAGGCAAAAAAGAAAGCGACACAGTCACTGCCCCTTTCTGAAATGAGCGTCAACAGAGCGTCAATGATTTTTAATCTAGGAGGTAAAGTAATTGCAACTTGATTTGGTAGTTGTCTTGCATAAGCGATGAATTGGCAGCCCTCACAGTCAAAAAACACAGCGCCACAGTCACTGCCCTATTCGGACTCACAGCGTCAACGGAGGATCAACGATTTTTGGTCTAGTATGGAAGGTAATTGAAAATTGCATGTGGTCGCGGTTATACATAACCAACGTATTAGCAGCCTTTGTTGGCAAAAGAAACCGCACCACAGTCACTGCCCCATCGTGAAAGGGAGCGTCAACGTAGTGTCAATGATTGGTGGTCTCGTAAATATGGTAATTCGAAATCGATCTGGTCACAATCGTTTATACTCGGCTTATTGGTAGCATTTGTAGGCAACAGAGATTGTGACACAGTCACTGACCCATTCTGAAAATCAGTGTCCACCCAGTGTCAATGATTTCTGGCTTTCCATCTTGGGCAATCTAAGTGGCGACTAGTCACAAATTAACTTAAATGAAGTATTGGCCACCTTGTGTGCTAAAAACAAAAGAAACTCACTCCCTGCCACAGCCTGAAAATGAGTGTCAATGGAGCGTCAATGATTTTTGGTCTTGCATCGTAGTTGATCTGAATATCACTTGGTGGCCCAAATTCATATGCGAAGTAATCACTGCCTTTTCAGCCAAAATAGTATACAATATCTTGGTTACCCCATCATGAAAAGAATGTCACTGGAGTCTCAACAATTTTTCATCTTTCTTATTGGGTAATCCGAGTATTGCTCAGATATTAGAGCTCATATCAGAACTATTGACAGCCTTCTAATTCAAAAACACAAAACACACATGGAAAAATACTGATTCCATAATAATCAATATCGCAATCTGCAAAACATGCAAAAAGTCATTATTGGATGATGAAAATATGATTTTGATAAGATACTATTATGAAACAGCAACAACAAGAGCATTATATGAATCTACAGAAAGACCCGCAGGACAACCCACTGACAACCCGCCCAATTGAGATCGGTTGTGAGATATCCATCAAACCGTATCCGAATTGACTGTTCAGGTGAATTGATGACCCAGCCCATCAATTTGGAAAGGGGTCAGTTCTAACCCAGGCCCAGACCCGAAGCGCCCGTCCGGAACCGCTGCTAACACTACCTCCATACCATTTTTACCCATAATGGCGACTGATATTTGAATTATAGGTTAACACCATTACGTAGCGCTTTGGTTATCCAAGATGAATAAACAAAAATTATTCACGCTCATTTTCAAGAGGTGATAGCAATATCGTTTGTACAATTTTTACCCATTCAGGCGGCCGATACTGGAATTATAGATTCATGGTATTCCGTAGCCCGTTGGTTGAGCAAAATGTAAAACTAAAAATCGTTGACAAATCGTTGATACTTATTTGTAGGAGGAAGTAGCGATATCGTCACTTCCATTTCTGTCCGTACAGGTGGCCAAAACATCGAGTATGGGTCAATGCTGTTGGGCAGTGTGTGCATTTTCCTAGATGCAAGCTGGAAAATCAGTGACACTCATATTTAAAAGCCAGTATCGATACTATCCGTAGCATTTTGTCTGTACACGTGGCTGATATATTGATCATGGGTTGACACTGCGGCATCACTCTATGATTATACAATATACAGGATGAACAATCATTGACGCTCCATTGACACTCATTTTTAGGAGGTGGTAGTGATATTGTTCATAGTATTGTTGCACATAAAGACAGCGGATTCCTTGATTATGGGTTGAGGCTGTTGCACCGCCTTTGAATTACCCAAGATGCAAGGCCGAAAATTTTGGACAATCCATTGATGCTAACTTTTTGGAAGTGGTAGCGATATCATCACTATCATTTTTGCCCATACAGGTAGCTAATACTTTGATTATAGGTTAATATCATTGCACAGCCCTGTGAGTATCCAGGATGCAAGACCACAAATTGTTGAGACTCCATTGGCACTCATTTTTAGAAGATAGTAGCAATGTCGTCGCTAGCATTTTCACCTGTACAGACTGCCATTACTTTGACGATATATCACAAAGACCAAGTTTTGTGTTTGTTATCAGACATGCAATACCAAAAATCGTTAATGCAGCATTGATGCTGATTTCTACGATGGGCCAATGAGCATGTCCCTTTCATTGTTACCTATACACATGGCCAATACCATGACTTTGAAACGATGTGACTATGCAGACCTTTGATTGCTTAAAATGTAACACAAAAAATTATTGATGCTCTATTAACGCTTACCTTAAAGATATACTAACAATCATTGGAGCTTTAAAAATTGTATGCAAAGATGCATACAGTCATTGTTAACAGCCAATATATTGTGTCTAGGTATAATTGTTTGCATTCAAAATCTTCGAGGCCTCTCACTTTGTAATCCACCACTATGTATGTAATCTGTGTGACAAATGACCCAGGTCTATCACATTCCAGTGCTGTAGGCTGGCAATATATTGTATGTAGATCCATACACGAGTTTTCAATATATATAGTCCCATGTTCTCACCTTTCATCATCCAGCTCATTCTCTTCAACTTTCATAGCCTACCATTCTCAATTTTCAAAATCTCAATCATGTGCACCAGTTCTGTGTGGAGAGTGATGCAGTTGAATGCATATCCAAATGCAGTATAACGGTTGTCAATGATCTGGGCTTGCATTGCACATTGAGCGCTCTGTCTATGGCTCTTTTGCCATCACTGACTTACATTTTGTTAGCAAATTTTGTCTCGAATTTAGTTTTTACTTTTTGACTTAACAGTAACAGGCTAGACAATAACGAGTTTGTTGGTAATCTATCCGCTCGATCTAGAGTCAATGTCTTGCTCATGCTCTCTCTGACCATTGCACATGTACGGACGAATTATCATGTGTTACAATTTGGTCACTGATAACAAGCAAAAGGTGAAAAGTAGGAACATCAGGACACCAAATGTCTTTACAAGAGATACATCGTCAAAAACAGCATTTTGCCTATTCTCTCCTCCTAGGATACATGAGCCGTCACCATTTCTTCATACAAATCCAATTTGTATATGGTAATTAGCTAGGGAGGCTATATGCAGGCATTAAAACTTGCAGGTTCAACAGGCTTTGATTTCTTAATGGGTGGTTAATCAGGTGCTGAGTCTGGCAGAAGAGACACTATGGGTGTGGTTGACTGTGGTTTTCTGGAAGCTAGCCTTATATGATTACTTTCTGGTCGATATGTCCTGTGTGCTATTTGGGATTTTCAGGGATCAAGATTAAGTATCTCCATAAGCTCTCCAAATATTGTCTATGTAGATCCAGCTATAATTTCTACCATTTGGGGCTTAGCAACTGCTGGAACCATCAATTCAGAGGTCCCTTACTTCTTATCGCTCTTACAGAAGCAGTCAGCTACCTCCACCTATCCTGGTTGCGTCAATTTGCCAATCTTCATCTGCTTTTGCTAAACACTCTCCATGCGTTGCTTTTCCGTTTTGGAGACTGAGCGCATCACCCTGTCAGGTTTGCCATCATTGTTTAGCTTGCCCAGCTCTGTATCTTCATTATTTTCTTTCTCGTCTTCCCCATCCTCCATATCTTTGGAACTTGCAAGATCACTCAGACTTAATCCGATACCAGTCAACATCTCTAGGAATGTTTTTTCGAGTTGTGTGGTTGTCTATCCCACCCTTTAAGTATGCCTCATATGTTCCTACTCCTTATTTATGGCTGTCTCTGCCTCTACAACTCGCGTTCTTGCCACTGTGGTCTCTCTATCCGCATAATTTTCGATCCATTTGGCTTTGTCTTTGTTGCTTAAAACACGCATTTCTCATCGTTTCTCTGCCACATGCTGCTTTAGAGATCATACACTGCGTAATGTTCTTCTGCCTCTGACCTGTTCTGCTTCCAAGCTGCTATTGCCTTCATTCACTTGATGACATCATGAGGTGGAGTGATTGGTCAATTTGCCATATTTGCCCAGCGGAAGTGGCAAACAATGCTGTTTTGAAGCAATAACTATTGTATATTCTGTTGACTTTGTTGATGGGCAAGATGTTTGATGTTGCAAGATATGCACCACATAAAGGCAAGCCACATCTTTCATGTCAAGGTTGGTATGCTTGATCAACTTGAACAAAGTATAATCCATGTTTTGATTGTCACAACATTAAAAATAGTGATGCTAACTGTACAATATTACATGATGTTCAGTGTCTGTTTCATGAATGATCCTGGGGATTTCTTGAGATAAACATCACCAGACGTCCTTTCTGTCAAAGCATGTCCATTTAATATCATGCAAATATGAAATTTTGACTGTCATACACATCTATTTATCCCTGTAACCTCTCAAACAACATCAGATTGACTTGCTGCAAATTGCACGATGGTGTGAAACCCCTGTAACCTGCAGCGGTATGCGGTAGGATTTATCTTGAATAGAACAGACAAGTTGGCTGTTACTGATTCCATTATGACTTGAAGCTAACTATATATTCCACAAGACTTCTTACATCTTTTCGTTATCATCTTGCCATTATTTCATACCCCAGCACATCCTGGCTTCACGAACACTTCGGAGAGATGCAAGCTTATTCAAATAGATCTGAACAACGGACACTTTATCCACCATGCCACATGCTGCGACAAAACAACAATGTGGACACCAAATGGTTCACCACAACTTTGCAACTTGAGCCACCGAAAATATAACCCTGGATGCAAATGTGAAAATTGTCAGTACAGCAGAAGCAGCAAGAATAAGAAGCAGTATGCCACAGGATGTGGGTAAATCTATATTGTGGTAAAAAGCCATCAACTAATGATCTAATATCAAGCTGCTGTATGTAGAGAGCTAAATGACCAATGTATAGCTGCTCATCATGAGAATCTGACATGGTTGACCAATGCATTTGTTCACAAAGTCCATGAAATTGAACGTCATAATGTTATCTGCTCTGAGATTTTCGCGGATGAGTTTCCAGATAAGAGTCCCTGAGAGTGGATAAATCAGGCTTCAAACACATTGCAGGATGCTATGGAAGTGTATATGGTAGAGGTATTAGCCGAATCTCACTTTTGGTTACGCCTTTGGTGGCACAGGTATATTCCAGGATCATATATAATCACTTAATGATCCATATATAGTAACTTGATCCAATATCATGAATTATCAGTTGGAATTCCATATTGGATCTACCTTCCAGATTTGTTCACCTATGAGTCTTATCTCATTACCCAACCTTTTTATTAATAGATCCACGACATCAGTCAAACCAAGTGCAAATATGATGTGTATCATCTTTGGATCATGACTGGTCGTAACTTCTCCATTCTCAATGGTTATTTCTTATCAACAGAAAAGCTTATTCCTGGTGGCCGACCAAACAACTATCTACTCATGCACCAATGGTTCATTCCTAGGGAGATGAGGTGTTATCAATATTGGACAACAATGGCATCTCAAGATATGCAGAGTCATATGAGAGATAAGTCAATAACCAATGATCATTATATCACAGTCTTGTCGACCAAATGAACATATACGAGTCAACTCTTAGTTCAACCGCATTTTCTGTGTCAGGGCAAATACGACTTGGGATTCATTTGTCCCAAGTGGCGCAGGATACTCTGCCTTCAATTTATGGCAAAACTACTCAGTTGCAGATTACTGTATATTTGGCTTCAATGAAGGGTAGTCAAATTAAGAGTTCTGTCGTCTCCCGCAATTGTAAAACCGTTACGTACCCAGTGGGTATATGAGGGGGCACTCTCAATGGCTGTTGGTGACACATATCTATTTGAGGATAATTGGCTTTAGATAAGCTCATATTCATACCAGGTATCGCGAAATAGCAATTATGTTGCAATACCAGCATATTACCTTGATGACATAGTTAATACTCCTGATAGTTAGAATTTGGTCATCAATGGTAAAAGTCAGGGATGACAAGGCAGTTATGTATGTGAACTATGAAGCAAGCTTTGGTAGTCTTAGGATTGTTAATGTAACGGGCGGGGTCGGGCGCAGGTGTGGTGGATATTGCAAGACTGAACTCGAAGTACGTATCGAGGGACAACAACAAAGACAAGAGTCAAGAATGTTTCCAAAGTCATACTATTGTTGGCTATACAAGAGAATGAGTAAAGAGAGAAGAAAAGGAAATCCTCCAACGCCAACCAACCAGTCTTTATATACATTCTCGTCTGCTACGCTCTAACCATTCCTTATGCTCCGATGTACCAACCAAATCTTCGTTCATGATCTTACACACCATCTCCCAACGTCTTATTAAAACAACAACATGAAAACATCCGACGTCGCAACACTTCTGTCTACGTCCTCATCTCATCCTTACCTCCCAAGATGATTCCCACACCATTACCGGTTCCTTATGTTCCTCTAGAACCTTTGTCCCCCCAATCCTTAATGAGTGACTTACTCCACCCTAGTTTCTGCATACTTTCCTTCATACCTGAACCAATATAGCTTATCATACACCAAACTCTTCGAGCCGTAACAGTTAAGGGTGTGAATCATCTATTATATGATCAGCGGTACCAACAATGAGGAAGGACATCACTATCAATAACATACATTCAAATAGGATCGATCCACCGATACCTATTGAATGTCTTGACCAGGAGGTTAAGCCTTAACTTCATTCCCCTGAATTACCTATTAGTTCTGCATCAAAGTCAACAAATATTGATCTCTCTGGAAGTCCAGAGTTGTACGTTCATATTTCAGTTCTATATCACAGATATATCCATCACCGTTGTATACTTGGTTATTCTTATTACCTTCGTTGAAGCAAGTTGTTTATCAGGAAGAGAGGAAGATGATACTTTGGAATCCAATGGAAGTCCGAGGATCAGCCCAATGGAGTGGTGATTCAGAGGATCCTTCTATTAGGATACTTCTGAGTCGGTACTACCTCTGCTGCTCAGGCTAAACTACTTTCCTATGTCTTATAGACACGTCAATACTTGGAGTCGTTGCACTCTCGGTCAGTCAGTCCTCGAATATAATTGCCAGTTACTGCCATGATACGTTACCATCCGATCGAAGTCCGACAGTCATCACGACAGTGCAGTGGTTAATAGGATCCTTCTTTCACGCTCTCCTGAAGCTGGACATCAGTATACTGATAGCGTAAGATGATACTCTTTAGTTGATACTATCTATTGGGTTCAGATACCAGAACCGTCACCTTGTATTCTTTCGGTGTTAATCCATATACACATTCTGTGTGAAGCCTTATTCATCTTCATCTTTATCAGTCCGAATGTTAATAGAGGCTTGTATTCATCGGGACATTGGGTGGACCTCCCGGTGTTACACTATAAAGTAAACACAATACCTTCAGCTGAGAAGTTATTTGTGAGTGACTAGTTCGCTATTCTCGGCTACAGCCTCGTCATAGCTCCTGTGTCGAAATCACCTATGGTAGGCAATTTTATGACCTCATATCGTCCTTGGCATTGGTAAATGTCTCGACAGAACATGGTCTAAAAGTGGCGGGCAGCTGCCCGCTCGCTAGATAGTAATAAATTTGTAATAACTTACTCTGCACAGAGACTGCGACTGTTCAATACTAAGCCATACTATTCAGTACGTGTCGGTATTGTTCGGCCATGATTTTCTTGTGCGACAGCAATGATTATTTCTCCGCGCATTTTAGATCTCTCCCGATTTTGCTCTTGTTCAGGCAGTATTTGCAAAAATTGGTCAGTACTGACCCATATGGGGCCATATATGTTTCCCATTCTCAGCACTACCTGTGGTGCCTTCAGAATTCAATCATTGTACATACTGCTCTCACTGACCTTGTAATCCGAGTATCATGGAATACTCATCCATACAGCGCGGTATGCGTCCGTATGTATCATGATTTTAAACCATCATCATTCTCCCGCCGTTGTGCTTTGAAATATTTAACAATACCACTCAATTCAAACCCATACCCAATGATACCGGAATCGTCCCTGCTGGAGAAGGCTTGAAAGAGATCATTAGCTCTGTTGAACAATGATGAAACTCAGTGTATTTTCAATACTGTGCTGTATTGCGCCATACTAATGAGTAACAGTCCCTTTCTTAATCAACTGCTTTTAAAGAAATCCATGGCTCGGTTGAAGTTTGACTGATAGAATAGTATTTCCCAATACTGCTCTGTATGGCGCTATACGCGCGGATACCTCCATTTTTGGACTCTCCTCCTTCAATGAAATCCTTTGCTCAGTTGGGCTTAATTAATTTGATGGTATCTTCAAATACTGCTCTGTATAGCATTGTACTTATAAATACCGGCTTTTCTCTATCCAGCGCCTGTAAAGATGTCTTTGGCTTGGTTGGAGTTTGAATAGCGCTATGGTATTGGAAAATACTGCTTTGTATAGCTATGTACCTATAGATATTCCTGGATTTCGGAACCTCCGCCTTTAAAGAAATCTTTGGCTCAGTTCGAGTTTGACAGGGGCACCGGTATCGTTCAGTACTACAATGTATGGCTCTGTACGTATTCATACCAGGTTTTCTTGCGCCGGCGGCCTCTGAGATTTTTGGCTCAATTTCAGTTGGACTTATATACAGGTATTCTGGAATGCCTGACTGTTTAGCTCTGTACCCGCCAGTATTTTCTTTCCTGTGAACTTATGACAATACCATGTCCAGTGTGCCCTCCATGTAAGCCTGCAATGTAAAATACTAACAAGTACTTGTCAATATTTGACTGTACTGCATATCTCAATAACAATATTACAAGAGATTGATAGACCTTTCGTTTGTGACTTTTCAACCCGCTTAATGATCTGGTAGTGTTCTGTGCGATCATCCTCATCGATACGTGTCACAATTAGAGTTTTACCTGCGAGCATGGTGAGCGACATCGTATGCTGGGCTTTGCCTTAATTGTGAACCCCACGCAGTTACCTTTCTATACGCCCTGCCACAATCACTTCGACTCTCAAAGCTCGTGTACATCTACTTCCATCTCAACACTATGCGCCCCACCACGAAAACCGGCCATCTGCCCTTTGTCGACTCTCGCTGTCGGCTGAAACAGCAAGTGCGGCTTACCTACAGTCCTGACCCCGTTGATCAGGACTATGTTATGTCCGACTCTCGCAAATAAAGCTTTGGTGATGGTGATGATGATGACAGGGATTTGGCGGAGTCTCCAAGGAACTCGAACAACATACTTGCAAAGCGATCTCATGTTTGACATTACACAACTTATCTCTTCCTATTCTTACATGGTTCTATAGAGGGATCCATCATTTGATTTTTTTGACCCAGGCAGCTTCAGGTTTTCGCCAAGTAATGACTACGACGATGGCGATGGCGATGCCGCCAATGTTGATGATGATGATGATGATGATGATGATGATGATGATGATGATAATGATGATGATGATGATGATGATGATGATGATGGATGATGATGATGATGATGATGATGACAGTGGGTATCTACATGACGCTATGGAAACTCGTCACGACTTGGAAATGAATGGTAACCGAGGAAGAAACCTGGTTAGAGCTGAAACTTACTCCGAGAGTGGAACTCAGTCGGAGCCCTCGAACACGAGAGCAAAGGAGCCTTGGAAGGTTGCGACCAGGAGGTCCTGGGTTATACCCCTCATTGCTTCTTTATACCCATTAATACTGACAGGTATAGCATGCGGATGATGAAGAGCATGGCAGAGAAGAAGCTGAAGAAGATGGGGAGGAAGAGGATGAAGAAGAGAGTGATCCGCCAATGCCTCGGCAATGGAGAAAGAAAAAACCTATGAAGAGGAGATTGCAAGCCACAAAGAGTTCTCAAGTTCAACTCCCCATTCCTTACCGGTATCTATGGTGACTGATTCATACAGGATGCGAATGATGAAGTAGACTCGGATGTAAACAAAGCATCTGGTCTTGCCAGAGATGAAGACGATGGTATCTTCGAGGACTTTGCCGACAAAGTACTTGCGATGGCACAAGATCTCGCCAGAATGACAACCAAGTATACCACTATGCAGATCCTCGAGCATGCGAGGGCTGTAACCACTTCTAAAGTATCTCGCTTGCGCTGTAACAAGATGAGCGCATGGAACATTGCAATGAGGGAGGAAAAGGAATCAGTTTCCGCTGATCTACGCAGACCCAAAGCAGGGTTTGGGTATAAGGGGCAGCTTGGGTTCACGGGAGAGTACACAAAAGAGGTTGCGAATGTCTATGAGGAGAAGAGGGAGTACTATGAAGTGAAAGTAAAGGAGATGAATGAGGAGGGCCGCATACGCACTATGGAGAGCCTCGAAAGAGCGCAAACGAAGGGAGTGAAGCTTTTGCGAGAAACATCAAGTCTCTTGATACTCATATATGAAGATATACAGTACTGACCAAGCAGGTGGTATACCTCAGGAACCACGGCGTACATACAGTCCTGCTTGTTATACTGACCAGATTCCTGCACGAGCTCTGAACATTGCTGGCTATAGAGCACCCTACTATAAACTCATCCTCAACAGCGGAAGAAGTCTTGAAGAATTTAAAACTATGTGCGACAGCTCAGATGTACACCAGCAAGCAAGCAAACTGCTCTCGGTACCTCAGACCTTTGAAGGAACAGCAGAGAGAGATAAAGTAAGGACGTTGGTTTCTTCTGCAATTATTGCAATCATCAGTAAGTAGCCCATAATGACATGACTGAAATTACACTGATTCATACTGCGATGTACAGATGCGAAGACCCCGAATGGTATGGAGCAATTTCAGAAGCTTCCCCGTCACAGGCTGCAGAGCATTCTGACTGCTAAGAAGCTCAAATGGCGTGCACCCGAGCATTGGAGTGCCGAGTTGGGTGGTACTCAGGAGAGAATCTACGACACCATTCTCTCTACTGGGCTGGAAAAGCTTAAAATCACATACGATGCCGTGAAAGGTGAACCGAAGGAGTTGAACCTGGTCCATTTATGACATTCAGGCAAAGAAGATATCATGGAATAAAGTTTACATTAGGTAAACTACCACCGCATTACAATAAAGCGCAACCATTCTAATTGATAGTGCTTACTTATATAGAATTGAATGGTACTGCTTGGTATCCGAATCAACGAGTGATAATAACTGGACAGGCAACAATTCTTAACTACAGTGCAGTACTGCTTCATACTAGCAAGTATTGTCGTATACTCAAAATTTAATCACATTACTGTGGACTCCGAGATATCAATTGGTATCAACCAATACTCATTGATATAGTTCAGTATAATCAAGTACTAAATGCATCATACTAAATGCGTTGAACTATGTTCAGCCTCAACCAAGAAAGATTGAACTATAGTTGCAAGTAAATACGTAAAGACTACGGGGTGAAATAGCCGGTTGGTGTCTGTAGGGCTTCAGTTTAGGGTTCCGCTGAGCCTCATCTGCAGGCTAACCTCCATCTCACGTTCATCACCTCAACACCTCAGTTCCATTTTCACCCCACCATATCGACACCTACCGCACCATTTCATTTGCCACTTTGCATCTGTTATTGCAGGTTACTCTTTTACCGATCTATGCCTAATCACCATACCCTCAACGTTCTCATACTCAGATATCATGGCTAGAATTCGCAAAACAGCTGTTTTTGAGATGGTTGCGTTGGGTGGATATGGTGGCTCAAAGGCGCGGACGATGGATATACGGAAAGGAGAGAGGAGGATCCAACTTCAAGCTCCGAATCTGATTGGAAGAGGAAGAAATAGCCCCAGCGGAGGAGACCAAAACCGTTTCCTGCTCCTTCAGCTTGACTACGAGCAAGAGCAGCTTGGTTACCAGCCGGATGATGAACCATATGTTCGAAACAACAGTATACATTTGGTTGACGAGATTATCGGCACTACGATCAGTCAGAGGAGGTCACGGCTCAGCGAGAGCCAAAAGCTTGCTCAAAACTGGGGAGAAGTTGAAACGATTTTGTCGGAGGCTATCTACAGCAGGTCGGAGAGGGCCTGCGAATGCATCTGTCGAGATGGCATCAACGTTAGGCACATCACCATGGAGAGCTATACTTGGAGAGACGTTCCGTATTGCCAGTGTGCAACTTGTGCACGCTGCCTCATATCCTCCAGATTCTTCCCGTCGAGCCAAAGAAAGCCTCGTACTGTGTTCTCACTACAACTGCTTCGCACTCTACATGAATAGTGTACCAGGGGTTCTATCTCCAAAGAGGCTTGGGCTGGAGGCCTTCGAGCAGCTTTTGAAGCAGATCACAAGATGGTTCTGCCAGCCTTTTCACGCCCGGTATGCCCAGATATTGCCTAATACTCTTCAATACTGATATATCCGGTTATTCAGGTTCGAGACGCCTACCATCATTTGGTTGCCACGAAATATCAGGTCGATACAATGATAGCATCAGCAATCGAGGAAGCGAACCAAGGGACTCCGTGGAAGGAGGAACAACTTGTGAATGTGTGTCCACCCTGCTTTAACTTCTCCAATGACGATGAAGACCGTACCATACAGATAACAATGGAAGTGAATATGCAGCATGCACGACTGAAGAGGCATACATTGTGGGACATTGAGATCTTCGAACCAAAACTCTTCGTCAACTATGGCAGGAAGAAGTTCGACTTGGCAACGAGCACCAACGACCAGGTCAACACCATCATCCCCTCAAACGCCTGCAGGCACAAATTTACAGCCACCGACGGATGGAATAGACTCGAAACCATTACCGCTACAAAGAAGGCGTCAGACCAGAGTGGCGTTGTTGGGATTACATGCTTTCATGGCGTAAACTTAAGGTTTCTGAATATCTACAGTGGTGGTTAGCGGCAGAGCCATGGTATCAGACTGATAGAAGCTGTGTTGCATGAGGTTCCCCACTTCGCCGAGCTGAAGTTATGTTATGATGTTGCTTGTGTGTTTGAGAGTGCTCTGTACTGCTTCAATCCGGACTGGATGAAGGTAGTTTGAAGCACGAATTGGGAGGTTTCATATATATGGGCATGAGTACTGGTGCCATGTCTTGTACAATCTTCTTCACAAAGCAAATTACGGTATCATGGTCGGTGAGGAGCCCGAGCATCTATGGTATATGATGCAACATCTCATCCGGTCGGGAAGAGTTTCATCAAGTTCCCGCCGAATGCAGAATATAGACTCCTTTGGTAGGTACTGGCCAATATAACTAGATTCATTACAATGCTAATCGAATCCTCTTACAGGGCTGTACAATGCTCAACGTTCTAGAGAAGACATGGGCAATAACCTGGAACGCCGCTGGACAACGATGGTTGAAATGGCAAAAGAAGCAAAGGAAACTCTTGCACAGATAACTACCATGGTGGTAGCAGAGCAAATCAATAAATCAGGGCGCGTGCATCCACCGAGAAGGATTACATTAGATTACCTGGTGGAGGAATCAGAAGATCAAGTCAGGTACTATACTCAATACTGGTGAGTACTAGAATATACCACGCAAGATCGATAATTCCTGATCTACTACAGAGTGCCTCAAAAATCCAATAATGATGAGATGTTTGAGCTTCTGCTGGAGGAAGAACAGTTACGAAGACGAGATCCGAGGGTGACAAGACTCCTCACGTTGACCGGCTCGACAGGTGAAGAGTGGACAAGGAATGGGGAGCTCTTCTTGGGCCATCAACGTTCTGATGCATTGAAACAGCTTCGTTACCTACAGGCAGAGCTCATCAAGATCGTGACAGAGAGGCGAGTGGAAGTTGACGTGCTTCACAAGCGAGTCAGAGGCCACAAGAAGGCAAAGAAGATCATTGCGAAGATTAATGGAAGATGGAAGCAGCTCGACAACTTGGTGAAGAAATACAATGCTGAGATTCGCAAAGTTGGCGATGCAAACTTGGGGCAATTATCAGCAAATGATATCCGAGAGAATGGTATAGAAAACGATGAGATATGGGATATCGAAAGGCTTATGTCAAATTCTGATAGGGCGGTATACCAGTATGTTAGAGATGGTATACGGTGGTACTTTGTTCAACAACGGGTCGTTGAGGAGAGAAGGATGCTGCAATTGCATGCCCAAAGGCTGATTAAATGGCTCAAACATCAAGGAAATGTGCTTCTCAACTTCCTCCACCACGAAATGAGGATGGATAGCCATCATCTTCAAGAGCTCCTCCTTCATCTCTTCCGAATTATGCGCTGTCTTTTTGCCATACAGCACGATTCCCTATTTCCGCTCGATCAATGGAGAAGCCTCAAAGGTATTCCACTGCTATAAAATCATTCGTGCAAGTACTAACCTACCGGAGGACTCAGGTTACGAATCTTAGATGCCATGGAGAGTGTTGCGCTACCGGATAATGTTGATGCCGTCGATGGTGGTTTGGCAGATGACGGAGACGGTGAAAGTGACTATGGCGAGATAGATGAAGAGCTGGCAGCAAAAATCATGGAAGATCTAGAGCGTGAATGGGCAGTGACGTTAAACGAGGAAGGGGGCGATGGCATCGAGGAGGCGGAGGAGGAGGAGGAGGAGGAGGAGGAGGAGGAGGAGGAGGAGAAACACGAGAGAATGGAGCTTGAAAATAGATCGGATGGAGAAGACACATGGGAACGAATGATGTATAACCTTGTTAGTTGTTAGGCATATACCAATATGTGATGGTAGTGGCCAATACCCTCCAATACCAGTATAGAATGGCCACGCAGCTATCACTCATCGCGAAGATGGCAACATCACATGGCTGTCATGGTGTGAAAACGCACTCTGAAAGACTATCACTAGCTTGCTGCGTACACTCTAATTCCCTGCTTTAAAGCTACACATACTATGCTGAGCATTATTTTTGAGGTTAATAGCTCTCAGACTGTGTCAAACCTCTGTTTAGAGTTTGACCGATTTTGACCGAATTCAAGCCTTGGTGAAAATCGCGGTAAATGTACCCAGAGCATGGCAGCATAGACTTTAGGCGCGATAAAACCTAGTTGAACTCCCGGATATTAAAAACAGTCTAGTCCAGGGGTTTAGGTACGAATTGTAGACTATTCATCGACTAAGTCTATTTTCCGCGCATGATTGTATATATTTTTGTTCCTATGCCTCCAAAGTTTGAAATGGAGGCTTCGATCAGTTCTTGAATGAACATATAAGCTTGACGTGAGTATCTGGGTTACATATTATGGCTTTGCATGCCACCTGCAAGTGGTAGTTGACCTAAACAGAGAGAGTTGCATACTTGAACATATTACCTGAAGATTTCAGCTTCTCAAAGGAGTTCTACCGATAACATTGCTCCAACATGGCTTGTACACCTCCATAAATCCATGGGACTACGAGTAAACCCCGTGAGAGGGCTTGAATTGGAGGCTGTGCATCACTGACAATTTGCCTACGCCTTCATGTGATTGGTCAAAAATGGTGAATTTCTTTCCAGCGGCAGTAACTTTTGTCTGTGATTGCTTCCTTCAGGAGTCAGGTAGACACGCAGAATGAGTATTATACGGCTCGTGCATCTGGAACAGAATAGAGTGATTGTCCCACAGAGAAGCAGTAGCTAGGTACTGACAAATACTAACCGGTATCCGCTTGTATTGTACGGTATCCGCCAGCTTTTTTTTTTATACTGGTTTGTCGATTTCTAGCTATCCAGTACAAAAAGATAATGAACAGTAATGGCAGTTACTCGACATATAATTTCCAAAGTAGTATTATGGTATATGGCTCGCTAAGAATACACAAACTCCCAGTGTGCTAAGAATACAGGTGGAAAATCCTCGCATAAATCCCTATGAAAGAGCCCAGTAAGACCCCAGCTTGCTACCCAAGTTCTTCCTCTCACGTCTGAGGCGAGGGTGCCGCTGAGTGTTCTCAGACCTTCTCTTTGCCTTTTCCTTGCGTTCCTTCCAGAGCTCCTTCTTCTTTTCCACCTTTCTCTTCCACTCTTCCAACTGATGTACTGGCGAGTCGATTGCGTCCGGGAGTATCGCTTTGCACCCTTTCTGCTTAGGGAACGTACTTTGGTATGCAGCCGACATCTAGAAAGCAATTAACATGTATCGGATAGAAAGCAGTATAGATACATACTAATTCAAAAATTCCTTCAGTACCATGACTCTGAAACGCTCAAGCGAGCTCCAAAACGTCGGCATCAACTCCATTAATGTCATCCCTGCCATTCTGAATTCCATCAAATATGTTGAAGCTCGCATCTCTGCCTTGATTGCCGTTGCCAATATCAATGCTCGCATTGTCGTCATAATTCCTGTTGCCAATATCGAAGCTCACATGCATGCTGTGATTCCCATTGCCGATATTGAATCTCGCATCGTCGTCTTGATTCCCGTTGCCGATATCGAAGCTCACATCTTCATCTTGACAACCGTTGCTGTTATCAGGGTTTGTACTTGGTAGACAATTTTCTGAGTATCGTGATTGGAATCGAGGTGGGCCCATCGGAGCCTGGGAGAGAGGTGAGGGAGCATAGAACCGGAGTGGGATGATACGCCATTACCGACGGGGGATGACCTGAAGGGTTCCGAAACATGAACGCATGCATCAAGCCATGACTGCGTACTGGTGAGCCTATAAGTTCTCAAAAGGTTAATATTTCACGTACCCGTATGGTATCCCTTGGCACAACCTTCAACCTCTCGTGAGCATCCCAAACATCATCTTCCGTGTATCCACCACCCAGCTCAATAATTGTTGCGGCAAGCTTGTCAATGTACTTGGCCGTGCTGGGTGGTAGGGGTTGCTGTAAGATCTCAGCCGCCGACTGCTGGGAACTGGTGAGGCTCATCCTGGTGTTGTTGTCGTTAGTCACAGGCTGGTCGGTGGTGGTTCAAGGGGTGCTGATGTCAATTGACAATGCTTGGCATGCTAACCCGGCGGCACCAATCGTTTCCAGCTGCGCTACTGAACATTCTCCTGCATATCCGCCTCGCTACTGAACTTTCAAACACGATCAACGAATCAGATCCAGCATGCCATAAGTACAAGTACATTGCTACCTGCAGATACTGACTGGTACTGATGGCTACTGATAAATACTGAATAGATCGTGCACTCTGTTGCACAGAACCCTACCAAGACCCTCAGCAAGGCTGAAAAAATTCTTCGCGACAAGATTAGATCTCACATCTTTACCGCTATGGCTCATGAGGTAACCGAAGTCGACCCCGCCGAGGTTGACAGACGTATCCGCATCGAAGAGTTGAGTGGAAAGGTTTGAATCACTTCCACTACTTTCAATGTCCTTATACTTACAAAGCAACAGAACTATGTGATCGGCAAAGAAGAAGTCGAGAACATCAGTGAGTACGTTTGGGATAAAGGACTTCATGGTATGAAAAACAAGCGACTCTGGGAGGGGCTTTACCTCGCCTTTAAACTTCCGGAGAGTTCGATTGCTTGCCGCGAGAAACTCCATGTAAGTCTTCTTTCGTTCATGCATTAGTGGCAGAACTAACCACGATGGATTTCAATAGACCAAGATCAGCAATACCATGCGAACACGCCGCGAGGTCTTGCAGATGTTCCAGGATGAGGATGCTGAGACCGAGATGCTTGCCAAGCGTGTCAAGCGCATTGTGCATTGCTTTCTTGAACCGAATGTCGATGAGGGTATCACTGCTCTGGAGGCGATGGGAATCTCTGTCGATATGGAGAGTGTTGTATAAGTGGAACGGTCTCTTAGGAAACGGAAAATGTCGAAGTTTGGTGGGATAATTGGCACTGTTCTACCATTTAAGCACTTGTAATCTATAGTTCTGTTGCTACTCTCGATACAAGCAATTAGGTCAAAGAGTACTAACTAGTATTGACTGGTATACTTCGGTATTATTCACTACGCTTCCCTATGATACGCAAACAAATAAAGTTACTTCGAGCTTAGTGTGACAGTATTGAGTTGTACTTTTAAGTACTGACTGGTATTCTTTTGTATTGCTTCGTCAGCTGAAAGAATTATCAACACGCTTTGTTACACTTCAATACGAATCAATACTTCTCAGTACCGTTCAGTACACAATAGTACCATTTTGCACATGATGTTTTTCGTCGTCTCTACAACACTATGCCCAAATTCCTCCCTACTTCTCCTCCTTCCTTTTCGACTTCTTTACCAGCCTCTTTGTTGGGTTTTTTGGCTGTACAACATTATCGCCACCGCTATGGGCATCGGCATCGCCATTGACATTATCACCACCATTTTCGTCACTACACTTACCACTGCTATTGCTGTCATCCTTCTTTACCTTCCTACCGCCTTTCACCTTTGCTTTTGCCTTTCTTCGTATTTGCCTTTGTAAAGGCCTTGTTTTCAAGCGCGTCTGCCTCGCTAACGCGGCTGCAGAACTCCGTATAATCCTCCTGCCAACCACGTCTAAAGGGTCTCCCAGTTGTATACAATAGACAGGTTCTTAGATTTGTTTTCAAGCTATCAACTTCAACGCTGCTAAGCAGACGGCTACCTGATGACGAGAAGTAGATGAAGGAATAGGTACAGGGATTCACAAATTTCACTTTGTGACGGGCAACGCCAATACCTTATCCTAACACGGCTAAGTCCCTACTATTCGTGAAGATATAAGGAATCATACCAAAGTCTTTGCCAGATATCGTAAATCATCATCTATGATACCATGTCCAGGTTGCTCGCCGGCTGAGATGCATTCCTCCAAAGCCTCCCTTAGCTCATCTACCTTCTAGGAAATCCCTGCAGTTGCTGCAATCTTCTTCAGTAGACGTGGACGGCTTTTGTACTGCTTCCGCTCGTTGGCCATGCATTGGTAGGGGAAGTAATTACTTTAATACCAGAGATTCCCGTTTAGTACTTGCCGATACAGACCTTTACTTGCTCAATTGTAAGGTTAGTCAGCCGACTGATGGTCTGAATATCTTCTGCGTTTCCCTTGGCGTAAACCATGCTGTTGTTGAAGTACTCGCACTGATAATGGATTAAATCACCTTATCAGAGCGTTGAAGCCAGTTGGGGCGAGTATTTACGACTATTGACGGTGTCATATCGGAGTGGTTTGTAGTACCAGCTCGTGACTTTTTGCATCAATGCGTAGGAGGAGGGCTGCTTGTGGCAGCAAGACAGTCATCACTCCCATCGGTGTCTCCGTCAACACTCAGAGACTCCACATTACCTCCTTCAGTGGGCACATGGTCAATCTCATTAGCGCGTTCATCGACTAGTAAATCAACAAGCCTCTCGACAGCTTCACTATCCGCCTCATCTGCGGGGTCGTCCACCACCTTACCAGTATCCACCTCATTATCCTCGTCGGTCTCGTTATCGTGCAGTTGACCACTAACAGCCCCTGACACACACCGGTCCATCACAGTCGGAAGCTCGAGGGTGTGGGCATTGCCATCCTTGTCGACAAAGCAGTTTGGAGAGGATAAATGAGCTAAAGAAGGCCGAAAGGAACGGCCAGGTTCACATGGTGGAGAGCTTGGTGGTGTATGCATCGTGGGAGAGATTCTGTGAAGTGTGGTGAGGTCAAAAATTGAGCAAGCCGGGGTGAGAGGTGTAGGTTCCAGTAGATGTAGCTAAGTACTTAAAAAATTCGATGTCACTCGATTGATGGCGTAGGGTTTTGTTGAACTCGACAAGGCTACAACATTTGTTGATGGTTACAAGCAGGAAACGGCTGAAAGTAATTGTCAATGAAGGAAAAAGCGCTATCAGAGGCAGCGAAAACGGATCCTGAATACAGCACTCTTGAGTCATTCGACAATACTGGAAGATACTGACAAGTAAAGCACTATATGAATCGAAATATTACAACTCAATAACATTGCCGAGGTTGAGTTGAAGAAGTATATGTTAGTACTGACCACTACTACCTAGTGGACTCGCTCTTCCCTTCGTATGTGCTTTATTCACTCATATACAGAAAATTATCCCACACTAGAACAGTCACGAAGAACAAAAGACCAGAACGAAAACAGCAAACGACGCGTAATCAGAGGTGCCGCCGCTCCACCTGGACTCTCGTATTCCTGGCCGGAATCCATTTCACTGGGTGTACAGTCGAAATAAATACAGAGCTTCCCTCGGTATATGTAGGGATGCCGGTGGGCGAATTTTTTGGAGCTGAACGCACTGCTTTGCCTTAACCACTGCCGCTCTGCTCCTCTTATATACCTCTTCCCTCGCTCCTGGCCTCCTTACTTCCAATGATTCCACCAGTCCGGATGATCCCAGTCCGAGATAGGGCTCAGTCCAGTCCAGTCCAACAGGATGGCCGGACTGGACTGGACCGCAGACTGCCAGTCTTGGACTGGACAGGCTCAGTCTGGACCGGTCCATGCAGTTGACGTGGCGGGAAAATCCATTTCTCACCACCACAACCACTCAGTTTGGCAGGGGGAAGCCGGCGGGGGGTGTACGGAAATACAGGGATTGCGGAGATGGAATGAGCGAAGGGGAGTGTTGATAGAGCCTAAGGCTCGTGACTGCTCTTTTAGACTTCACACCACTTTTCCATTCCCTACGCATCCTGGACCTTTAGACCTTTACCTAGTTATCACACCATAGCCATTTCACACGGTTCTCCCCTTCACTATCGCAACAGGGAGTATATATTTGGGAGACCCCAGGGTAGATAGACATCATCTCATCAAACAACGAAATACACACTCTATCTTTCACAGCTCTTGGTCCCACGCACTCTTGCCTAGCTTTCATAGATCCAAGCACTTTACGTGGTTCCTCACGCAATCTTGCCGAGCCATCATAGTTCCACGCAATTTGTGTGGTTCATCACAGGCTGGTAGCCTAACACATCCTCTCAACGTCTTCTTACGCTCCTCGAGCCAGAACCACTCTTTCTCACGAACATGACTACTCTTGTATGTCACTACTCACTGATTCAGTGTATGGCTGACTCCCAGTGACATCGGACTAATTCCATCCGAGTGGACTGGTTCAGTCCCAGTCCATACCAGTCCAGTGGAAATTTGGACTGGTCCGATCCCGGTCCAAAAATCTCTTGGACTGGACTGGACTAAACCCAGACTGGTGGAATCATTGCTTACTTCGCTTCCATCCTTAGGCTCTGGCACCAAAACCTCCAGCTCGTGCTCAGGGTCTAGCCCAGGCTCAAGCTCTGAGCTCTGGCTCAAGCTCTGGCTCTAGCTCTAGCTCAAACTCTTGCTCGTTCTCGTGTTTTGGGTTTCTCGCTCCAGCGCAGGCCCGTGCTTTTGTGTACTGTGCGGTAACATGAAGTATGGGAAAACATTTAATTGTTCTGGCCGAAAGGCTGAGAATAAATAGAATGAACCCAGTCAATATATTTATATTGGTCGATACACGCCAATACTGGACAGTAATGGGCGCTACAAAAACAATTATTGGGATATACAACATATGAAGTCGGGTGTGAACTCAATGAAGTGTTAAATACGGCGTTGTACAGATTAGTACTGCGCAGTATTGAACAGTATGAATATTAACCTAAGTACTTCTGCGATAGACTCTGTACTTGTGCGAAATGAACTCAACACACGATCAGATACTAATCAGTACGAATGAATACAAGATGATAACAGGCAGTATACACAAGTTGGAGTATCACAAGTAATGCACCATAGGCTGTTCGGCGAAATGAACATGGCTCAGCCACAGATACAAGCCAGTACATACCCATAGTAGACAGTAAAAGTTTGTACTGAACATTGCGAGAGTGACATTGAATTGGGTCGAATGAAAAACATATATGGCCCCATACGGGTCAGTACTGACGCATATTTGAAAATACTGACAGAGCAAGAGCGATATTGCACGAGTTCTGAAATGCGTGAGGATAGAGATACTCTTTGCTTTCGAACCCGAAAATCATAGCCGTACAATACCAACATATACTGATAAGTATGGCTTAGTATTGAACAGTCGAAGTCCAGCGCGAAATAAGTCATTACAAATTTATTACTACTTAGCGCGCGGGCAGCTGCCCACCACTTTTAGACCATGTTCTATCGAGGCATTTACCAATGCCAAGGACCATATGAGGTCATGAAATTGCCTACCATAGGTGGTCAAAATGTATGTTAACTATCACTGCGAAAGATCTCGGTGGTTATCACACATTGTTATTCGAACCCAAACCATTCAGTCATTTCTACTCCCTTGAAGAATTGTTTCCTTATGAGGATCACCTATGCTTTGATTATAATGCCTTTGGAGATATTATTTGGAATAGTCCGAATGCTGTCTCTCCCTGGCATCCGCATTATTGGAACAGTGCGAAGGCTGGAACAATGCTGGAGGTTGATGACCCAGTGTTCCAGGAATGGTGGACAAAGTACCCAGGCTTCGATGACTGCTGTGGGGAATGTCCTGGCTGTTGTGCTATCGAATACAAAAGCGATATAGAATCACCCAAGGATCCATTGTCAGGATCATTTGGCTGGTTTACCTTTACTTTCTTTTCCAAGGTCCACAATTATGTTGCAATGTCGTTGGGTCAATGGTAAACTAATATGTCACTGGTTGTGAGACAGACATTCGACGACTTTTGAGTTACCCCAAATGCATTCATTAAATTTCTCCAGTCTTCAGTATCGGAAAAATCAATACCGCTGTTAAAAGAGATTTGGAAAACGAAGTGACATTCCATACCATTGTTGACCAAAGATTGTATTGTATGACATCTCCTTAATACACAACCATAATGACTATGACCTGTATGACTTGTGAGGTCTATATCGATGATGACCTCTTTGATGACCTATGGTGTCAATCTTGCTTCGATTCCTATTCTGACATTAATGAATGAAGATACCGACGACGATTATATTATGGCAGATGAGGGGAAGGTTTGGTCTGTAGCTTACGAGGAGATAGACCTTCCAACAATTCTTACGCCTTCTTGGGATTTTGCTTCCTTTGATCATTGTGTTGCTCTTTCCGTTAAATAGAATTTCTTCAACAGAGCTGCTCTCGATTCCACATCCATGGAACAGGATAATGAATATGCTGAGCTAATGCTTGACTGGTAAACGGTTACATAGCTAGGTTCCAGATAGTTCAGATTGTGTAAACTAGTGGCAGAAACATATTGTCCTGTGTGTACCCAGTATATCTTACGAATTTCCCTGGAATGTTTGGGAATTTGGAATTATTGTCATTTGATTATTATAAATTTAATTTACTGTTTTGCTGTTGAACAGACCACATTGTGATTCTATTATATGATGAAATCATACATTACACCTATGTGGAAATTGCAAACCTTATTATATCAAGGTTCTAGGTGCATTGTCCATATGACAGTATATATTACAATCTGCTGTAACATCCCTGGAATAGTATATACTTACGGGATTCTTGCGAAGCTTTTGGTTAGGCTGTAGTTGCTGTTGGTTATGCTTTGACAGTTACTGGAATGCTCTTCGATATATTCATGAATATGCAGTTTGGCTTTATCATCAACTTCCGCTTGGAACAAAATGTCAGTTCATGCGTGATGAGTAAAGTCATAGAGAGTGTCTTTCGATTCAGAGCGGGGTTTCACCACGATGTCTGGGAGTCATTGATGGCCCTGCAACTCAATGACAGTGAATATTACACCTTGTGTAAAAATGATATAACAGCAGAAAATGGATTTAAGTTTCAAACTCTTTTGTATGACAGATATACATTGTTATCGTTGATATTCCTTCAGAGGGAAATCAATTGGACATATTACTAACAAACTGCAGTAGTACACTGGTATGGTAACTGCTTATACATCTCTAAAGGAATGATTGAAGTTGCAAATGCAATCGAGTTATATGATGTTCATGAGGCGCATCATACGGATCATGTTAACACTCATAAATGAGACTTGCTCTCATCATTGCACAGTCACCGCAAGGAATGACTAACAATTTTATAAACCAAGCACCATATCATATGGTTGACATTCATGGATCATCAGACCTTGGTGTGTAGGCATACGGTCAAGGGGTTCAGAAGGGCTCATTGCACCTATTAATGGTATTCAAACTTCTATTCCATATTGATCATGAACATCCTTGTGTTGAAATGGAACCAGACTCGTTTAGTAGGAATACCATATTGTTGAGGATAAATCTGCGATGAATGGCACATTGTGTCACAAGCTCCTAGTGGTTATGCCTTTCAGTACTGCTTATAACTGTACTAGGTCAAGATATGATGATAATGCACAGATGGTGCTAGTCAATCTTGAAAGCATCGATATTCAATGGTAGCCCCATCCAATAGCAGCTGAAGAAATCTTGCTAAAGAGCATTGCTAGTAACAATGGATCAGTTAGAATTATGAATGGTTAGGCAGTTTGAATTAAGTATCATACGCCGTACGACCAATTTCAAAGAAGTCTATGTTAATTATCTTGAAAATGTTCATGGAAATCAGAAAGAGAAAGCGCATGGTATGCTCTAGAATTAAAAATGCTATATCTTCCAATTCTGAGGTTCATGTTTAAACTTGTCTTGTCGCATACAATAGAGTTAACGAGATATTTTTTGAACTTTCCCATGATAGTTGCACTAGCTATCACTTCAGTTGAGTGGCACTGTGGGAAAGGCTGGTCTGCAAAATCTGCTACGAGAGAATAATGACAATATGGTGTTTACCTTCAACCATGCCACAAGACCGCAGCATAATTGCTATAATAATCCATCATCAGATATTCACACCTTCAATGTCGAACTTCGACAGTATCAGTACCACATTGTATCATATCCAGCCCGATTGGATTCATCAATCTATCGGGTCTACTATGACATTGTTTGCATCCAGTTTTAGTATAGGGGAACGTCACGTCACATTGTCAAGGTCATTACCGCGAATCCTTAGCTGTTTACTTCTATTAAAACAGAGTATAATGACCGGTATGATTCTACTAATACAATTTCAATTACTCTCTTTTACTGTTAAGGTGGAATGCACGAAATGGAATATTTGATGGCGTTCAGAGCAACTGTTAACAACGGGACCACCTTACAGGGTCGGTTGCAGGTCCGGTTCCACCCGAATCCGGACCGTGGCAACGGGTCTTACCACACGAAAAACCCGTACTGTTGGAAATGGGCCGGTTTTACCACCAAAAACCTGGCATTTCAAGTCCACAATTTTGGCTCCAATTCAGTATTTGAGTTCTGATCATATTATGACATGATCAATACGTAGATTGTGCAGTTTTAGCCGCTCTTTCACTTCGCACATTCAGATTTGCGATCGGACCAATATTAGTTCAGTCGCTCTTGACAACCCGCGGATTTCCCTGAAAATTCCCCTTTATTTCAAAGCCACTCAACGAGTATCAGTCCGATCGCAAATCTGACAGCGGGAGGTGACAGACCGGCTAAAACTACACAATCTACGTATTGATCATGCCACAATACAATCAGAACTCATATACTTAATTGGACCAAATGTTGCAGGCACCATAAAATGGAACCGAGGTTCAGGTACAACTTGGCCAAACAACTGCAGGTGTATGTCCGGGCCAGGTAGCAAACCCGCCACGACAAAGCGGGTCGAGTTTTTGGCCGGGTCATACACTGAACCGATCCGAACCACCAGTAACAACCCGAACCGCTGGCAGGTTACCCAGACCCGTTGCAAACATTATTCAGTGCCCGCATACTGAGGGGGGAGGTAGCCTTGATATATGATAAGTTGTTATACTATTAACATTCCAAATCTCGGGAGGTTCTCCAGTGTTGATGCCAGTTGTATCCCGATTGTGAGTAGTACGAACGCCCAACAGAGACTTAATGAGATATTGCGAGTTAATAACAAACATCAATACCCAAATGATTCAAGGAAGAACCAATATACTAAGATGCTCATAATAATGGACCAAGATGGAAAATCAATTGTCCATATGGTTATCAGTTCTGGGGAAACCATTTGTTATGCGCTTGATTATACGCGATGTGGTATTGCTTTATGCGTTGATATAACTACATCACGCAGACGTCATATCTGAGGAAAATATTCTGAGCGTAGATAATATTACTATATATTCTCAACAGAAAACCTTTTTCTAGTTCCAGGTGGAATAATGGATCGAGAAATACAGCTGCATGTGATCGGATTGCCAACAAAATGAGGCAGTTTGTTGCTTTTGTTACAACATTGATAGTTGCCACAACCAGTATACGAACACTTGGATGAAATGCAGGAACCTTGACCTAGCATTGGGGAGGTCCGGAGAAAGTCTGAGAGCCAGCCCAATAGCGAGGTGGTTCAGAGGATACTTCAACTGGGACACCAGTGAATTGGCTTATAATGCTGTTTGTACAAGATAGTTCTGTATATTATACAAAATGTGCCAATTAGTAGATGCCTGTGTCAATAATCAATGGGTAGAATACCTTCTATAATTAGACAACAACAGTAGTCGAAACCTTGTGGCAAGCTGTGTACACTTGATACACAGAAATCGTTATCCAGACTTCGAACTTGATCACCAGAGTCAAGGGAGGAATGACACTAATTGCAACTGAAGCATCATAGGATAAAGATAGTGTTAGCTATGGGTCCGGGCAACCTGCCAGCGGTCCTGGTTTTGACCGGCAGTTTGGTTCGGTTTGGATCCAGACCTGGCCAAGAACCCGACCCGCTTTGTGTTGTTGGGGTTGTTACCTGGACCGGACATAAAACCGTTGGTGTTTGGCTCGGTTGTAACTCAGCCGCGGTTCCAACTTTACAGTTCCAACAGCTGTGGCTGTAATTAAGTATTTCAGTTCTGATCGTATCATAACATGATGAATACACAGATTGTGCAGTTTTACGAGCTTTTTCAACTCCAGCATTCACATTTGCAATCAGACTGATATTTGTTAGGTGGGTGTGGAATAAAGGCAATTTTTAAGCGAAATTCGCGGGTTTTCAATAGCAAGTCAATGAATATTGGTCCGATCGCAAATCTGACAGCGGGAGGAGAAAGAGTGGCTAAAATTGTACAATTTACGTACTGATCATGTCATGGTATGATCAGAACTCAAATACTTAATTGGAGCCAAAATTGTGAACCTGAAATGCCGCGTTTTTGGGGGTAAAACCAGCCCATTTCCAACGGTCTCGGTTTTTCGTAGTAAGACCCATTGCCACAGTCGTGTTTCTGGTGGATCCGGATCCGGAACCGACCCGGCAATTTGGATCAGTTGCTAACACAAGATAAAGAGAATCCAAAGAATGCATTACACATTCAAGATGATTTTTTTATTGGTCCTTATGCATATCCAATGTCAACCTCAGTGGAAAGATAGCATACAGGACAAACTCAGAATTGACGAGTTTGATCATACTCATTAATTGTCATACGATACGAAACCTGTATAACGCCTTTGTCAATAATGATTCATTAAACCTGGAACGCAGAGAATTTCCGGCTGCAAAACTTATTAACCAAGTTACTTACAACTGTTGTTTAGTCTGTGACAAAGAAGTTTGGAGTAATTCAGGAAAACATGCATAATCCGAACGATTGTACTTCAAACGATAAATCAGTTTTGGACACTATTGATTCCAAAATCTATGTGATAACGAGTACCTAATTAGAAGAAGTTTTTACACTATACCCATTTCTCTGAAATGATACTGGGATAGTGCCAGCATTGCAATGAGAACAGTTCCTATAGCAAGAACTTCTCATTGAAAAATCAGAAATTGTTCAGAGTATGCGCTTGTACCTTTTGCCTTGGAAACCAAGTACCAAGGGTTTCAATGGCAAGCAAAATGACTTGTTACAGTCGGAGATTTAGGAGACTTGATGTTTGAACCTCATGGGTTGAGGACAATCCTGGCGAGAGGGGAGGTAGTGTTACACCTGTGGTATTACAGGTAAATTCCAGGATCATGTATAATCACTCAATGATCCATATATAGTGACTTGATCGATATCATGAATTATCAGTCGGATTTTCTTATTGCATCCACCTTCCGGATTTGTTCACCTATTTGTCATATCTCCATTACCCGACCTTTGTATTAATAGATCCACGACAACTGTCAAACCAAGTGCAAATATAATGTGTATCATCTTTGGATCAGGACTGGTTGTAACTTCTCTATTCTCAATGGTTACTTCTTATCAACAGAAAAGCTTATTCCTGGTCATCGACCAAACAACTATTTCCTCATGCTCCAATGGTTCATTCCTAGGGTAATAAGGTGTCATCAATATTGGACAACAATGGCATCTCAAGATATGCAGAGTCATTTGAGAGATAAGTCAATAACCAATAATCATCATATGAGAGTCTTGTCGACCAAATGAACATATACGAGTCAACCCTCAGTTCGACCACACTTTCTGTGTCAGGGCGAATTGGACTTGGGATCCATGTGTTCCAAGTGGTGCAGGATACTCTCCGTTCAATATATGGCAAAACTACTCAATTGCAGATTACTGTATATTTGGCTTCAACAAAGCGTAGTCAAATTAAGAGTTCTGTTGTCTCACGTGATTGTTAAACCTTTACGTATCCGGTGGGTATATGCGAGGGCACTCTCAATGGCTCTTGGTGACACGAACCTATGTGTTGATAATTGGTGTGAGATAAACTCGTATTCATACTGTCATGGTTTGAGAAATGTACAAAGATACTTAGGAATAATAGAGAGAATGGCATGGTGGTGTGGAAGAAACTATATTACAGAAAGGCAGAGACGCTGGGGGACGCGGAGAGGGCGGTAGGATGGTGGCGGTATAACTTGTCACGATGAGGAAGTAGTCAGAGGTGTTGCGACGTCAGGTGATGTCGCGTGGTTTTACTGATAAGGAGTTATGATGGTGGTGTGTAAGATCATGAGACGAGATTCAGATGGTACATTGAAGCATGGGGAATGGTTGGAGGGTGGTGAACGAGTTGTATATAAAGAGAGTGTTGTTGGCGTTGGAGGGTTCCCTTTTCTTCTCTCTTTACTCATTCTCTTGAATAGCAAAGCAAGTTACGACTTTGACACAGCTTCGACTCCTGTCATGGTTTTAGTTTCTCAAAACGAATATCTAGTTCCCTGCTTTGTTTGCGATATCACATTACTGTTACCAATATCACCTACGCCTGACCCCACCCATTACACATACGAGGTATTGCGAAATAGCAATTATGTTGCAATACCAGCATATTACCTTGATGACGTAGTTAATACTCCTGATAGTTAGAACTCGATTATCAATGCTAAAAGTCAATGATGACAAGGCATTTACGTATGTGAACTCCGAAGCAGGCTTTGGCACAATTAGGATTATTAAGGGTGTCAATCATCTGATATAATATCAGCGGTACTGACATTGAGGAAGGACATTATTTTCAATAACATACATTCATACAAGATCTACCTACGGATACCTATTGACGTTCTCGACCTGGAGGTTAAGCCTTAACTTCATTCCCATGTATTACTTATTAGTTCTGCATCAAAGTCATCAAGGATACTTCTCTCTGGAAGTCCGGAGTTGTACGTTCATATTTAAGTTCTATATCACTGATATATCTATCACTTGTTTATGCTTGGTTATTTTTATTACCTTCATTGATGCAAGTTGTTGATCGGAAAGAGAGCAAGACCATACTTTGGAGTCTGAAGGAAGTCCCAGGATCATGTAATGGCATGTACGCCAGTGTTCAGCCTGATAGACATACGTATGGTAATATAGATATACGGTTGCATACGTGGACTCGAGTGATAGTATCTATATATGTGTAGGTAAGGTAAGATTATCGCTAGAGATCTAAGTATCGTGACGAGCTAACTCTATTGAATGGCCATTACCTAGCCCTAGATCACGTGCTGCCGTTACAGATCAGCCCAATAGAGTGGTGATTTAGAGGATAGTTCTATTAGGATACTCTCTAGTCGGTACTACCTCTTCTGCTAAGGCGAAACTACTTTGCTGTTTCTTATAGACAAGTCAATACTTGGAGTCGTTGCACTGTTGTACAGTCAGTCCACAACAATAAATGCCGGTTACTGCGATGATACTTTAGCATCCGATCGAAGTCCGAGAGTCGTCACCATAGTGTGGTGATTGAGAGGATACTTTCTTCAAGCTCTCCTGTAGTCGAACATCAGTATACTGATAGCTTAAGTCGATACTCTTTAGTCGATACGACCTGTTGGGTTCAGAGATTGGAACAGTCAACTTGTATTCTTTTGGTGTTAATTCATATACGCATCCTGTGTGAAGCCTTATTCATTTTCCTCTTTATCAGTCCGAAAGTTAATAGGGGCTTTTATTGATTAGGACATAGAGTGGATCTCCTGGTGTTACACTTTTAAAAGCAGCAACTAATTTCTTTTAGGTTTTCAACATGTCTGCTACTATGGCAAGGCAAGAAGGTCAGGTACAGCTAGAACAGTCCAACATGCATTTTGCGTTGAATGTGGCCAAAATGGGGATAGGAGAGTTTTTGCATGCCGCATGAGAGGAAATGCAATATCTGATCAAGAAACCTTGTGCGGAAGTCCGAGATGAGAAGAAGCAGGCAGTTGCGTTTCCTGGTCATTGAAATGGGAAGGCTGAGATAGAAAGAAACCTGGCTATGGTTCGTGAAAATTGAACTGATAGCTGCCTTCCTTGCCAAAATGGCAAAGCACAGAATCAGCAGACACACTGGAGGCGCAAAGGTATGGATACACCTCCACCTGACCAACTCAGAGAGCCGACACCAAAAGCAATGCCACATGTGCCCAGGACACCACCAGTGGCACCGGGTGATGATGAGTGAGCTCATATATCCCTAATTGAAGGTGTGCCACCCGGATATGTATATATACATACGCCTCTTGGCAGCACTCAATTTTTCAATCTTGATACATATGCCAAGAATAGCAAGCGCGAGAAAGATGTTATTCCAGATTTGCTGCCTGATGAAGGACCATCCACTGGTTAGTACACTATCTGCTGCATGGTAATGCAGCCGACACCCATTTTGCAGATAGCAGCAGCCCATTCAGTAAACCTACAAGTGAAGATGAGCATTGATAGAAAGGAATGGGATTTTTCAGTGTATTATTATCTACAATTAGTGAACACTTGATAATACATTATAAAGCAGATATTTATATGTATTATTGAAGAACAATATAGTGATGAAGGAGAACATAAATGAAGACGATAGAAAGGTTACCAAAACACCAATATTGATACACTATGCAAACTGATATGATTGCATATTACGTATACACCGATGTCAAAATGAGCATAAACAGAATGTCAACGATTTCTAATCTTGCACCTTGGGTAATCGGAGTGGCATTTGGTTGCAGACATTTATAAATGAGGTATTGGCCACCTTTATAGGCAAAAGAGGAAGCATCATGCTCCATACCCCATCTTGAAAATGAGCGTCAACATTGTATCAACAATTGTTGGTCTTGCGTCTTGGGTAATCAGAGTGGCGATTGGTTCCCGATATTTATAAATAAGGTATTGCCTGTATTTATTGGCAAAAGTGGAAGCGATGCGCTCCCTACCCAATCTTGAAAATGGGTGTCAATGGAGTGTCAATGATTTTTGGTCTTGCATCTTGGGTGAACTGGATGGCTCATGATCGCAGACATCTATAAATACGAAGTTGGCAGCATTTATAGGCAGATAAGCAAGAGATATTCCCGTGACAGCCTCTCAGACAGAAATAAATTATTTTATTTACAAAGCCACTACAAAGAGTTTACTAGTGTTTTAGCTTATAAACATGGTTTAGACTTTGTATATAGACAGTAACGGCCACATCACACTTTGATCACACATATTAACAGGCCAAAAATCATTAATACTCCGTTGATGCTCATTTACAAAATGGGGCAGGGAGCATCTCGCTTTCTTTTTTGCCTATAAAGGCAGCCAATATGTTGATTATGTATTGCAACAACTAAATTATATTTCAATTACTTGGCGTACAAGACCAATAATCCTTGATGCTCTGTTGACGCTGATTTTCAGAAATGGGCAGGGAGTGTGTCTCTTCCCTTTTTGATTATCAAAGTACCGAATACATAGACAAAAGACAATGACAGAGCTAACACAATATTTTTCGATACACAGTAGAATGTTGGAATGCACTCATAAATGGAACAACCAGAAAAGCACAACCAGAAATTGGAACTGACAGGTTACCCGTAACTCCTCGAAACCCATGGGTTGACGGTATGGGTATGAATTTGCTCCACCAAGTGGCTGAGGGTTGTGTTTTTGAATAGTTCTGGGTCCAAACAAAACTGTTTGTGCTATCCGATTCCGGACCGCAGACAGGTTACCCAGACTCATTGCCAACACTAGTCACAGCTGGACGGCAGAGACCCCATCATCAATCGTTCAGCACACCGCTTGCGACATCTGAGGAGAATTCGTACGCAAGAGAGGTTCTGGCTTATGGAGCGTACCCAGAGCATAAGAGGATCTGGAGGTGTACCTGGCTGTAATAAACAAGACAAATTGTTTGGATCTAGCACGGCTGGTGGGAGTGTATATGATACCACACAAATTGGATGGATCTGTAAAAGCTTGGCTCGGGTGTGCGGGGCCAGGGGCTTTGGAAGATACAGTGTGTAGTTCTTATAATGAGACGATATCAATCTACCACCGAGTTTCCCAAATATATACTCGCTGTCGCTGAGTCGATATTCATTATTCTGGTATCTCTGTATGCCGCCCCTCCACCTCTGTTATTCCTGTATGTCTGCACATCCCTGGCGGCATCCCCCCGCCAAAATGAATGGCGGTAGTGGTGAGAAATGGATTTCTCCACCACAATTCACTCGAACTACATCACTATGTTCCAACGATCAGTGTCACCAGGTGCTCCTCCGATTACGCTTGAGTAGTGTATCTAAATACATAGAGATACTTAGATCATTCATGCCATATTATAATGTCATAAGTCTTGCAAAGGAAAATGGGATAGACAAAATGCCTTGTGGTGATGAAGTACTGAGAACCACTGCTGTGAGAATATGGCACCAAGTCTCCCACGGAGCTGCGCAGATATGCCAGCTGCTCTCGAAGTGTCCTTCAGACGCGCACAGAGGTATCCGCTGCTCTCGAAGTCTCCCGCAGATCTGCACAGAGGTCTCAGCTGCTCTGGAAGTCTCCGAATGATCTGCTCAGAGGTCTCAGCTACTCCAAACTGTGACTATCCTATTAGTCAAATCTCATAGCATCCTGAATGCACCTCCATTGCTGCAGACACTTTAAGGGTCACCTGAAAATGCTCAAGCATTGTCTGAAAGCACTTTGCTTAGCTCCAGCAGGGCCTGGGAGCAACTGGAAGTAATTGGGAGGACTGGTGAGGTCGACTGGAGTGTTTGAAAGTTTTGCGTAGGGGTTCCAGACCGATTTACATTTGTCTGATGCTGGCGGAAGATCGCTACTTTAATTGTACTATTATTTGATATTAATATTCTAATAATTACTCCGGGAAAGTATAGCTCCAGGTTTGAGGTGCACCGGAATAGTCTTGGGGATGCAGCCAATACTCCCAATAGCTCCAAAATTTGCACATCCTAATAGTTTCATTTTGTCGTATTTTGAAGACAACTAAACACTCTTCAGATGTCAGGGCGCGTACGCCTACGTTTGGCTTCCTAGGCATACGTATGGTAATTAGAGGTATACAGTTGCAACCGTGGACTCGAGTGATAGTAGATATATATGTGTAGGTAAGATTGTGGCTAGAGATCTAAGTCTTGTGGCGAGCTGACTATATAGAATGGCCGTTACCCGGACCTGGGTCACGTGCCGCTGTTACATCAGAATCATCTTGTATTCTGTTCTACACCTTCCACAGCTTTGAGGAGCACTGGTGATGGAGTCTTGAAGCACCTGAGAGCACATCGCTTTGCATTCAGCCTACATCAGCAAAAAATATTTCCATCCGGGCGGAATGGCTCCGTCAGAGTGGACGCGCTCCGTCAGAGCCGTCAGAGAAACCCCGGTGGCAGATTACTCGGCACCCGGTCTCAATACCATGCGTCGCGTTGCATATCGCCCTCCAATCGCTGTTTCACCGGTTCTTCTCGCTCTGTCGGTCTCCTATTTTAACCGAACACTCTGGCGTTGGGCCAACTGTGACCATACATCGGAATGGGTTCATTGGGTACACGCATGCATCTGGATTGCAATGTGATGGGTGACGTTGTGAAAATCACTCCTCGCGTTCCTTCTACCTGTGCGCAAAATGCAATTCTTTCTTTACTAATTATACACATCATTCCAAGTCGCCAGATCTATGTGGCTATTGTCAATCCATCGCTCGTTCCGTCAATCTCCTGTCTTACTACTAGTACCTATCTCTGGAATTACGTGCGCGCAGCCGACGATGTTTCCCACGCTGAAAACTTGCAAAGCAACGGCTGCCGGTGATTTTCTCACCTGTACAAATTTCGAGACGGGATCCAAGTTACCTGAGTTTTCAGGTATTGTGGTGAGCGCCAGGGCTAACCAGTACTCAACGAAAGCTCCATCCTCGTTTTGGAGCTTGATTTTGAATAGTCGTTGCAGTTGCCATGGAAGACGCCCATTCAGCGCGCCATAACACCTCCCCGGGCGTTGCATTACCCATACCCAGTCATTCCGTTGATCCCCTCCGCGCCAGCTCTGGCTCCCTGTGCATCAACACATCTGAGATATGTGTTCACCATCTAAACCCTCCACTTGAATCTTAATACCATGGTAAATACAGAGCTCCATTGCGTGCAGTTGTTCATCCGATATATACGTCTTGTTACAACACTTATGCTTGATAAACTTTCGCGTGCTGCTGTGTATTGCCACGCGGTGCGTTGCGTCTTGCGTATTGTCGAGTAATGCTCTGAAGTCTTTGTTCATAGCGTCAGGATGCTTTCCATCACGGCGGTTTTGGGGTCCCATGAATTTGGGCTTCGCATATGAGTGGGAGCTCAGGGGGGCTGCCAGATCAGCACCGGAAGGGAAGACTTTGCAGGCGGCAGCGCTGTTCTCCGAACGCTGAGCGAGGGCTTGGAGATTGAGCTCTCTGATTTCGAAGCAGAGAATGCGACGCTGAAAGGTGATTACTTATGGCAGGTAGTTGAGATTGTGATTGGAGACATTCCAACCGTCCTTGAGGTTCGTTTTATGTGCTTGTTCATGTCTCACGGCAGAATACTATTGCAAGGCTCTGTATCGACCAATCTGTTCGGCCCAATGAGATATCAAGTGGATCTTCGGAAAGTTGAAGTCGGCATCTAACTCCTTGGAAATATCTATCTCGTGGCTGATATAATCCCGCCAGGCATTCATTTCGCGCCGCTTCTTGGACGGCGTCCAAGTTTCAGCATTTGTTTCCTCGTCTACCTTTGGCTTCTTCACAAGTTCCGTTCTCAGGGCATTGGCTTTAGCCTTCGCTTGTTTACCGGCTCGCCCGAGTAACAAAACATCTTTGAAGGTGTGAAAATGACGCAAGGCGTCCTCCATGTAGCTCAATGTTGGATCATCGTGGGATTTATATTGAGCATACAGATAGAGTGCTAACAATGCCCATGTGCACTCAATTGCGCGATTGAATATGGGATGCTGAGCGGAGCTTCCGCCTCGTAGAGACTGGGTTACAACTCCAAGCAAGTACCGGCTCATTTCCTTCATCTCCTTCCCATTCCATTGAGAATCTTCCTCATATGACTTATTTGTTGGTGTGAGGTCGTGGTAAGCAGGCACGGATAACCAAATTGCATTGTACTTGTCGAGCCGTTCATGCGTCTTCATGAAGTGGAAAATCCACTTCTGGAGGTGGTCAAGCATGCTGATCTGCATTGTATGGAGGAGGTCGGGCTTAGGGAGGTCGCACACAATACAGGGAATCTGTCGAAACACGTTGAATCCTTGGTGAACATTGCGCGACGAGAGTTCAGCATCGTCTGACTTGGTGTTGGCATCGCTGAGCGTTCTATATAGGTTGTGATCCCGCCGGCGGTGTTGCTTGTCAGGAGGCACATAATCTCCCAGTTCGTTCTTTGGACACTCACACCAAAAACAGACATGCCACTCGAAATGATGTAGGTCGCTATACTCTGGGCAATCGGCAAGCCATGCTGCTAAAACCGGTTTGCAACGCCTGAAGTTGCCATCTGCACAGGGAACGTTGTAATACCCGCTCTCGGCGGTGGGATTTTGTTTAAAAGTGAGTGGGTGGAGTACCCGCCGGAGTACTTTGTTCAGCATCTCTCGGTTTGTTTGCCGCTGCTCTTCCAGCCGCGTTTGAGGAATATTGCGGTTCTTGATCGGAACCGGTAGGAGAGCGACCATTACGACGCTGTGCGTTGAGGGCATCTGGCGGAGCTTCGACGATAGATTGCCAATTGTCATATATACAGGCGACTCTTGCTTGTCGCCAGCAATATTCGAGAGATGTGTTCCGTCGGACATGAAGATCAAAGGAACCAGTGTATCCCCCACTCTGAGCATTGAATAAATGTCGATTAGCACGTTATTATCCTCGAGAATCTCTCCTTACCTGTGTCTCCCACCACCAGTCCGCAGTGTGCATTTCGGTATAGAGGTGTTTCGGTGGCGTATCGCTGTTAAAGCAACGCTGAGGGGCGTAAATGAGATGCTCCGCGTAGGCTGGTTGCCGCATCAACCATCTCATGCTTTTGATGATGTCTCGACTCCAGTATTTGATAGGGCGTTGTTGATTGTCATTCCATCTCATATCCTCGAGAGTGTGTAGTTCCCACTCCCCGAGAGCCTGATCATCTGGCATGCTAGCCACGAGCTTCTAGACGCCATCCCCGTTTTTGAAGCTTGGGAAACGCAGAGCGGTGTTTTCTTCCTTCAGCACGTTGTCATAGTACGTCTTCATGCACTTCTTCTTGATCCCACACTGGATATATTTGTACTCTTCACGCGTCGCAAACGGGTAGTAGGGATTGTTTTGTAGGTTCGTCTCTGGGCAACCGTGAGCGTCGCGTTCCCATAGCTCAGCAATGTAATCGCTCAGCGGAGCGCCGGCGCCGGGGTATCTTTCCGTCCGCGGCAGAGGAGGTGGCGATGGTTGAGACTCCGAGTCTGCGATGTTTTCAATGCATTCGAGGTAGGGAAATGCGTCCAAGTCTTCGACTGAATCTTTGGTAGCGTTGAATTCACGACGCTGAGCGGGTTCAACGCGTCAGGGCGCGCTGTGAATAGTCAGATTCTTTTGGCGTGCAACTTGAAGGTGTTCAGGATGGTGTAATTTGATATGTTTAAGTCGCCAGCTGTCAGAGGTGAACTTCTTTCGGCATTAAAATTTGGGGCAACGGAAAGGGGTCTTCTCTGGCATTGTCGACGACACGGGAGCAGTGGAGTATACACTGTAGAAAGGGATGAAAGTTGGTGCTGGGCCTGAGCAGCCTCGTGTGTAAGCTCACGATACTTTCAGCTAACTTATTGAGCCTCAACACCATCACAAGGAGGTTCCTTACACACCAGGAGTTGCAAACACACTGCATGCCCGATGTCCCATAATACTATGAATAAACTAAAACCAATAAAAATAAAACCAGTACAAAACCCATAAATAAAATAAACCTTGAGCGATCCAAAAACCTCGCGACGCGTGTAATAATCAATGCCTGAGATAAATAGATTAGAACAAAGAAAACGAACAAGACAAGAACCCGACCCTAACCCGAATGCAACAACGATCGCCTCCTCTGCAACGCGAGGACTGGTTCATTCCTCGCTTACCGAGCCATCCGGGCGCGCCTCAGGGAGAGGGACATCTGGGAGAGGGACATCGGAGAGACTGTCGCCACCTGCCGATTCGATCAGCAGCTGCTGATTGACATCCACATCCGAGGTGTTTCCGGCTGCCTCAGCTTCTCGTAAAGTTGGCACCGCTGGGCGAGGTTTTTACGACCTCACAAGCCCCAAATGCTCCAGCCCACTGAGGGGATGAGTCTCCGGAGTTCGTGGTTGTGGGCGAGGCTCTGGGGTTTGTGGCCGTGGGGCAGGCACTGGAGGTTGTGGCCGTGGGGTATGCTCGTGCATCGCCTGGCCTTGCTCAGGTAGCACGATTGGCTGATCGTCTACCATGGTATCTACATCGTCAGCCGATGTATTTACCATCTCTCCCTGGCCAATCGTCCGAGGTTCTTTGCCATCATCCTCCTCCTCCTCCTGCTCCTCATCTTCCTCCTGTTCATCTTCCTCCACTTCATCATCACCGTCCCTTTCCATATCCACATCGCCGTCTAAATCAACGCCGTCCGGCGCGTCCACATCATCCTCCATGCACATATCCACATCAGGATCAAGTTCTGAGTCAAATTCGCTGTCTGACTCCTCGGTAGAGTTGGTATCATCATCTGAGGACATTGACACCGCGGGCGATGCTTCCGGCTCTAAATATACCCGCTCTGGTTAGCCTTCCGTGTCCGAGTCTGCCTCATACATTTCCTTCTGCAACTGCAAAGCAACGGCACGAGAGATATCATCTCCTCGTGGGGTTTGTTTAACAATACCTTTCCCTTTCTCGTTTCCCTTCCCCTTCCCTTCCTCCGTTGCCTTCCCCTTCCCTTTCCCCTTCCCATCCTTTGTACCCTTCCCTTTCCCGGTTCCTTTCTCACAGCCCTGCGTGTCCTCCTCACCCTTGCTGTCGTCATTGTCATTGTCATCGCCAGGACGGCTCCTTCCACGGCTCTGCCCTCCGGGATCCGCCCAGTTCTTATCATCATCATCCTCGTCGATTATCTCATCCCAATTCAGTGGTCTAACGGCCAGGAAGTCGCCTGGCTTGTACTGCCGGCAGCTTGGTGGCTCAATCATTGCCCTGAGATCATCGCTACCGTACCAAGAGAAACGCTCGCCGGTGCGTTTAACCTTTCCCGAGCTGGTTGTCTGCGGTTTGGAGCGATCGACTTGATCCCCGAAGGCACGGGGGTTGTCCCATCTCCAATTGTTCATTTGGTCACGGGTTTTGTCAAACATTTGCCCCATATATGAGCCGAAGGCTGCCCAACACTCCCGGAAAGGTGAACTCCTGCTCCTGCGATGCGGCCACATCAGCTGGAATTGTGAGAAGTGGCGAGTCGTGACTGGATCAAGAAAGATTATATCATAAAAGAGGTCCCATGCCCTGTCATCCTTGACGCCGCAAACATTGTATATCCGTATGAGTCCACGGATGTGTTCCGAGATGAATCCTTTGATAAGGTCCCGATCTAATGTCAGGCGTCAATTTATAACCGATGTTAGCATTTTTACCCTAGCAGTTTCCTTCCCCTTTCCTTTGCGGCTGCCCTTTGGTGCCATCGCTGCGAGTTGAAAATGAATCTACACCGGACGCGTTAACATTATGATACAGTTGAATGTAGCGGAAGGAAGCCCAGAGGGAACGTACAAAGTTGTATAGGTTATCGGGTGTGTTTTGAAACGAGAGGCGTTGTTTTGTGCAAGTCACGTTTTGTCGAAGGAGTTCAGGATCCTGGCGGTGTGTTTAATACGGGAGGAAAACAGAATGGAGGTGAAGGCGGGAAGATGGCATATATATACTCGAGTTCCTGCGATTTCTTGGTTCAACTTGTTTAGTTGGTTAACGAACACAAAACGGCCCAGCCTTCATCTTGCAGAACCACCAGGCACCTCATGAATGAGGAGCCTCGAGATGAGGTTTAGTACTCGCGGAGAGGACAGTATACGACGCCGGGCGTTGCTTTGGCATCTGGAACCACTTTTACCGCTCAGACCTCGTGCATCTCGGAGTAAACTGAGTAGTTCTCTGGTTGTCCCAACTGTGCAACCATCCAACACGGCTACCAACGCCTAGCAGTGGAAAAAGCACACGCAACTGATGTCATAGGATAGAGAATACGTCATTGTTCCATTTGCAATGCTTTTAGCTCTGCCAAAGGGGGATTTGCAACGGGAAGCTGAAGATATACACGATCGATGGTTCGAAGTATTGTGCCAAGAACGAGTGCAATCCGATGATAATCGCGCCAAGATGGCATAAACACCCTTCAAGCGGTGCAAATAGACCTTCAGACGTTGCTTTAACAGTGAATATCAATGCTCAGTTTAATCTGAGTTTAATCTGATGGCAGTTAACCCCATAATTGAATGCTTTGGAAGGGATCTCGTCCCAGAGTATTGTCAGGGTTTAAAGTCTAGTGCGGTCTTCACTGTGCCTCCCTTTTTTGTCGAATCCCTCCATGGTCGCTCAAATAGGAGTCTACCTCGCCTGCCGTTGCATATGCATGCAGAGGACATCATTCCTACCTTCTTAACATCGAACATCTATATCGGACTATGCCTTCCCAAAGCCCTCACCCTGACACGACTCCGGTCGTACGAAATGTTTGAAGTCTTGCTAATCGTCAGAATCAACAAAAGCGTGGGCCTTCGGGGAATTCTCAACTTCCACCTGCTAAGAAAGGTGTTTCAGTGCCGGCTGGCGAGAGGGATATCTCTCAAGGAGGGTGTTCTGTACCTTCTACAATCCAAGGTCAGAACTCCACCCCCTCATCTTCGCTGAACAATTCTCGCATTGCAGATATCACTCAACGCGTGGCTTCCACCCCGTCCGCTACACTGCGACGGTCAATCAATACTCCAACCGCCACGCTGGTTACAAGCAGTCGTAGCACACCAGCACCCAGAGGAACCTTACAGACAGACTCAACGCGTCGCGGTGTATCCAGCCCTGCATCCGGCATTGCTAGCACTCCCACTCCTCTCAACGGTTGTGAAAACCTGCCTACCCCCATCCCTAATCCAGAAGCCCGCGCGATCATTACAAATCCACTAAAAACGCGAGCTGCAGAACGGAATCAGAGACAGAGGCAATGGCAATTGCAACCGCAGGCGGTGTCTACACCTCGATCCATGGTCTCCGGCAGTCGCAGCATCCATCGAGTTGGTCACTGAGACATGCCGCGTCTTGTCTTTGCAACGGGCAGACTCCTGGAGCTCTACATGTGGAACAGACAGCCGTTTATGAGTGCAAGCGACTTGGAGACTGTAAGTTATGCAACGCGACGCGTTGCGAAAGCATCAGCTGAAGACCCACATTGGCAGATAATAGAGACATACTGGAACACCGCTATGCAGCAAAACAACATTTGGTCCATAGCATTCGAGGCACGCACAAAGGAGATCTTGAAAGAGGTATGCTGAATCAACGGCCCACGTTGGATATTACACGCTCAAACCGGTACCAGGTTCGCGCCCAAGTCGATAAGGTTAAATCCCATTTTATTCAATCAGGAAGGGACAACATAGCAGAGCTTTATGATCTCCACCAGTTTGAATCCGCTGCAGAGCGTTTGGAATTCATTGATTCCCTTCTGGCAGACAATAAGTATATTTTTCCTATCGCAGAGCGTGAGGAAGGTGGTGTACGCGGTCCAAATCCAACGCAGAGAGAGTCGAAAGCTGCTAACGAATGTTTAGCGTCCACTTGACTTCCTGGCGGAAGCAATCCCGGGGTGTGTCTACATCAAATTTTATCATCGAGCGAATTACCGCGGTAAGTATGCTGATGGATTTGACAATTCCACGATTCACGACAAGGACGGTCATATACCCTCGCCACTGATCATGTTTACCTGCACCGTGTTGCGCCACGCTCTCCTGGAGTGGCAAAAGAACAATGGTGTTCATCCGAAAGCTTCCAAGTCAAAGCTGAAAGCGGACAGACCTGATCGCTCGAACTACTTCAACTGCAAGAATGACGGTGGTAAGATCGTATCCTGCTGCGCTGTAATGGGTTGCAAATTGTTAACCTCGCCTGGCGTTGCAGACACGTATACATTCTTGATGAATACCTGGAACACACTACCGGAGAGCTACCAGCAGAGGGTGTATATCAACACTCTTGCCACAGTCAAGCGTGAGATCCAACAGGCGGAGAACCCAACGCCTGCCGCGGTGATCAGTGTGGAAGCAGCGCGTGTTGACAATGCTATTCTTCTTGATTATTTGGCCTCCGAAGTGGTGATTGAGGAACCTGAGATCGGAAGCACTGACCCAAACATCCCAATAGACAACAATTGCACGGATGAAGAACTGCATTTCGGGATGCCAGGGGGCAGCGGGGATTTCGAAGATGAAGGTGATGAAAGCGATGCCATCCCCACCGCCAGCCGGCGACAAAGGGCCATGACTGAACTCGAGAGGTTTGACATGGGAACCAGTGATGTTGACGGGTATGAGGGCGAGGATGGCGATGATGCTGATGAGGAGGAAGAGGCATCCCAAGCCAATGATGGATCAACGCAGAATGTGGAGGACTGAGGGCTCAGTACTAGAGAGTGTGAAGATTGGACAGAATATTTCAGACATGTAAAATACGATAATGGCGAAGCAAATGCAACGGCAAGCGATGTATCCGAAGCGAAGACTGTATTGCAATATGTGACAAAATCTCAAAGCTAAACATAAATGAGAGTGCGGCATGTGGCTATCGGCCGAAGAAAGGCATAAACATCGCGAGGCGTTGTGTAAATGGCTACTGCATAACTGCAACCCCTGCGAAGAGTGTAACATACGTGTCGTTCTGATGGTGCGTATACGTCACCACATTCCGGACACAAAGTAAAGGAAGCCTGACGCCGGAGCAGCGAGCGTAATATACAACGCGACGCGTCGCAAGAATAAGAGGCATGGTATAATAGCCGCCGCAAGGGAGGTAGGCAACGCGACCCGTCGCTTGGGCGATGGGTCGCGTCTGATTCTCCGTCAGAGGGTACAAGGTTCCGCCAGAGCCGTCAGAGCCGTCAGGAACACCCGGGTGTTTCAGACGGAAACTAGAGTTGTTGCTGATGTATCTGGAACCATTTGGGAGCATTTGGACGTATCGGTATGACCGTTCAGTTATAACTTCCAAACCATTCTACATTTTGCTGATGCAAGTGAATCTCTAAACTCGGTCTATCATGGCCTCCCAGTGCATGACTAAGTTGACTCGATCATTATCGTCAGGGGCACCACGAATTGCACTGATGTACCCCCTGCAGCCGGACCAGATAAACCATATAAAAATGGAGAGCTATATAGATATATAAATATATAGATAGATAGATGAGAATACACAGTGAATGCTTGAGTTATAAAAATCGTTGAACGATAGGTAGTAGCTATGATTTCCAGGTGCACCTACAGCATTTCCAAAGAGGATGTTGTATATCCCTGACTGCTCTACTGTAATTCATGGTGCTCACCAGCTTGTTATCAGTACTCTCAGGCTTGTTGTTGGTACTCCTAGGCCTGTTGTCTGTGCTCCCAGGTGTGTTGCCAATACTCCAAGGCTTGTTGTTGGTGCTCCCAGGCATGTTGTCTAAACCACCAGGATTGTAGTTCATGCTCCCAGGTGCACCCAGACTTGTTGTCAACGCTCCCAGTTGCTCCCAAATGCACCTGAAGGCCAAGGCATCAGTCTAGTCAACTCTGGGATTTGACCACCCTGGGATTCTGGTCTGACAACTCCCAACTACTCACAGAGGCTTCCAGAGTCAAAAATACATTTTGCTGATGTACTATATATTTTATTTGAAGAACTATATTTATTGTCATGATTGAGCATGTCTAGTAAAGCTGCAGTAGATAGTGAGTACACATCAGATATAATGACACATTAGGGCTGTACCACTGAAGGCAATGGTGATAATCTAAATGAAGCATGCTTCAGACCATAGTAATTGTCCATCATGTGGTTCTTTGTACTTTGATTGTAATATTGTTGGAGGAGGGTTCTAGAGATACAAGTATAAGCGGTGCGAGTGGGTTACTGATATGGAGATTAAGAGGTCTGAGAACTTCTCAGCACATGATGATTGTGGTGTAGATGATGTGAAGTGGGATGGTAGTTACCAATAGGCTGAAAGATAGTGCTTTCACAATCTCCAAAGTACTGTTATTTATATGCAACTCAGCACCACAAAACTTGTCACACTGCTACAATAATTCACAAATTGAAGCTTCAACTAGTTGTCTTTCAATTTATAATATTCTAGAGGGAAGTTAGGTGGGTTGCTGTACTGTGGAAAGTAACAAGGTACAGTATACACCAGAGTAGACCCTTTCATGAATCCACTACTGACAGACGGATACAGTGTTTGGAATTACGTAATTATTAACCCTTCCGAGTGGAGAAGATCCAGTACAGCAGTGTATCCACTCGGCTATTGTATAAAGGTAAACTGAATCTTTCTCATATGGAGCAGTATTTATACTGTGGTTTGGCTATGGCAATATTCTAGCTGGGGTGTCAATAATATGCAAATCAGTTACAAATAAAACTAATAGCTCGCTTCATTGCTGTGGTTACTCATACTCACCTGTGCTTCTAAACTTTTGCTGCGTGTATTTTCTGGAATATAACTTCTCTGCCAGTTTGAACATGGCAACTATCTTTCTACATGCTAATATATAGTGATGAAATCTGCACTCTGTAAGGGTATTCTGGAAGTATTATTCACTCACTTTTGTTATATTTCAATACAATTGGGGCAAAAATTAAGGACTGTACAGGAATCGGTGCCATTAAAAGACACTTTTGTTCGATGGGTTACCTCAAGATCGGCTATTAAAAATTAAACACTGTCACTTCACATCTCTGATGGACATTTCTACCCATAACACCATGAAATATCCTTCGAGCTTAGTGCTAAGGACAGACTTTGATGTCCCAATATTATTACACACAAGGAATTCCTTCCGCAATGGATCTGAAAGTTGAGGCCTACCGAGGGTATACCAATACCCATTGTACAGCTTTCATTGTGAACAAGGCTATAACCCACTGTGTGAAACATTGAAGAGGGCATATCTTTACCCCTCAGCCAGAGCTGGAATTATGGGCAATTTTCAGTGCACCTTTAGAAGGGGAACTGTAGCTGGGATGGTAGCTTTGCCAGCAGGAAAACCCAGCCAGAAATTCCAAATCTCCACCCAAACTTTGCTAAGCATGTTCAAAATGCTAGTAACTATGGTGTCTCAATAATAAAAGGCATCATTTTGTGGAATTCAATCACCTGTAAAGGAGAAAGGTAGGTTTGTTTTTGTTTTGATCATACTGTGTTCACTCTACTTAGAGTATGACAGTCACTTAATCCCCTTCGCCTCCAGGCTGGCCGGCGAGATGGTGGAGCTCCACTTCCGCTACCTGGTGTTAGTGTTAGCACTGGATTCAAATTCCCGTGTCGGTTCCGGGTCCGGTTCCCCCCGAAACTGGACAGTTGCAACGGGTTTTACCACACATTAAACCCGGACCATTGGCAATGGGCCACTTTTACCACAAAAACCCGGCATTTCAACTTCACAATTTTGGGTCCAATCAAGTATTTGAGTTCTGATTGTATCGTGACATGATCAATGCGTAGATTGTGCAGATTCAGCCGCTCTTGCCCCTCCCGCATTCAGATTTGCGATCGGACCAATTGTCGTTGAGTTGCTATCAAAAACCCCCGAATTTCGCCTAAATTTTTCTTTTGTTTCGCAGGCACTCAACAAATATCAGTGCAATTGCAAATCGGAGTGTGGGAGGTAAAAGCGCCGCTGAAACTGCACAATCAACGTACTGATCATGCCACGATACGATCAGAACTCATAAACTTATATCGAGCCGAAGTACTGCCAAAGTAGTAGTAACCACAAAATGGAACTGCGGTCCGGGGTCAACCCGGCCAAAAAACCGTGGGTATATGTCCGGTCTGGGTAACAAACCCGCCAAGACAAGGTGGATCAGATTGCTTGGTGGTTCCTGACCCGGAGCGGGGCCTTCAGTTCGGTTCCAACCCAGATCGAAGCCGGGTAACCGGGAACCATTGCTAATACTACCCATTGTCACCTTCTGATACACAAAAGATAGAAAGAAAGAGAGCTGAAGAACAGTCAAAATCGAAAACAAAGAAAAAGAGATGAAATCAAGGAGAGCCTGCTGGCTTTGATTCTTCCGCCCATTTCCCGCTGGCTCTCATTCCTCCGTCCGATGCCTGCTGCCTCCTACCCCTCTGTCTATTTTGGTCGGATACTTCCCAACATCAGTAGCCGCCAGGAAGTCCATCACTGCTTTATCACACTTCTCCATGGAGAGCAGCTCAGAGACTTGCACGTGTCGGCATTGGCCTGCTCTCCACCCAGTCGCTTTTCCCACTTTTTTCAAGAGAATTTTCGGCTGGTCTTCCCCTCAGCTGCAGTGGTGGAAGAGATGTTCCCGTGTCTGGGCCACAGTCCTGCCTACACCACTGCACCACCAGCACTTGTCGTCATCTCAGTGACTAAACCATTTCAGGTATGTACCCACTGGTGTATGTCCAGACTTCAGTCGGTAGAACCTGGCTGCCAGAGGCTTCACGCTGTTCATTGGGATGGGTCTCTTGCTTCCCACTTTGCCTTTCAGCTTATAGCCGTGATGTTTACTGCATTTGTCGGCCTCTCACTCTGCCTTCACTGCCGTCTTTACTTCTGAGATTCATCTGCTCCGGTTAGCCACCAAGGTGTATGCTTGCTCTCTTACTGTGCCTGCTCTGCGGCTCTCTCTTTCCAGATTCGCTTGGCAATCTGCTTCGTCATTTCCTGGGATTCCCATGTGTCCTGGAACCCGGTCAATTTCTGTCTCCAAGCCAGCTTCACGGAGATTCCTTGCGCACTGGTTAACCCACCTGGCTATATGCTCCTCAAGCCCAGGTTCTAGGTGCTTCATTCATCAAATGGCTGCTTGTGAGTCGCTGAACACAGCTAGGAGAATGGTAGCTAGTGGTATATAGACATGGATAGTGTTAGCAATGGATCCAGGTAACCAGCAAGCAGTCCGGGTTTGGACCGGCAGTTCGGTTCAGTTCAATTCCAGACCCGGCCAAAAGCCAGACCCGGTGCATCATGGCCAGGTTGTTACCCGGGCCGGACATAGAACAGTGGGTTTTTGGCTGGGTTGGAACCGGACCGCGTTTTCAACTTGGCGGTTCCTACAGCTTTGGCTGCAATTAAGTATTCGAGTTCTGATCGTATAATAACATGATGAATATGCAGATTGTGCAGTTTTACGAGCTCTTTCACCTGCAGCAATCAGATTTGCGATCTGACTGATATTCGTTGAGTGGCAGTGAAATAAGGGCAAATTCGAAGGGAAATTTGCGGGTTTTCAATAGCAACTCAAGGAATATTGGTCCGATCGCTAATCTGACAGCAGGAGGTGAAAGAGCGGTTAAATCTGCACAAAGTACCTACTGATCATGTCATAGTACGATCAGGACTCAAATACGGAATTGCAGCCAAAATTGTGAACTTGAAATGCCAGGTTTTGGGGTGAAAACCGGCCCATTTCCAACGGTCCGGGTTTTTCGTGTGGTAAGACCCATTGCCACAGTCCAGTTTCGGGTGGAACCAGACCTGGAACTGACCTGGCAATTTGAACCCGTTGCTAGCACTAGACATGGAGTAGATTGCCAATTCAGAGAGCAAATTTTGGTGGGGCAGTAAGACTTACAAAGTCACATCATATATCATTTACAATTCACTTTGACAGAAAGTTTTATTTGCTACTAAAAATGACTTGATAAAAAGGTCAGCCTCTGATGGCCATAATTGGATGTGTGGTGAGGTGGTTGCACGGGCAGCCCATATGGACCAGGAACCATTACGATCCAGGGGATAGGATTAAACCGGAGACACTGAGGAATCTACCAATACAATGATTTTGTTATGACAAAAATTGCACCCATGATGAAGGAGCACAGTGCCAAAGTGAATTTCCTATCTTAGGCTTCAATCTGAAACCGCAGCGATTGTTGGATGTGGCTAGTGAGTCTTCAGACATTACCAAGTCCACTAAATATGACTGCAAGCTCCCTGTACAAAGTCCCATATTTGGAGGTTGGGCATACAAACTACCTCGCATATTTGGAGGGATTTTGCAGGTTTGGTTAATCCAAAAGGTTAAACTACATGATTCTACAAATTGTTTGATTGTAATCATTTTGCATTCGCCTCCAAAGAGAGGCGCCCAGCCAAGTTACCATAAGCCAGCCGACCACTAGTGGTTATGGCATAAACCAACCCCATTTCCTTGGAATTTCCTGGCGATCCATCAGCTCACCGCGGCCCAAACAGCTTATACGGTCTTCTACCTTTTGCTCAAGCAAAGTTATCCCTCCTATCTCCCCACAAAACAACCACCAAAAAATATCACACAAAATAAAGCAAACTAAAACAAAGGAGACTCATAATAACATTCTTGCCCTGCAGGATCTTCAAACCAAAAAAGGCGCGATCTAAACTGCATATCCATAACTCTTTCCACCATGCCTATACCCTGCACAGCTATCCCTTTCGGGGTTGCCAACTTTCATATCTTCCACCACGACAGTCATACACCTCCATGACTCCATGGCTATCATCCTATTTTGTAATGACCAGACTTCGTAGCAGTCACTCATCCTTCTCTTTTTGTCCCTCCAGGACTTCCAACTCCACCCTCTTTTGTTGTTCTCCCCTCCCTCCAGATTGTCTGCCACCCCTATCATTTTCCTCCTTTCTCCACATTCTGGTATTTCTGAGCTAGGTCACTTGGTCACATGACCCCTCGGACCTCCCTTGTCCTTGTCGTTGTCTGGGATTACACGCTCGTCTTTGGCATCCTCCTATATCATTCTCTCCCCTATCATCCTCCCTCCTCGTCGCCGTTGCCGGGGCTTCAGCGTGTGGAGAATGCATTAAGCTTGGTGGTGGGGATAGTAATCTCGATGCTTTACCTGGTCGCCCTGGTTCGGCATCCAATTGATCGATATTCATAACCATCATGTTGTCCTTTTCGACCTGCTTCGCACAATTTCGAGTTGTTACCACTCTCGCCAATGGCGTTCCTACTCGCTTTCTTAATGCTGGCAGTACTTGTTGTAGCCTGATTGTTAGATCATTTGTCGGTGTCACGGGAGTTGCGGGTGGCTGCATTTCTGGGTCTGGCACATTCCCCCTAACTTCTCCCAACTTTTCATTTTCCTCCACAAGGCGTGCAAAAGTGGTATTGAGCGTCGACACTTCTGTCTTCAGGTTGTCGATTTTCGAGTAGAGTTTTGCGAAATGGCCCTCCATGACCTTGGTAAAAGCCGTACCAACTATTTCCATTGCCATGTCGTTATCCATCTCTAGACTTTCTTCCTCTTCAGCCATACTGGCTAATTGCAACATCGTTGTTGGTTGTTGTATGGGAGTTTTAGAAACTGCCAAACTTGTATCTTTCTTGGGTGCAGACATTCCTTTGCCTTTCCCCTTCTTCTTTTTGGCAGTTTCTTTCCCCCGGAGGCGAAAGAAGGAAGCATCGAGGCAGCGATGGTTGCGTCATCGTCGCTATCATTATTGAACTTGTATTCAGAATAATCGGACCCACTGGAGTTAGACTCCCAGATATTGTCTTCGTTCATCATCTGCAAAATACTATAGCGAGATGGCATCATTTTGGAGGAGGAGGAACCTGTGCTGGGCGTCAGGGTCATCGAATTGCGCCTGACTCCAGGCATCTTGAGGCCGTAGAGAAATTACGGGGCGGCTTGTGGTTGGCCAACGACTCACGGCTTGGCAAAAGCTAGCGGTGAGGTGGTGTGTCGAGGTGTCGGTTATGATTCTACATATTCGGTATCTTGAAGTTTCACTTCAGGCAAAGACCAATGAGTTCGTGCAGATAATAAGATATACGCAGTTTCTCAGCGTTCCTTGAAATCTAAATGTTTCTCTACGTGTGAGAATTCAACAGAAAGTTTCTCTTCGTCTTTGGGGCATTCCCGTTTGTGATGGTCCCGCAATAAGTATTATATCTACAAACTCGAGGCTTGTGCTGCACATAGTTCCATCTTCTTCCTGACAAGTTACTGAAATCAGACGTTAAGTTTGAGGAAAGCTTGTCAGCGACGATTAATCTGGGAACGAGATATGATATAGGCTCCGCAATGCAGTTTCTAGCCTTGCAAGTTACTGTGGTCAATAGAACTGATCGGCACCGATATAACACAGTCAGTGAACTTACCTTCCGATAGCGAGCACCGAACCCGATGGTTTTGCTACTGCACCGTCAGTAAACTAATAAACCAGAAAAAAACAGTAGGTAAAAATAAAGTGGAAGGCGAGTGTTTTCGAATGAGTCTCTTGGTGGGCTGTATGAGATAATTACAAGTGTGTAGTGACGATCTGTGTCAAACCAGAGGTTTATTAGTTGCTTCAGCCTGCTCTCGTTACCAGATTTTTACCCCGCTCGCAAGCTCGGATCGTCGCGAAGTAACTTCAGCCGATAGACAACTCAATTGCCAGAATAGACACCGCCCGCCTTCTAGGAAGGGAAATTTGTGTTTTGCGTGTTTTGCAATAGCACAGCGCTGATTGAGATAACTGCTTCTTATTTGTTAAGTTTTGTGTAAAACAGCAATCTCTAGTATTGAAGTGTCTAATAGAATATTAAAACCAAAACCGTGCAGGGAAGAGATGTTTCATTTTATTTTGGCGAATCTGCAGTCTACTTCCTTTAATTTCTCGTGCGCGTGCCTAAACTCCTGCTGCAATTGTGATTAATCGATTGTCATGATTGGCACGAGGATACTGTTGCCTTGTGTAGTTTAGGCAGCCCAATCACCAAATTGCTGGGCCTCCCGGATACACTACGTTTTGTGTGTCGAGGCAGCTCAGAGCCTCACCTCCGAAGCCTTAAACCTTCCAGCTGGTGTTCATTGCTGTTGTTATAATCATATTGCAGTCACGACTCGGCCGTTATGCGCCTTGGCATGCATTATACCTAGGTACCTTGGTAATTATATTCCTCGCCACTACTTACCTTGAGGAAATCCCTGAATCGAGGTTGTGGCTTCCCACTCAAAGGAGGGTACTACCGGCATCTTCACTTTGTTCATCACGGCTTGTAAACCCGTCCGCCTCCCATCCAGTGTGTCTGTAGTGTTTTTAGATACCTTTGGGAAAATAGGCGGTATATCAACGAGGTTAGGCACCTCGATTTTGACTGAGCTGGATGCTGATGTATATTATGCGTGTTCGTTATAACATAGTACAATATTAATCCATCCTTTGAGCCGACGACGTGTATCCCGTATTGCCTTCTAAGGCTCCCAACAGTAAAGTAAACTTTTCTAAAAACACATCAGATAATGCACAATGTGAAAGACTTGCTTCGATTAGGCTACCTGTGAAAATGAAGAAGATGGTGGTACTGCGTCTTCAGGTGGTGCTGCGCCCCGGAGAGAGTTGTCATAGAATATAAACGCACTTAGAAGCCCAGATGGAAAGACAGCAATCGACAATAACCGATACCGCCAACAACGAGAACATCAATTCATCGAGCCAACTTACTTACACACTCAACCATGTCTTCTACAACCCAATCCGTTCGCCAGGTGATCAGTGGAAGATACATCTCCCACCCCATCCTGAGGGAGTATCTTACCCGCGAGTTTCCTGGCCGCTACACTATGAAAGTAAGTTGAACCACAATCAATTGACATACACGCATCGGGCCCCACTAATGTGGCAGGTCGTCGATGGGAATTACACTATATCCATTCCGAACGCGCTTCCACAGGTTAAATCCACTCCGTTTAGCATCACTTCATTACTAATCCAGAGGTAATAGTCTGTCATTCTTCAACTTCAAGCGGAGTCACGTATTCCCTGATACAGGACCAGGGTAGATAGCTTTGTAGACGTAGCTGGAAGTTTGAGGATGCGGTGGGAAGAGATGAACTCCAGATAACTGCATGTCAAACGAAGCCTGATTGGTAGTCATTGGATGAGTTTGTGGAGGGATGGATAACTGGCGGTTTTGTTTATTTCTTTAAAAAAAATATTGCATCCTCTAGTCGACGCAACTGCATAGGCATGAGATATCCAAAGCCCTTGAAAATCGTGATGCCTTGCTCCACTCATGCAGGTTATCAGTCATCACTAACCTCATTTCGCGAGGTTGAACAGGTTACAGCGTTTAGGGCTATGCCAAATGAAAATGTGATGGCCTGGTGTAAATTACACGAGAGACTCCATTCACGAACTGCAAAGTAAGTAGACTGCATATGTAGTAGCCAATCTGCTTCTTGGCCCTAAACTGAACTGCGCACAGTTGTAGACCAGGTCTCGCGATATTGTTAACCCTGGAACCACCGCTTAAGGCAAACCGATAGAAATTAGGCGGACGATTTAACTTGTGCACGTAGAATATGCAACCCGTCCATAGGCCCAGTAAATGCAGCCGATGTCTGGAGCTGCGACAACGCAGATATAAACCCCAGCCTGGAAGCTGGTCTCACTGCGTACATGCCGTTAAAGACTCTTCATAACCAATAATTGTGGTAGGCATACACTATACAAGTTACGGTGGCGGCTTCGCCGCCCTTTGGAGGCGCCCAGATAGATCGTCTCCAGCTCGATTCCCAGGTATACCTCACCCCTGGCTTCCAAGTACACTCGACTCCAACCCCTACAGTATATTTGCTGTGCAGGTCCCAAGCCCACAAGTGTATCTCTCCAAGTCTCTGTGAGTTTGTACCATTTCTATGACCAGAGCAAATATTGTCAGGTGAAAAGATGCTTTCTGCTCAGCTATTTGAATCAATTGAAGTCCAATTAAGTC